>CAJDWT010000040.1_pt1 | contig 53281 bp, 48 predicted proteins | sample 7391671 | NCBI WGS metagenome assembly CAJDWT01 (sample SAMEA7055729, study PRJEB34461) | soil metagenome | biome: terrestrial ecosystem; feature: Peninsula; material: soil | place: Antarctica | collected 2016
TGGATTCTGGCTCGCGACCTCGGAGCGCAGCATCGTTCCGGGCGCGAGCACCTTGCCGTCTTTCACGATCCGCACGGCGGCGAAGCAGAACGGGTATCCGAATGCCTTGTCCTTCTCAAGGAGCACGACCTCATCGCCCGGGTTGTCTGCGTGCACGTCTTTGCCTTCGTAGCGGAGATCGTCGAGCCCACTGACGACCCCGTAGATGCGCCCTTTGGCGTCACGACCGAAGCCGGTGACATTGCGCGCGCCCTTCACGAAAATCTCACCGTCCTTCCACTCGAACGGTTTTCCCGACGTGAATTTGGCGAGGTCGAAGCGTTTGATGACCGCGCGCTCGGTATCGTAACCGTCCGGCATCGGATCCATCGAGTTCCGGAGCGAGCCGGAGTCGACGTAGAGAAACCCTTCGTAGACGTGGAGCGGATGGTACGGATGGTTGCCGCCGCCGGGTTGACCGGTGACCACGTCCTCGCCGTCGCCTCCCCGATCCGTCGTGGCGCTCCACCTCCAGCGCTTCACGCCATCCTTCGTTCCCGCGTACAAATAGCCATTTTTCTCGTCGATCTCGGCGTTGTGACCGTTGCTGCTTCCAGTCTTCGCCCACTCCACGATCTCGTCGCCGCTGTACATGCCGTCACCGTTCGCGTCGCGATAGCGACGAATGACGCCGTCGACCGTGACGCCCCAGAGGTCGCCATTGGAGGTGAAGGTGATTTGGCGCAACCGACCTTGATGGGTGGCGACGACGCGAGCGCACATGCCAGGCGGAACGAAGTGCTGCGCGTCCGGCAACGCGAGGCCGCGGCACGGGTCGGCGAGCGTCGTCGCGGCAGCATCGACCGACGCGGATGGCGCTGCCTTCTCGACCGAGACCTCCCCGGGCGCGCCTCGACCGCGTGCGCAGCTCTCGCAGCCACCGAGAGCCGAAGAGGCCAAAACAACGGCGAAGAGTGAGCGCAGGCGCATGTGCGATCTCTACGCGCGACCCTCGTCCCTGGCCACGTCAGCCGCAGCGTTCTGTCGTGCAACTCCGGTTCGAGGAGCGCTGTAACGAGCTAGGATGAGCCCGATGCGCGCATCCCTCGTCGCCTTCGCGGCCTTGCTGCTCGCGGCTTGCTCGACCTCGCCTTCCGCCGAGCCCACGCGGCAGGCTGCGTCGGCGATCCAGCACCCCGTCGAGGCGACCGACTACCCCGAATCGGTGCTCGTCAATTTTTTCTGCTCCGGCACGCTGATCGCGCCGAAGGTCGTGCTCACCGCCGGCCACTGCCAGGGCGCAGGCCCGTACACGATCACCGCACCACACGCCGGCAACCAGGTCGCGACCGGCTCACACGATCAGTCCTTTTTCGATGGCGATCCGAAGACGTCGCACGACCTCTTGCTCGTGTTCTTGGACACGCCCATCACGCTCGACACCTACCCCACCCTGACAAGTGAGCTTCCGCCGAACGGCACTGTCGTCGTCGACATCGGGCGCTCGCAGGACGGACAGATCTCGAGCACACTCTGGAAGACGAGCGACGACGTCACGATGGAAGGCGCCGCCGACGAGCTCGGGCTCCCTTACAACGTCAAGGCTCTCCCCGATCTCAGCCAGAGCGGCGACTCCGGCGGCGCGATCATGAAGAAGGGTACGCACGAGCTCGTCGCGGTGGTCGACACCGACACGATCGAGCAAAGCATCGACGCCGGCACGCCGATCGATCTCTTCGCTCGCGTGGATCAGATCCACGACGACCTCGTCGCCGCCATCACGAGCGGCCCTGCGCCGGCGACGGACGCCGCGGTCGACGACGAAGCGGACGCGAGCACGGACGCGGCTGCGCCGAGCTCGAGCGGCTGCGCTCAAACGCCCCGATCGCCCTCGAATTTCGCGGCGGCGTTCGTCGCGCTCGCGGCGGCCGCATTCCTCGTGAGACGTCGACGCGGGCGGTCGACGACGTGACGACGAGCTGCTGCCGCTCTCGCCGTGACGACTACGAGCGCGTCTCGAGATACGCGAGCGGATCACGCAAAAACTCGCGCAGCACGGTGACGTGCGCGAGCTGGTCGTACTGCGCTTGCCGGATCGGCGTCTCGTCGAAGCTGTAGATTTTCGCGCCCGGGCACGCGAGCAAGATCGGTGAGTGGGTCGCGATGACGAACTGCGCGCCTTGTGTGCTCTTGTCGATCAGGAACCGAAGAAATTCGATCTGCCGCTTGGGCGAGAGCGGCAAAAAGCTCTCGCCGTGCGAGCGAGAGTCGAGCTCTTTCATGAATTTCACCGCTTCACGATGGTCGTCGAGAAAGCCGTCGGCGTCGGCGGACCGAATGTGTAGCGCCGCCTCTTTCTTCTCTCGAAGGACGCGAGCCTCGGTGAGCGCTTCCGAGCGCGAGAAGCTGAAGAAGTCTTCGGCACGAAGAAAGAAGCCTTCGCGTGTACGCGGCGACCACGAGAGACGCAGCGCCGACGCGAGAGCGCGCTGCGGCTCGAGGCTCGTATCTTCGCTCGCCTTGCGGCACCTTCTCGGGCTTGAGCGCGACGCGGATCAAATAGGACACGACCGACCTCCCCGAACGACGACGGAAATGAAAAAAGGCGCCCGATGAAGGGCGCCCTTGTTACCTCCCCCTGAGCCGCCGGAGGCGGCGATTTGGGGGAGGTCGACGAGCGAAGCGAGGCGGGTGGGGGCACCCGTCTCGTCCGTCTCACTTACGCGGTCGCGCCGACCTCTTTCTTGCTCTTCTTCTTGTCCTTCTTCTTCGTCTTCTTCGAGTGGCCGTTTACCCCGTTGCCGTTGCCATTGGTGCCGTGGCTGGTCTCGGCGACGACGAGCTGCTTGCCTTTGATTTTGCCGCCGAGGAGGTCGGCCGCCATCTTCTCAGCGCGGTTGGTCGACTCCCACGAGAAGCCCGAGCGGCCGAAGTGACCGTAGGCCGCCGTGCGCCTGTAGATCGGGCGGAGGAGCTTGAGCTCGTCGATGAGCGCCTTGGGGCGCATGTCGAAGTTCTCGATGATGTATTTTTCGAGCTTCTCGTCACTGACCTTGCCGGTGCCGAACGTGTTGACGTTGACGCCGACCGGCTTCGCGACGCCGATCGCGTAGGCGACCTGCACCTCGCAACGCGAGGCGAGACCCGAGGCGACGACGTTCTTGGCGACGTAGCGCGCGTAGTAGCAGGCGGAGCGGTCGACCTTCGACGGGTCCTTGCCGCTGAACGCGCCGCCGCCGTGACGACCCATGCCGCCGTAGGTGTCGACGATGATCTTGCGACCGGTGAGGCCGCAATCGCCCATCGGTCCGCCGACGACGAAGCGGCCGGTCGGGTTGACGTGGATCTTGGTGTTCTTGTCGATGAGCTTCTTCGGAATGACCTTCTCGACGACGAGCTCGATGATCGCTTCGCGGAGCGTCTTCTGCTTCACCATCTCGGTGTGCTGCGAGCTGACGACGATCGCGTCGATACGGACGGGCTCGAATCCGTCGTACTCGAGCGTGACTTGCGTCTTGCCGTCGGGGCGGAGGAAGTGGACCTTGTCCATCTTGCGGATCGACGCGAGCTCGAGCGCGAGCTGGTGCGCGTAGTCGATCGGCGCGGGCATCAGGTTCTCGGTCTCGTTGCAGGCGAAGCCGAACATGAGGCCCTGGTCACCGGCGCCCTGCTCGTGGCCGGCGCTTTCGGTGACGCCCTGGGAGATGTCGGGGCTCTGCTTGTCGAGGGCGGAGAGGACGGCGCACGTGTTGGCGTCGAAGCCCATGTCCGAGTGCGTGTAACCGATCTCGCGGACGGTCTGGCGGACGATGGCCGGAATGTCGATCGTCGCCTTCGTCGTCACCTCACCGGCGACCACGACCATGCCGGTCTTCGCGAGCGACTCGCACGCCACGCGAGCGCGCGGATCTTGCGCGAGGATCGCGTCCAAGATCGAATCGCTGATCGCGTCGCAAAGCTTGTCCGGATGGCCTTCGGTGACTGACTCGGAGGTAAAGCGGTAACGGGACATTCGAATCTGCTCCTCGAAAAAATGTTGCCGGATGTCGTGGAAAAGAAGACTGGGCGATTAGCATAGGTTTTAGCCGCTGTCGAAGCAGAAGCCGATGCGCCCCGAGGCTCAGCGGTGCACGCCGCCGCTCGGCTTTTGACCCCGACGCACTGACAGCGCAAATCGTTCAAGCGGCTCTCTGGAACTCGACGTCGACCTGCTGGGTGCCGACCTCTGTGGAAGCGGCTTCGCAACGGGGTCGCTCGTCTGCTCGTTCCGTATCTTTGATCCTGTCACCGCCTTCCAGTTACCGGCGGCGGCCGCGATCGTCTCGTCGAAGAGAGGCGATGTCGAGGCTACGCAAGACTTCGGCCCCGCCGGCAAAACGGATCGTGCCGGTGTGCACGTTGATGCCGTTCACTCGGCACCGCTTAGCGGCTTGTAGCGGACCCCGATCGAGGAGGAGTCCGAGCGCGGATCGTAAGACGATTGGGCACCACCCCAGGGCAGCTCGTACGACGTGAGATAATGCTCGGGGTCCACTGTTGTCGGTGGGCCGAGCATCTTCAGCAGCCATGCGTCATGTCGGGCTTTTTGCGCAAGCTGTGCCTCGAGCGTCCACGTGTCCCAACCCGCCGCGGAGGGATAGGCGAGCGCGCCGTCGACGACCAACGCGCCACTCACGATCGACAAGCTGATGTACTCGAGGACTCCATCGCGGAAGTCGATCCTGCTGCCGAAGATCCTTCCATCCATCTCGCGTGGTGGCAGGAGAAAGAGGTCAAAGGGCACGCTTGACGGCTCCTTTTCGCTCCGCGCGGCGAGCGGAGATGCCAGGAAGGTCGCAAGCGTGAGGCCACGCAAGAGCTCAGCGCCGTCCGCAAAACGAATCGTGCCGGTGTTCGCGTCGAAGCCGGTCATAGGTCACCGCTAAGCGGCTTGTAGCGAAGCTCGAGAGTGGAGCTGCTGTCGCGCGGAGAGTAGTCCGACCAGGCAGTCCCCCACGGCAGGTCGTACGACGTGATGTAATGCTCGGGGTCCACCGTGGTCGGCGGGCCGAGGACGCGTCGCAACCACGCGTCGTGTTGCTCTTTTTTCGCCATCACCGCTGCGAACGTCCACGTATCCCAGCCTTTTCCGGGTGGGTAGGCAAGCACGCCGTCGACAGTTGTGGTCTCGTCCATGATCCACAGGATGACCATGGTTAGCACATCGTCGCGAAAGTAAATCTGGGCGCCGAAGACTTGGCCATCCATCTCACGGGGCGGGAGGCGAACGTTCACGTAGTTGTGCCCCTGCGTGGTGTGCTGATCGAGCGGCAAGGCAGCGAAAGTCGCCGGTGTGAGCTCGCGGGTGATGGTGGCGCCGTCACTGAAGCGAACGGCTCCGGTTGCGGGATCGATCATCGCTTGCTCCGCTTGCCCCGCTTGGTCGTGAGAGCATCACGCGCCGCGTAGCGAAGCCCGATCTCGGAGCCGCCGCCGCGCGGGTCATAGGACGACCACGCAGAACCCCACGGCAGCTCGTAGGACGTGATGTAGTGCTTGGCGTCCACCTTGGTCGGCGGGCCGAGGACGCGGAGCAACCACGCGTCGTGCCGGGCTTTTGCCGCGACCGCCGTTTTGAGCGTCCATGTGTCCCAGCCTTTCTCGGGCGGATAGGCAATCACGCCATCGACAATCGCAGTCTCGTCCATGATCCACAGGTTGACCGTGTTCAGCACCTCGTCGTGAAAGAGAATCTGGGCGCCAAAGACTTCGCCATCCATCTCACGTGGCGCGAGGCGAATGGTCACGTAGGTGTCGTCCGAATCTTCATCCCGCGCGCTGCGCTTGGCGAGCGGCGAGCCATCGAAAGTCGCCAGTGTGAGCTCACGGGTGATGGTGGCGCCGTCACGGAAGCGAACAGCACCGGTCTTGGGTTCGATCATCGCTTGCCCAGCGCAGTCGTGAGGGCATCGCGCGCCGCGTCGGTGAAGCCCACGATGACTTCCCTGCCCGTGTCGATGAGCGGGCGCTTGATCAGCTTGCCGTCCGCAGCGAGCGCGGCGAAGGCTTGCGCTTCGGTCATCGTGGGGAGCTTGTCGCCGAGCTTGCCCGCGCGGTAGCTCTCGCCGGAGGTGTTAAAGAGCTTGTTGAGCGTGAGGCCCGAGCGCTGGTGAAGGTCGCGCAGCGTGGCGGCAGTCGGTGGCGTGGCCACGAGGTCGATGGCCTCGAACGGCGTGCCACGCTCTTTGAGGAATGCGAGCGCCTTCTTGCAGGTCGAGCACTTCGGGTAGTGGTAAATCGTGAGCATTCCTCTTTGGCGTAATGAAAAAAATGGCTACTGACAAGCTCGCCCACAGGTTTAATTAGTCCTCAGATTCTCTGAGGTCTATCCACGATCTCCAGAGCGCCGGCGCGGTTCTGCCAAACAAATGTAGAGGGTGGAGACGACAGCAAACAAAAGAACGACGCGCTTCATGGATCCCCCGGGGTACGCGGACGAAAGACGGTTGGCTTCAGTCGTGCTCGATCTGTCGCGACGAGCCCGAATCCGTCATGGGGCTCGCACGAAAGCTGGGCGCTCCTTCGTCAAGGCTGGTCCGGGATGATGGTCGAGCGCGCGATCTCGATGCTGGGCGATCCGTTCAGATGCAGTTGGTAGGATCACAGCTGACGAGATTACCGAGCGTGAAGAAATAGACGCGACCGCCGTGGTACGCGACCCCATTGGGGTAAGAATGCGTCGCATACAAGACGGTCCGCGATGCCGTCATCGGCGCTGTCCGACCCACATGCTGCGAGTGAGCCGATGAGCCCGAAAAACACGAATTCCACGATCGCGCCGCTTCGCCCCAGCTTCATGGATTGGGTTAATCAAAGATCAGCGTGCACGGAAAGGGAAAGGGTGTTCGCTAGCGAATTCTGCGCCGCTCGCAACCCTCTCTTTTACCCATCGCGCATCGGTCTCGATGGTTCCACGGCGCATGGCGATGTCGTCGGACGAAAACGTTTACCGTCAGGCCTTGGGCGGGACCGAGGCGGCCGCCGGGACCCGGACGCTCGCGCGCGAGGCGAGCTCGATCTCGCTGCCGGGCTTGGCGGCGATGGCGAGCGTGGCGGCCGGACTCCACGCGAGCGGTGCGTCGGGACCGCCGACGAGACCGTAGAAGCGCGCCGCGACGTGCGCCATCCGCGCGTCGCCGATGTCTTCCCAGACCCGGCGCCACGTGCACGACTCTTTGAGCGCGGTCATGAAGGCCTCCGCCGTCTTGAACGTGAGCGGATGCCGCAAGACCGTATGGCGGACCATCACGAGGTCGGCCTGCTCGAACATCTCGTTCATCGGGTCGCGCAACGCGAAGCTCTTCGGGTTCGGAGACGCGACGTCGGGCTCGACGTGCGCGAGGCAACGGCCGACCCTTTCGAAGAGATCGTCCTCCTCGATCGGCCCCCACGTGAGGATCGCGACCTTGCCGTTTTCGTTGAGCGCCTTCGCCCACGTCTTCAAGACCGACACGCGGTCCGGGAGCTGCCAGAGCCCGAAGGCGCAGATGACCGCATCGTATGGCCCGTTGCCGTCGATCTCGCTCGCGTCGGCCTGAGCGACCTCGACATTCCGGAGCTCGGCGGCCTCGACCTTCTCTTTGCAGATCAAGGCCATCGTCGCGCTCGAGTCGACAGCGCGCACGAACCCGCTCTCGCCGACCTCACGCGCCGCCGCCAAGACCTCGGCGCCTGGGCCTGCGGTCGCGACGAACACGCGCTGGCCGGGCGAGAGCTTCGTCTCGCGCACGAGGTCCATGTGATACGGCATGAAGCGAGGCATCCACTCCTCGACATAGCCCTCGGCCGCGCGATCCCACGGAGTTGCCATAAGATGAGCATACGAGATTTTTTCGTCTCGTCGCTACGCCCTTGGGCTCATCCCTCTGCTAAAGTCGCGCGCATGTCCGAGAGCGTCGAAACGCTAAAAAAAACGCCTATTCATGAAGAGCACGTGAAGCTCGGCGGGCAGATGGTCCCCTTCGCCGGCTGGCACATGCCCGTCCAGTACAGCGGCATCGTCGACGAGCACCGCGCCGTCCGAGAGGCGTGCGGCCTCTTCGACGTCTCGCACATGGGCCGCCTCCAGATGGACGGCGAGTTCTGCGTGCCGGTCGTCGACTACTTGGTCACGAACGACATCGCCAAGCTCGGCGAGCACCAGGCGGCCTACACCTGCTGCTGCAACGCCAAGGGCACCATCTTGGACGATCTCATCGTCTACAAGGTCGGTCCCGAGCGCGTGTACGTCGTCTGCAACGCGTCCAACCGCGACAAGATCATCGCGCACTTCACCAAGGCCTGCGAAGACCACTGCGAATTCAAGGATCGTAGCGACGAGACGGCCCTTCTCGCGCTCCAAGGACCGAAGGCGTTCGACGTCCTCGCCAAGCTCGGCGACAGCGGCCCCGACCTCAAGAACCTGAAGAGCTTCCACTTCTCGGACTTCGACGAGACGAAGCTCGCCGGCATCCCGTGCGCGGTCGCGCGCACCGGTTACACGGCCGAGGACGGCGTCGAGATCTTCGTCGCGGCGAACGAGGCTGCGCGCCTCTGGCGCAGGATCTTGGAGGTCGGGAAGGAATTCGGCTGCAAGCCGATCGGCCTCGGCGCGCGTGACACGCTCCGCCTCGAGGGTCGTCTCTCGCTCTACGGCAACGACATCGACGAGACCACCAACCCGATCGAGGCCGGGCTCGGCTGGGTCGTGAAAATGGACAAGGGTGACTTCGTCGGTCGCGAGGCCTTGGCCGAGGTGAAGAGCAAGCCGCTCCCGCGCAAGATGGCGGGCTTCGAGATGGTTGGCCGCGGCATCGCTCGGCACGGCTATCCGCTCTGCGACGCGAACGGCGTCGAGGTCGGCGTCTGCACGAGCGGTGGCCCTTCCCCGACCCTCGGCAAGAGCATCGGCCTCGGCTATTTACCGACCGCGATGACGGAGATCGGCACGAAATTCCAGGTCGACTGCCGCGGCAAGAAGATCGACGCGGTCGTCGTGAAGACGCCGTTCTACAAGCGCAAAGCTTGAGCCCTCGGGGCTCGCAGCGTCAATCGCCGCCACCGAAGAACTTCGGCGGCCTGTTCGACCACCAGGCCAAGTCGGCCAGGTAGTTGATGCGAGAGAGGCGAGCCTCGCTGTCGATCCGCTCGTGCTCGAGCACCGCGAGGTCGACCTTCTCCTGATCGCTGAGTGGCACGTCACCGAGCTCGGCGCGTGTCTTGACGAAGTGGAGGACCGCGACGAGCTCGCCGCCGTCGAGCCATATTCCGTGCATATTACATACGTCGATGACCGCGCCCGACCGCGCGGCGAACTGCAGCCGGTCCATCTCGCGACGGCAGGCGACGCAGGTGACGAGGTCGATCTTCGGATCGGACGCGCCGGAGAACGACGGCGGCGGCGGCGGGAGGCTCCCGAGCGGGAGCGGCTGGTCGGCGATGTAATCGTTCACCAGAATCGAGAACTGGAACGCCGGCACGAACACGCCGTGACAACCGTCGCAGACCTTCACCTTCGCGCGGCCCATCGCCTCGACGCGGAGGTAGGTCGTCTTGCAACGGGGGCACGCAAAGCCGGCGTCAGGCGTGTCGTCCACGGGGCTCGCCCCGCTCCATGCCAGGCACTTCTTGCACGCACCGTCGGGCCTCCGCTCTTCGCCGCAGAAGAGACAGTGCGTCACCTCTGGGGTCGACAGCGCGGGCGCCCGATACGGCGAATCGTTCATCGTGGGCTCATCATAGCCCGCTCTCCCATGTTCGTCCGCCCCGGGTCGTGATACCGAAAGGGCCATGAGCGAATCGAAAATCGTTCCCGGCCTCAAGTACACCAAAGATCACGAATGGGCGAAGACCGACGGCAACAAGGTCAAAGTCGGCATCACCGCCTTCGCGGTCGAGCAGCTCGGTGACATCACGCTCGTGAACCTCGACGTGAAGGTCGGCGACACCGTCACCGAGGGCAAGACCTTCGGTACGATCGAAAGCGTCAAGACGCTGAGCGACCTCTTCGCGCCCGTCAGCGGCAAGATCGTCGAAGTCAACGCCGCGCTCGAGAGCGCCCCCGAGCTCGTGAACGAAGACGCCTTCGAAAAAGGCTGGATGGTCGTCATCGAAGCCGCCGCTGGCGCGACCGACGGGCTCATGAACGCCGATGCGTACAAAAAGCACGTCGAAGAGTCATCGCACTGACGACGCGCTCGAATCGAGAACGTTCGGTCACACAAAAGTGACGTCAGCGTCCTAGGCGGACGTGCTGTGTCTGCGGCGAAAGAGCGTAGATTCGGGCGGCACGACCGTTGCTGAGGCGCCTCCCATGCGAACGTTCTCTCTCGTTGGTTCCATCCTCGTCGGCTCTTCTCTTTCACTTCTGGCGGTCGCGTGCTCGTCGAGCAGCGACCAGCCCGCGCAGCATAGTGAAGACGCGGGCACCAACGGCGGCGATGCCGGCTCCGACTCCGACGCAACCGTTACCACCGACGGCGGTGGCGATACTGACTCCGGACCGACCTCGTGCAACACGCTGACGCTCGAAGGCGCGAAGCCGATGGCGACGTTCAACGCGGGCGCGTTGCCCACCGGCACGGGCGGAGCGCTGCCCGACGGCACATACGTGCTCGAGAGCGCAACCCTCTACGGCGTATCGAGCACGAGCTCGGTCCCGATCGGGCGCGAGAAGCTCGTCGTCACCGGCAACACGATCCAGATCGGCACCGAGAACGCCGACGACTCGACCAAGGTCGACACCGAGACCGACACGATCGCCGTCGCCGGGAATACCGTGACCATCACCGAGACCTGCCCGAAGGCGGCCACGCCGCACACCGTGCAATACAGCGTCGAGGACGCGAGTGACGCAGGGGACGGTGGAGCCGGCGTCGCGCTGATCCTCTACGTCGACCAGGGCCCAAACAAGCAAGGCTCGTCGCGTTTGGTGAAGCAGTAGCCCGATGGTCGATGGTCGATGGTCGATGGTCGATGGTCGATGGTCGATGGTCGATGGTCGATGGTCGATGGTCGAAATGGAGTTGTCGATCCTTGAATATGTCTAGCTAATTCGACATATCAGGGATTTATTTCACTCCCATCGTCGCGTAGGGCGAGTCGGTTTTTACTCGGGTGCGTGTCGGGGGGGCCTGCGGTTGTGTCGGCGGTCGCTTGGTAGAGGTCGGGGGCGGCGCCGTAGGTGACGACGTCGCCTTTTTTGTACGTCACGGTCTGCCCCTTCGCGCTCGCGCCGGAGGTCGTGATGGTGGCTACGTAGGCCGTTAGGTGATGGCCCGGGTTGTCGATCGGAAACCCGGCGTTCTCGAATGCGATCGGCGTGAAGGCGCCGCGCACGTTGCCGCTGCCGGTCGTGTTGTCCTTGGTGCCGTTGCCGCCGGCGATGCCGTTCACCAGCTCGCGCGTGCCGTCCCAGCTGTTGCTCGTGAACGAGACCGGTGAGGTGACGTTGATGTTGAAGACGGCGCCGGGCGGGTCGGCCTTGCCGTTGATCGGCTGATAGCCGTACGCCATCCCGGTGAAGAAATCGTTCTCGAAGGCGTAGGTCGACGTCGGGGTCGGCGTGCCGTTGAGCGACAGACCGACGTCGAGCGTGTTGGCGAAGTAGTCGTCGTGCAGCTTCGCGTGGACGTCGGCGTCACCGGGCTCGGGCTGCGTGAACGAGACGACGACCGACCCGGCGCCGTCGATCGCCACGTTGTGATCGATCTCGATGTTTCCGGACCGCAGTTGGATCTGTGAGTTGTTGTCCTGGTAGAGGCCGAGCCCGTTGTCGAGCCAGTGGAGGCCGCCGGCGGCGAAGACGTTGTTGTAGACATGCGAGCCTTCGCCGAGGTCCTGGATCTGCAGCGCTTCGTTGCCCGTGCGAAGGATCCGGCAGTTGTAGATTTGCAGGCCGGGGAAGAGGTTCGACGGCGGCGCGCCGGTCCAGCCGAAATAGAATCCTTCTCCGCCGGTGTCGTGGACGTAGACGTCGTGCACCTTCACGTCCTCCATCGGCTGCGCGGCATCGCCGGAGGCGCGGGGATTGAGGAGCCGGATACCAGCGAAGCCCGAGCGACGGACCTCGACATACTCGATCTCGAATTGGGTCGCGCCCTGCACGGCGATGCCCATGTGGAGATACGGCGCGTCGAACGCGAAACCGTCGTCGGAGACGATGCCGTACGTGTCCTGGCTGCTCGCGTATTTGCCGCAGCGGTGCCCCTGGAAGCCGACGTCGCCGGTTTGCGAGTCAGGATCGTAGCGACCGGTGAGCACCCACCCCGAGCTCACGCTCGTGCACGCGCCCGAGCCTGCACACGCGCCGCCCATCGACCAGATGTAGTTACCTTTGGGGTTATCGCCGACGAAGACCTGGCCGCCCTTGTTCGTGATGACGAGCGGATGGGCGGGGTCGCGCGCGGGGAGATTGCCCAGCATCAGGCTCGGGTACTTCCCGGCGGGCAAGTAGAGGCGATCGAGGTGGGCCCAGTCGACCGACGGAAAGCTCTTTTGCACGTCGGCGTAGACGAGCGTCGCCGCGGCGCCGCTGCCGACGACGGGGAGATCGAACGTGACAGCGGGTTTGCCGAAGTGCCCGAACGCTTCGCACGAGCCCGCGGGCGGTGAGGCGGCGTCACCGGTCACGCCCGTGCTGCCGTCTCCGCCGTCTCCGCTGCCACCGGTCGGCCCGGTGCCGGACGAGTCGTCGCCGCCTCCGCATGCTCCCATGGCGCAGAAGATTGCCGCTGCCACGACCGCCGAGCCCAACCCCACATTACGCACGATTTACAGCGTATCCTCGGCCCGAAGAGCTGTCGAGGAACCGTCGTTTCCTGCCCGGCTTGCTTCGCGCGCGCCGCACCTCTAAATAAGGCTCTCCCGATGCGATACCTGCCGCATACGCCCCACGAAATCGAAGAAATGCTGCGCGTGATCGACGCGCGTTCGATCGACGCTCTCTTCGATCCGATCCCGGAGCAGGCGCGGCTCAATCGACCGCTCGCTATCGAGCCCGCGCTCGACGAGGCCTCGCTCCTCGACGAGCTCGGCATGCTCGCCGACAAAAACCGGGCGGCGAAGATGACGAGCTACCTCGGTGCCGGCATCTACGACCACCACGTGCCGACAGCGGTCGATCAGCTCCTTCTTCGCAGCGAATTCTACACGGCGTATACGCCCTACCAGCCAGAGGTCGCGCAAGGCACCCTCCAGGCGATCTTCGAGTTCCAGACGATCGTCTGCGAGCTCTACGGAATGCCGGTCGCCAACGCATCGATGTACGACGGTGCGAGCGCGGCGGCCGAAGCGGCGCTCATGGCGCGCCGGCTCACCAAGCGAAACCATGTCCTCGTGACGAAGGGTGTGCATCCCGAGTACGCGGAGACGATCCGCACGTACGTGCGCGGTATGCCCGGCGGCTCGGAGCAGATCGAGACCGTCGAAAACGATGCCCACGGTACGCTCGACCTCGACGCGCTGAAGAAGAAGCTCGCGTCGAGCGACGGCAAGCCGAGCGCGGTCGCCTGCGTGATCGTCGGCTACCCGAACTTCTACGGCTGCGTGAACGACATCGCGAAGATCGCCGCGGTCTGCCACGAGCACGGCGCGCTCCTCGTCACCGTCTCGTCCGACCCGTATGCGCTCGCGCTCCTCGAGCCGCCGGGAGCCCTCGGTGCCGACATCGCCGTCGGCGAGGGTCAGGCGCTCGGCGTTCCGCCGCAAAACGGGGGGCCCGGCTGCGGCCTCTTCGCCTGCCGCGACGACCGCGCGTTCCTCCAGCAAATCCCCGGTCGCCTCTGCGGCGAGACCGTCGACAAGCACGGCCAGCGCGGCTACGTGCTCACGCTCGCCACCCGTGAGCAACACATTCGCCGTGACCGCGCGACGTCGAACATCTGCACGAACCATTCGCTCTGCGCGCTCGCGATCACAATCCGTATGAGCCTCCTCGGCAAGAGCGGCTTCGTCGAGGTCGCCAAGCAGTGCCTCGCGAAATCGGAATACCTGAAGAAGAAGCTCGTCGAGACGGGCAAATGGGAGCTCTCGTACAACGCCGCCACCTTCAACGAGTTCGTCATCGCGCGCAAGGATGGCCCGGTCGCTCCGGTCCTCGCGAAGCTCGAACGAGAGGGCATTTTGGCGGGTGTTCCGCTCGCCCGGTTCGAGCCCGACCGCACGCGTGAGCTCCTCGTCGCCGTAACCGAGCGTCACAAGAAGGCCGACCTCGACCGCTTCGTCGCGCTCATGTCCTGACGCGCGAAACCTGGCGCGCTACTCGGGGGCCCGAGAGCGCGCTATCCTCGGAAAGGATGACGACGATCGGCAATCGCGTACGCGATTACGAAGTCTGGGGGTTGCTCGGTCGAGGCGGCATGAGCGAGGTCTATCTCGCGCCGGGCGGTATGAGCTCATGATGCAACCCGGACCGCCACCGCCCGAATTCGTTCCGCTGCAGGTGCGCGCAAACATCCAGGAGCGCGGAGGCTTCTTCGGGCTCGTGCTCTTCCTCGCCACGCTCAGCGCGCTCGCCACGGCGATGGCGCTCGTCCTGAGCGGCGCTGCGTTGTTCGAGAAGATCGCGGCCCGTCAGCATCGCGTCGTCCACCTCACCCCGCAGAACCTCACGCACCTGACCGTTCTGTCGGTCCTGGCGCTCGCCTGTCTCGGCGGTACGTGGATGTGGAAGAAGTGGGGCCTCTTCGGCTACTTCGGCGTGAGCGGGATCACCGCCGTCTTGTGGTTCAAGGCTACCGGAGCGCCGCCGGTCCTCGATTTGATCGTGATCGGTTGCATGTTGGTCGGAGCGGTACCTCGCCTCCACATGTTCGACTGACCGCGCGATGTCGAAAAAGCACGCCGACCTCAGCTCCCTTCCGTTGAAAGAGCGCATCGATCGTGCGCTCGAGCTCGTCGAAGAGCTCGCGGCGCTCTTGCCCGACCTCATCGAGCTCGACATCCTCACGCGCAAGCATTCGATCGGGAAGCTCCGCGACGGCGAGACGGACGCGATGCGCGCCGTGCTCGACGCCGCCGATGCCGAGCCGGACTACTTCCGCGCGCTCGCGGGCAGAGATCGCGGCGCCGACGTCCTACGCTTCGAGACCAAGCCATCACGCGAGGCGCTCGCAGAACGCGACGAGCTCGCACGCCTCCATAAAGTGCTCCGTCTCTTCTCGCTCCGCTTGAGCGACACGATCCTGCATCTCGGCGCCGAAGCGCGCGCCGTCACGAACGCCGCCTACCACATCGCACGCGTGAACTCGGACGCTGATCCGAAGCTCAAGACGCTCCTCGCGCCCGCCTTCAAGTTCTACGCGCGCGGCGGCAGGCCGAAGTCGGCATCGAAGAAAAAAACGTAGATCTCTCGGGTAACCGCCGCAAAAAGAGCGGTTTACCTACAACGCGAGCCGCCATGTGGCTCGCGCTGCAACGGCGCGGCTCTTTGAGGCGTCGAACCGCACTTCGAGCGGTTTGCCCCCATCGCCACATGAGCCCGGAGTGCTTCTCTTGGACGGCGAACAGGGAGGACTTCATGCAACAGATTCCGTCGAGCTTCGCGCCGTACCAACCGCCGCCTTCACCGCTGACGATCAAGAAGGAACGCGGCATGTTCCTGACAGTCATGCTCATGCTGAGCACGTTCTGGTCAATCGTCAGCGTCTTCGTCGTGGTGCTCGGAGGAGCCGCCTTCGACAGGGCGACGTCGTCCACCGGTATGTACGCGGTGGATTCGACCAGCCACCGACACATCGCGCAGATGGTCTTGGCGCTCACGATCTTCCAGATCATCCAGCTCCTCAGCGTGGTGGGCATGTGGGGATGGAAACATCTCGGCGTGCTCGGCTACTTCGCGACCACAGTCGTCGTCGTCGTCGCTTCGGCGAAGCTCGTCGGTAGCGTTCCCTACATCACCGTCATCGGCGCCGCCTTCATGCTCGCCGCGATCTTCCCCAAGCTCGGCTCGTTCGAGTGACGGCCTAGGACGCTGTCGCTCTTTCTCGTCCGGCTCCGGAGCGCCCGAGCACGATCGCGGCGCCGACGAGGATGAGCAGCCCGCCGAGGATCGCGAGACCGCCAGGTCGCTCTCCATAGATGAGCGCGCCGACGACGCAGGTCGCGACGAGCGGCTCGAGCAGCGTGAGCGTGGAGGCGCGGGTCGCGTCGATGCGGCGAAGGCCCCACACGAAGCAGAGGCCCGCCATCGCGCCGGGGCCCACTGCGCCGGCCAGGAGCCACACGAGCCCACGCCGATCGATGTGCGACCACGCGCCGGCCGGAACGAAGAGCGCGACGAGCGGCGTAGCGACGACGCCGTGCCAGAAGCTCATCTCCGAGCCGGAGAAGGTAGGGACCAGGGCCTTGTTCATGATCACGTTCGATGCGTAGAAGACGGCGCTTGCCGCGCCGAACGCGGCGCCGAGGACGAGCGAGCGCGCGAGCACGGTCTGCCACGGCTCGAGCAAGAGGACGAGCCCGGCGAAGGAGAGCGCGACGGCGATCTTGGTGCGCGGATCGCTCTTTTCACGCAACAAAAAGGGCGCGGAGACGGCGACAAGGATCGGCGTGAGGTAATGGGTGAGGACCGCGACGGCGACGGTCGTGGTCTGGTAGGCACGGAAGAAGAAGAGGTCGTTGAGCGCGTCGCCCACGCCGAGCCACGCGACGCCCACCCACGCGAGCCGCGTAGCCTTCACCGCCAAGCGATCACGGAAGACGAGCAGGCCGCTCACGAGCGTCAGGACGCCGAGGGCGACGGTCGACTCGAGCGCGGCGTCGATCGGTCCGTAGGCCTCGGCGTGGCGGAGGAACCACGGCCAGAAGCCCCACGAGCTCGCGGCGGCGGCGACGAGCGCGTAGCCGACGGCCGCACGCTTCCCAGACGACGCGCTCACGCGTTGGCGAGCTTCTTCAGCGAGGCGACGAGCTGGAGCGCCTCGAGCGGCGTGAGGCGGTCGACATCGATGCTCTTGATCATGCCGAGCGCCTCGGCCGTGGTCGCGCTCATCTCCGGCGCCGCGGGCTCGCCACCGAAGAGGTCGAGCTGCGTGCGCCCCTTCTTGTTACGGCCTCGCATCGTCGCGTGCGTTCCGCCGGGGAGCGGCGCGCCCTTCTCGAGATCGTCGAGGAGCAGGCGCGCACGCGCGAGCACGATCTCAGGCAGACCGGCCAAGCGCGCGCACGCGACGCCGAAGCTGCGCGAGGCCGCACCCTTCTGGAGCTTGTGCAAAAAGACGATGTCACCCTCGTGCTCGCGCGCGGAGACGCTCCAATTTTCGGCCCGCGTGCGGGTGGCAGTGAGGTCGGTGAGCTCGTGATAGTGGGTCGCGAACATCGCGCGGCAGCCGACAACGTCATGCAAATACTCGGCGACGGCCCAGGCGATCGCGAGGCCATCGTAGGTGCTCGTTCCGCGACCGATTTCGTCGAGGACGACGAGCGAGCGGCGCGTCGCCTTGCGGAGCACGTTCGCGGTCTCCTTCATCTCGACCATGAACGTGCTGTCACCGCGGGCAAGGTTGTCGCTCGCGCCCACGCGGGTGAGGACGCGATCGACAATGCCGATGCGCGCCTTCTTCGCCGGCACGAACGAGCCCATTTGCGCGAGGATCACGGTGAGCGCGACCTGCCGCATCAAGGTCGATTTGCCGGCCATGTTCGGGCCGGTAACGAGCCAGAGGCGCGCGGCACAAGCCTCGTCGGTGGGCTCGGGCGCGGCGTCGAGGCAGACGTCGTTGGCGACGAAGCGGCCCGCGGCTGCGATCTTCTCAACGACGGGGTGACGGCTCTCTTCGATCGCGAGGACGTACGAATCCTCGATGTCGGGCCGCACGTAGTCGCTCCTGTGGGCGACCTCGGCGAGGGCGCTCGCGACGTCCCACTCCGCGAGCGTGGCGGCGACCGTGCGCAGACGGTCGACGTGACCACCGAGGCCCTTGACGATCGCGGCGTAGAGCTCGGCCTCGCGCTCGCCGGCGCGCTCTTCGGCGTGGCTGATCTTCTCGGCCAGGACGTCGAGCTCTTCGCAGGTGAAGCGCTCGCCGCTCGCGACAGTCTGCTTCCGCCTCCACGAAGAGGGCGCCTTCGAGACGTGTGTCTTGGTGACCTCGAGGTAGTAGCCGAAGACGCGCGTGTAGCGGAGCTTGAGGCTCGGGATCTGCGACGCCTCGCGGAGGCGCGTCTCGAGCTCGAGGAGCAGGCGCTGACCGTCCTTCATCAGCGAGCGCGCTTCGTCGAGCGCGGGGTCGTGCCCGTCACGGATGACGTTGCCGTCGGTCGCCTTGAGCGGCGGCTCGTCGCCGATCCCGTTCGCGATGGTCTCGTAGACGTCGGCGCACGGGTCGATCCAGGGCGCATTCGCGGAGACGCCGAGCGCCTCGCGAGCACCACGATCGGGGGATTTTTCCAGCTCTTCGGCGAGCGGACCGAGCTCGTAGAGTGAGGTGCGAAGGGCGACGAGATCACGCGGCTGCGCACGTTCGGTCGCGAGCTTGGTCGCGAGGCGCTCGATGTCCCAGACTCGCCCGAGGCGCGCCCGGACCGCGTCACGCAGACCGGGCTGGGTGACGAAGAGCTCGACGGCGTCGAGACGACGACGAATGTCGGCGACGCGCGTCAGCGGCGCGAGGAGCCGACGCCGGAGCAGACGCGCGCCCGAGGCCGTCGTCGTCGCGTCGATCTGGGCGAGGAGCGACGACTTCGCGTCGTCGTCTGTCGAACGCACGAGCTCGAGATGCGCTTGGGTCGACTCGTCGAGGAGGAGGGTGTCACCGAGCTCGTAGGAGACGAGCCGTGAGACCGCGATCCGCTTGCCGGGCTCGCACGTCTTCATGGTGCCGATGCAGCGCGCCGCCGCCGCACGGGCGACTGCCGTTCGCGCGTTCGCCTCCGCCTCGCCCTGGCCGAGCGTGGCGTCGAGGAGGAGGGTCGCCTCCTCGTCCGAGATCGGCGTGAGCCCCGACTGCACGAACGCACGGGGCCGCACCGCTGCGAATTGCTCCGCGAGACCCTCGGCGCCTTTGCCGGCGAGGAGCTCACGCGGATCGAGCCGTACCAATTCGGCGAGCGCGTTGGCCGCGTCGTCGACCGCGCAGCACCGAAGCTCGCCGGTGGACGCGTCGATCGCCGAGATGCCGTACACGCCGGCGGCGTGCTCGATCGATGCAAGATACATGTTCTTGCGAGCGTCGAGCGCTGAGTCGTCGTACGTGATCGCGGGGGTGACGACGCGCACGACCGCACGCGGGACGATCCCCTTCACCTTCGAGGGGTCGGCCATCTGCTCGCAGATCGCGACCTTGAACCCTTGGTCGAGCAGGCGCTGGATGTACGAGCTCGCCGCGTGGTGCGGCACGCCGGCCATCGGGATCTCGTCCTCGGAGCCCTTGTTTCGTGCGGTGAGCGTGAGGTCGAGCGCGCGCGCGGCGGTCGCCGCATCCTCCCAGAAGAGCTCGTAGAAATCGCCCATCCGAAAGAAGAGGAGCGCGTCCGGATGCGCGATCTTCGCCGTGATGAACTGCTTCATCACCGGCGTCGCCTTCTCGAGGCGCTGGTCGAGCACGGCCCGGTCGGTCATCGACCTCGGCTTAGGACACTTGCGCCGAGCCGTCCAGAGACGGGCACGCGCGACCCGAGACGATCAATAATACGGACCGCGACCGACGGTGATGTTGGTCAGGTCGAGAAGGACCAAGCCCCACTGCGAGCCGTCGACGACGGCGACCATTCCGAACGAGCTGAGGAAGCGCATCGACTGCGGCGAGACCGCGGCGCTGGTCGAGCCCGCGTAGTTGATGATCTGCGGGACGAGCGCGCCGGACATCGCGAAGCTCCACTGCAGGTCGCGGGTCGGAAGGAGGATCCCCTGGCCGTCCGGGGTGAGCCCTTCCCACATGAGGAACGCGAACATCGGATTGCGCATCGCGAGCGGGCTGTTGCGGTCAGGCGCCGCCGAGGTCGACGTCACACCGACGCGCGAGAGGCCGATCGCCCGCGAATTCAAGAGTCGCACGTTCGGGTCGCACGACTGCTGGCAGAGGCCGCCTTCACCCTTTGTGATGTGATTGAGGTCTGCCTGACGACCCGTCGCATCGAGCGACGTCGTGAGCCACGCGCCACCGGTGCGGACGTGGAACTGCACCTGGCGATGGAAGCAGCAGCGCATCGCCTTGAGCGCGCCGGCGTTGCTCGGGTCCGGCCCGATGATCTCACGCGTGGTCGGATCGTTGGCGTCCGAATAGCCGTAGCGCGTCACGACGAGATGGTCGTCGTAGGCCTGCCAGATCGGAAAGTCGCGCGAGGTCCGCTGTTCACCGGCGTTGCCGTAGAGCGCGGCGCACGTGTTGTAGCGGTCGCCCGGGTCGGAGTGCGTCTTGCCGTCTTCGAAATCCCAGCACGTGCCGTTCGGATCGCTCGAGTCGTCCTCGCTCCAGTATGGATCGTTCGGCGGGAGGAGGTCCTCCGAGAGCTGGAGGTAGTCGCCGACGCGGTGGTCGAGGCGAGGCGGCGCTTGGTACTTGTACTGGCCGATCGCCGAGAGGTACTCGTTCGCGCGCTCGGCGCCGACCTGGGCGTCCTCGATGCCCTGGCGGCAGAAGAGCGGGTTCGGCGCCGTGAGGACGAGCGAGCTGTACGCGTCGTTGGTCGTGAGCGCGCCGGAAATGCCGTGTTGGTTCGGCGTGCCGGCGAACTCGGGCAAGACCCCTTCGTAGGTCACGTACCACGACAGGTTTTGGTGCACGGTCGGATCTTCGAACGCGACGCGGACACTCGGAAGCGTCTTGGTGCCCGCCGAGCCGTTCACGAGCGACAGGTCGGACGAGTCACCGTTCGGCGCGCGCGACGCACGCGTGTTCGGATTGGGGTTGGTCGAATCGTCGTAGTACGTGACGTCTGCAAGCCCCGACGCGGTCGGCAACATGAGCGGCGCGCGGTCGTCGAGCGTGACGGGCGACGTGAGCGCGGCGAACAGCTGCGGCGGCTGCGACACGAACGGCGTGTGCACGCCGAAGACCGAATCGCGACGGAGCGGATAGAGCGAGCGGAGCCGGTTCGGCGCGCTGACCGGGAAAAACGCCTCGTTCGTGACCGAGGTCGAGTCGCCGGTGACGTAGCCATAGTGGGGGCTGTACGAGAGCGGTGCGTGGTACGGGTTGATGTCGTTCGCGTCGCTGGGCGCAGGCTCGAACGGCGTGATGCTGCTCACGAGCTTCGTGTACTTCGGATCCGAACCGAGGGTCACGGTGGGGTCGGCCGCGTTCGAGAGATCGAAGCCCATGGGATCGGGGCGGCGGCACGGCGAATCCCAGTCGTCGACGTCGATGAAGACGACAGCGCCGTTCGACAAGGTCGCGAGCGCGAAGACGCCACGCAGGCGTTGGGGCTCGACCGTGAGCTGCCCTTCGAGATCGTCGACCGGCGCATTGGCGCGGTAGTAGGTGCCCTTGTCCGAGCCCGGCAGCGACTGGAGCGCCGCGAGCTTGTTCGGATTGCACAAGAGGCCGCGCGGGACCGCGGTCGTGCCGTCGAGCGGCGAGTAGTCGTGCGACGCAAACGCGAGCGAGGCGACCGGCTGGCTGAAGACAATGCGGTCAGCGGGCTGGAACGGATTGATCTCTGCGTGGGGGCGCGTGAGCGGCACGTGCGGCGACGTGACCGGATTGGATACGTCGAAGACCATGATCGATCCGTCTTTTTGATCGATCGCATAGAGGTAAGTGACGTAGTCGCGCGTGGTCGGGCTCACCGCGAGCTGGCCCGGGATCACGCGCCGATTCGGCTCGAGCTGGCTCGTGGTCAGGAGCGGCGCCAACTCTTTCGGCGCGGTCGGGTTCGACGCGTCGATGACGTGGATGACGGGGAGCGACTGGTCGGCGATGTAGATCGTCGTGCCGCTGCGGGCGATGGGACCGCCACGCGGCGAGGCCGGCGGAAGCGCAGGGAGCGTCTTTTCCTGCCCCGCGTCGACGACGCTCGCGCACGAGGGCGGCGCCGGCGGAACGCCGAGCCCTTGTTGCGGACCGGCCGATGCACCCGCCCCGCCGCTGCCGCCGCTGCCGCCGGTCGACGTCGAGCCAGCGTCGCCTCCATCGTCCGCGCCAGCGTCGGTGGGGGCCGGTTCTGAAGTAGAAGGCTGACCGAAGCCGCCGTCGAACGGAATGCCGTCGCTCCAGGTCGGCCCCGGGCTCCATGTCTTCGTCGTCGGTCCGGCGAGCGTGACGGTCGACTGGATATGACACGGGGCGAGCGAGCCCGGCGGGATCGAGCCGTCGACGAACTGATGCGGGTCGAGGGTGAGGAGCTGCGCGGGCTGCACCTCGTCGCCAGGGATGACGACGGCGATGGTGTAGTCGCCGAGCTGCGATCCGGTGCCGCTCGTTCCGCCGTCGGCCAGGCCGCCGGCATCCGTGCCGCCGTCGCCGGGAGCTCCTGCATCGGTGTCGCCTGGCGGCGTGGCCGAGATCTGCGCGGCCGGGACGATCGTGACCGATCCGGGAGCCGCCGGGAGCGAGCACGCCGGCCAGGTCGTCAATGTCGGGACTCGATTCGGTGGCGGCGCGGTCGGATCCGTCGGCGTCGTTCTCGCATCGAAGCCCGCCGAGCGCGCGTCGCCCAAGATGCGACGGCTGTCGATCGCGTAGAGCGCCGGCTTGGCCACTTCGGCGGACGCGACGAAGCTGTATTTGCCGTCGGGCGTCGAAGCGACGTCGGTCGGGTTCTTTCCGACGGTGAGGAAGTTGATGCCCGGCGTCGACGTGTCGATGTCGACGACGTTGCCGGCAGTGAGGTCGACGACCGCGACCTCACCACGCGTCTGCTGCGTGACGAGCGCGAAGAGATGGTTGTCGAGGAGCGTGCCGTCAACGCCGATTGGCACCGGCGGGCATTGCTCCTGCGGGAGCGGCGTCGGGTAGACCTCGGTCACGTATCCGGTGGCGGGGTCGTAGTGCTCGACGTTCATGCACACGACGTCCATCTTCTGGGCGCGGTCGAACGAGCGGACCGGCACGTTGACCGGCGTCTGAGCGCAGCTCGACGTTCCGGCGACGGCACCGACGGTGAGCGCGACGGTCGCGAGGCCCGCGGCGAGCAGACGGGGAGCGCGCATCAATTGGTGGATCCTTTCGGCGGCGTTGGCTCGCCGAGATTGAAGACGACCTGCTCGAAGGTAGACTTGTCGGTGCGTGAGCCGTCGAGGTCGAGCACCTGCAGGAACGACTCCGTGAAGTTTGCCAAGTAGGCGAAGCGATAGCGCTTGAGATCGAGATCGGGGTCGCGTGGATCTTGCGGGACAGAGAGCCGACGCGCGACGTCGTCCATCGTGAAAGGGTCGAACGCGAGCGCGAACGGGCCGATGCCGCCGACCTCACCGACGCGGATGATGTTCTCGGTGTTGTCGGTCTCGGGGTCGATCACGTAGACGAGGCTCGCGTCGAAGCAGAGGACGAAGAGGCGAAGGGCGAGCTTGCCGTCGGCGGCGACGATCGGCGCGAGGTAGAGGCGCGATGCGCCGGCGGAGATCGGAAGGTTACGATAGAGGACGAGCTGGTCGGCGTTGAAGGTGCCGTCACCCTTGACCGAGACCTCACCCACCTCACCGACGAGGAGCGTGTCGGGCGCGCGATTGGCGATGTAGACCTTCGCGGGGAGACGCGCGCAGGTCTCGAGGTCGGCGGCGACGTCGGAGTCGGTGCGACCGGCGCCCGCGGGCTGGACCGCGAGCTTGCACTGAATCCGTTTGGTCGGATCGATGGCGATGCCGCGCGAGTCGGAGCCGACCGAGTTCACCGTGATCGGGAACGCCTGCTCTTCGATCAAGAAGGGACGATGCACCGACGACGAAGGCGCGTTCGACGGGGGCGCGACCGCTCCGCCTTCGTCCGTGTAGTAGCGGAGGAGGTCGACCTCGGCGTTGTAGCGGCTGGTCTGCAAAAACGCCGGACGCGGCGGATTCACGCACGTCGGGTCGGTACCGAGCACGCACGCCGGAAACGCATCCGGGTCGTGCGGCACCGCCGCGATGCCGTTCCCGCCGGTAGCGACCCCTTCGAGCACGAACTGGAGCGACGGATTCATCGGGCTCGGCGCTTCGGTCGGCGCAGGCGTCGACGCGTTCGGGTCGTTCGTCTTCTTCGGCGCGAGCACGGTGAGGCCGGTCGCGAAGAGTGACGTCTCAGCCGTGCTCTGGTGCGTGATCGCGATCGCGGTGCCGTCATCGCTGAACGCCATGCCGAACGGCTCGCCCGGCATCGTCAGATTCCGCGAGTTGCCAGCCTCGTACGCATTGTTGCCGGCGTGATGCGCGGCGTCGCAGCGGTTCTCACCGTCACGCGTGCCGCAATTGAGCCCGAAGGGCGCGTAGTCTGCCTTCGTCGCCGTGGCGGCCGGGGCGGAGGTCGCGTCGTCGACCGCGACGTCGGCCCACGTGAGCGTGGCGTCGCCGCGCACCGGAATGAAGAGGCGCGAGCCGCCGGGTGAGAGCTGGAGATCGGCCGCGAACGCGCCGATGGTCGCCGAGTCACGGACGTACTTCGTGGAGTCGACCGGCGGCGCGCACGTCTGCCCGCGCAAGGTCGGCGTCGCGTCCCCTTCGGTTTGCTGGGTTGGCGCCTGCCCCGGACAATCGCCCGGCTTGGGGCGCGTGAAGTAGGGGACGTCCGGATTGGTCGGGTCGGCGATGGTCTTGACCACGTCACGCCGGATCGCATGGAGGTCGTACGACTGGATCGTCCCGCCGTTGTACTGAAGGTCGAAGTCCGAGTTGGCGGCATAGAGGACGTTGCCTCCACGCGAGACGGCCAGCCCGACCGGAAAATAAAAGTTGTTCGGCGGAGGCGCGACGCCGTCACCCGCCGAATAACAGGCGGTCAGCAAAACGGAGGCGAAGCCAAGGTAGCGCCGAAGCGACATCGGGCGCGGAGCCTAGTCAGGCGGCGGTAGCGTGTAAAGGCGAGTTACGCCCTCTTTTCGAGGACAACGACGCCGATTTCACTGGCGTTTTGCGCCATGCTGCTCGCGAGGGCGGAGTTTTGCATCGCGTTGGTCGCAAGGTGGAGAAGGCTCGCGCGTGCGGAGCACGCGTAAGGGGCCGGGAGGCCCGCCAGAATCACAGCAACTCGAGGATGATGACGCCGCGCTCTTCGTCCGGCATCTTGGGCTTTTCAGGACGGTCACTCGGCGAGCGATGATGCGGGAGCGGGAGCTCCAGGCGAGGCTGCTCTTGGTCGTACCGAGCGCGCTCTTCCTGTTCCCGTTTCCGAATCTGCTCAATAATGAAGGGTGGGAGCATGGGGCCTTTCTCCAAGTTCCAGCTATCTGCGGGTGCTACCTGTACTACGTAAGGTCCGACTGCCGGATTCAGTCCTAGCCTCGGTGGTACTCAAAATCTAGCAATCGCTTGTGGGGGGTCAAGACTTCGGCATAACGCATGCGGACGCGAGCGCTCCCGCCGTCGCCTCGATGAGGTCCGGGAACGGCGTCTGGAACCACCGGGAAGCGGTGTAGTCTCGGGGGTTCGTGGCCGCTCTCTCCCGCCCTCGACGCATCGCAGCTGCACTTGCATCCTGGCTCGCGCTCGCGCTGCTTCTCTGGACCACGGCGGCGATGGCAGCACCGTTCGATCTGCTCGGGACCGATTGGGAGGGATGCTCGGATTTCGTACATCTCGCCCGCGAGGAGCTCGGCGACGGTCGCGTCGTCGCGACCGATCACATCGACTACGGAGCGCTCACCCCGGCCGACAGCATCATCGTCCTCCATCCAGAGAAGACGCTCGACGTCTCGAGCCTGACAGCGTTCATGCACGTCGGCGGTCGCGTCATTTTGCTCGACGACTACGGCACAGGCGACGCTCTGCTCGAGCACTTCGAGCTCGAGCGCGTTCCGGTCCCCGAGCACCCCGCGCAGATGCTCCGGCACAACCCCGCGTTCGCGATCGCCGTGCCCGCGGGCGTGCATGCCGTCGTCGCGGACGTCGACCGCGTCGTCACCAATCATGCGACAGGGCTCAATCATCCCAACCTCTCGCCGGTGCTGAAAATCCAAGGCACCGACGGCTCGCCCGACGTGCTCGTCGCCGTCGCCGGTCAGGTCACCAACGGTCGGCTGCTCGTCGTCGGCGACCCGTCGATCGTCATCAACTCGATGCTCCGCTACCCCGGCAACAAGGCGTTCGCCAAGGGGCTCGTGAAATACGCCGGCGACGACGACACGTGGGGACGGCGCGGCGGCAAGGTCTTCATCCTCTCGGGCGCATTCGATCAGACCGGCACGTTCGGCGACGAGTCGAAGCTCGGGAGCTTCGGCGACAAGCTCCGCGGGCTCTCCGACCTCGCGAACGACTTGAAGCGCAACGGCGTGCCCGCATGGTTCGCGCTCTCGCTCGCGATCGCGATCGCCGCCTGCATCGTGTGGTGGGTTGGAAAGAACGCCGCGCGCACGCATACCCCTTCCCCGCCGCGCTTCACTCGTCCGGTCCCCCTCGCCGCCCAAGGCGGCGTCGCCGGCCATGCCGCCGTCATCGCCGGCGCCAAATCACGACGAGCGCTCGCGATGCTCGAGCTGAAGGGCGCGCTCGAGGACGAGCTCGGCCTGCTCGTGAACATGGAAAAAAATGCGGGCCACGATGCGCTCGCGGAGAAGGTCGCAAACGCAGGATTGCTCGACGCCGGCCGCGTGGCCGAGCTGAAACGACTTTTGTTGCGGATGGCGACCATCGAAACGATGGTTCTATCGCGACAAGCGTCTAGCTTCGGTAAGATCCCCGACAGTGAGGTTCTAGTGACGGCGAAGATAGTCCGCGATTTGCTCGACATGGCGAAGAAGACCGCACAAGAGAGAGGCGTCGCGTGACCGCTGCGCAAGCGGTCCAGTCGAACGAGGTCGCCGCCGCGAAAGAACGGATCGAAGAGCTCCGCCGCGAGGTCTCGCGTGCGTTCTTCGGCTCGACCAAAGCGCTCGACCTGATGCTGGTCGCGCTCCTCGCGCGCGGTCACGTCCTGCTCGAAGGCGTCCCGGGCGTCGCGAAGACGACGCTCGTGAAGGCGTTCGCCGTCGCGCTCGGTTGCAACGCGCGCCGCATCCAATTCACGCCCGATCTCTTGCCCGCCGACATCACCGGCACGTACGTGCTCTCGCCGAAAGACGGCACCTTCGCGCTCCGCGCCGGCCCCATCTTCGCGAACGTCGTCTTGGCCGACGAGATCAACCGCGCGCCGGCGAAGACGCAGAGCGCGCTGCTCGAAGCGATGCAGGAGCGCCAAGTCACGATCGAAGGTGACCGCTTCGAGCTCCCCTCCCCGTTCCTCGTCTTGGCGACGCAGAACCCGATCGACCTCGAGGGCACTTATCCGCTCCCCGAGGCGCAGATCGACCGCTTCTTGGTGCGGGTGGCGATGACCTATCCGCAGGCGCGCGAAGAAGCGCACATGGTGAAGGTGTACGGAACCGAGCCGCCGCAGCTCCGTCCGGTCCTCTCGCCGCAAGACGTCAACACGCTGCAAGCAATCGCCACCCGAATACATGTCGAAGAAGATCTTTACGACTACGCCGTCGGCATCACCGCGTTCACGCGCACGCACCCACGCGTAGCGCTCGGTGCGAGCCCACGTGCGACCCTCGCCATGATCACCTCGGCCAAGGCGCTCGCGCTCTTGAGCGGCCGTGCGTTCGTCACGCCGGACGACCTGCGCTCGGTCGCGCCCGCCGTTCTCGCCCATCGTCTCGTCCTCACCGCCGAAGCGGAAGGCGACGCGCGCGCACGCATGCACGTCGTGGACGAGACCCTGGCGAAGGTCGCTTATCGCCGCGGCGTCCGCGCGGTCTGATCCGCGAAGCGCAGCCGCACGATCGATTTACATCTCAGCGCGTGCAGTCGATGTCGTGGGTCCCGCCGCCGAGGTCGGGGAACGCGAGCACCATCCCGGTCGCGTTCGTCTTCCACGTACCGCCGCCCTGCATCGTGCCGTTGCATCGGAGCGTCGTTCCCGTGCGCGTGTCGACGCATTCGTCGGTACCTTGCGAGACCCATTCGTCGTACGCGGCGCCGCACTGCCAGGAGCGATCGCACACGCCGCAGTTGTTCGCGGCCGTGCCGGCGCCGGAGCCGGAGTCGGTTCCCGCGCCAGAGCCAGAGCCGCTGCCGGATCCCGAGCCGCTCCCGCTGCCAGAGCCGCTGCCGGTCGAGGTGCCCCCACTGCCAGCGTCGGCGAAAGCGCTCCACGACGAGCCGCCGTCGGGGCTGTTCGAGGCATGCGCGCCGGCATCATGACCGCTCGGCCAGTGGTGGCCGGCGTCGGTCGGCTCGGCATCCGCCTCCTCGACCGCTTGTGCACAACCCATGGAAAGCACGGCCGAAAGGAAACTTAGGCTAAGAAAGATCTGGCCGTTTCTCACGCTCATTCTACGGAGGCGATGGAGGAACCTTCCCTACCTTTAACGACAAATCGAGCGCGACGACTCCATCCAACACGGGCTCGCGAGGAGCGGGCCGAGCTTGCGGTCACGTCCGAGCTTGGCGGTGATCGCCGCGTCGGCGACGGGGTCGAGGACGCGCGCGGCGATGCGCGGCGTCTTGTTCGCCTTGTCGGCGAGGTGCTCGTTGTCGGTCCACACGACGTGGTAGCCGAACGTGAGCGCAGGCGTCGGCCCCTCGACGTCGATGTCGAGCTCGGCGACGACCCCGGCGCGTGTCCAGCCGTTCAAGTAGACGATGCGATGGTCGGCTTGCATCGGCGGGTACGCCGTCGTCCACGACTCGCCTTGGTTCGAGACGAGGTTGCCGATCGACTCGAAGATCGGGACGCGGCGACCATCGCTCGTTTCGGCGACGACGATGGGCGAAGGCACGTGGGGGTGGTGCAAGACGACCGCGTCGGCGCCTGCTTCGGCGATCGCGTAGGCTTGGGCGCGCATCGGGCGTGCTTGCGGCTCGTACTCGAGCCCGCCGTGCGCGATCGCGATCGTGACGTCGCAACCGCTCGCGCGCGCATCTCGGATCGCTTGCGCGGCGCGCTCGGTCCCTCTTCTCCCGAGTGGCGCCAGCGCGAGCGCATCGCTCCGCTCGCACGCGCTCCCGGCGTCGTTCACGAACGTCGTCCAGGCGACCGCGCACACGCGACGGCCGTTTTTTTCGGCGATCGTGCGCGCCTTCCATGGATCTTCACGGTCGGCGCCAAGGCCGACTACGTTGCCCCGGGCGGCGTCGATCGTGGCCGTGAGGCCGGCGGTGCCGAGATCGCACGCGTGGTTATTCGCGAGCGTGAGGGCGGTCACGCCGCTACCGGCGACCGCGTCCATCCAGGCCGGGTCGACGCCGTAGACGAGCGCGCGTTCACGCGCGGCGCCCACGCTACCGGTCGCGGTCTCGTAATTCGCGACGACGGCGTCGGCCGACGCGAACAGCGCGTGAAGCGGGGCGAGCGCGGAGGCGATCTGCAACGGCTCCGACAGCATCGGCCGGTGCGGCAGGAGATCACCGGCGATGAGCACACGGAGACCGGCGTGAGCATCGCCGCGATGCGCGACCGCGCTGTCGCCCGGAGCCGAGATCACGAGCGCGGCCGCAGGCGCGGCGGTTGTGGCGGCCGTCGGCGCTGCGTTCGGCGACGACCGCCCATCGCCGAACGTGCACGCCGCGACGGCGGCTGCAGCGACGAGCGGGACGACGACGGTGAAATCCACGAGCGCAATTGAACCCTGCGCGCTCGGACGCGGCCAACATGTCGGTCGCGCGGAGACTTCGATAACCGTCTACTTCGCGGGCGCTGCCGGATGAAGACGCTTGGTAGCGGCGTCGGGCTTCGCGAGCTTCGGCTCGACGTGTTTCGCCGACGCCGGCGGCCTCTTGCCTGCCGTGGCCGTCACCGCGGTGACGTCGCCGCTTCCTTCGCGCGCGACGCTCAAGATCCACGGGCCGACGACGAGGCTCGAGGCGCCTCCGTTCGGCGCGAGCTGGACGTTGTGCGCGATGACCGGCTCGGTCGTTCCGTCGGCCTTCGCGTGCCCCAACACGAGCGCGAGCCCCGACATCGACGACGCCGGCTGGGCGTCGACCGCCAGAATTCCGAGCGCATCGCTGAAGAGCGCGGCAGGCTCCGGTCGATTCGCGCGGAAGCGATTGCGTGCGATGTCGAATCCGGCGCGTACGTCGACGACGCAGAGCTCGACCGCCTCGGCGATCGTACCGGTCGCATCGGCCGGAAGCGGAGTAGGCGACGGCGATTTTCCGAGGAGCGATTTCTGATCGATCGCCGCGCGCGCGTCTCGCGTGACGAGCAGCGCGAGATCACCGCGATTGACGAGCGCATGCCGAACCGTCACCGCTGCGAGCTCGCGCGCGAGGACGTCGGTGGTCAGCTCGATCCTCACCGGTGGCAGCGCCCCTTGCGCGAGGTCGTCGGGCAGGAGCTCGACCTTGGCGTCCCTTGCCGAGTTGGCGGGGAGCTTGATCGCGATGACCTCCTTCTTGCTGACGACGCCAGGCTTGCCGTCGCCGAACACGATCGCCGAGACACCCGCCCTCGCCGCCGGCATCCGCAGGAAGAGGTCGCGCGCGACCTCGATCACGTGGTCGGGGGTCTTCGAGTCGTCGAGCGGCAGGACGCCGATCTCTAGGAATAGCGTGCGACGAATGCCGACGAGCCCGAGCTTGTCGGCGGCGTCGACGCGGAACGTCGGCGAATCGTTCATCATGTCGAGCATCGCGAGCTCGGCCTGCGCGCGGACCTTCGAGGCGACGAGCGAGACCTGCGCGTCGGCCTTGAGCCAGCGTGGATGATTGCCGATGTCTTCGCCGATCGCCTTCGCGCAGTCGTCGTAGGTCGCTGGCGAAATCCCGCTCTCCGGCGGCCCACCGACTCCGCGTTTGGGACCGGCTGCGGCGATCTCCTTGTCGAGCCACGCGAACACGCGCGTGACCTCGGCGACCGCGTCTGCGTGCGTGTCGAACCCGCCTTCGTCCGTCGCGATGACGTCATTCACTCGCGCCAGCAGCGCCTTCGTCGTCGCGAGCGCGAGGACGGAGCGCGAAGCCAGCGACTGCCCGCCGAACACGAGCGAATGGAGAAACGCCGCGCGCTGCGGCGTGAACGCCATGCCGCCGACGGCACCGGCCAGCGACGACGCCGATTCGTCGGCCGAGAGATCAGGCCGAGCGATCATCGCGCGAACCGATGCGACGTCATTCTCTTTCGCTCTGCCATAGTATCCGCGGACCTGCGCGGCCTCGGCCGGGGTCAGCGTGGCATGCGCGGCCGGCGAATAGGTCGCGAGAAAGAGCGCGGCGAGCGAAGCGGCGAAGAGTCGTTTCATCGCCGCCGGTTTTAGCTCACCTCATCCAGCGACGCTATTGGACCGTCACGTGGAATGTCAGCGAGGTCGAGCCGCCGTGGAGATCGCTGACGGTGATGGTGACGTCACCCGTCGCGCCGGTCGGTCCAGGGCTCAGCGTGATGGAGCGGCTCGTCGCCGACCGTGAACGGGACCACGACGGCGGCGCCGCCGGCAGCGAGCGTTTGACCGGCGATCGCGCCGATCGTTGGAGCGGTGTTCGTCTTCGTGTACGTGACGGTGACGCTGCCGCTATCGCCCGCTGCGAGCGTCAGTGGTGAGCCGGTGACCGCCGGCGTGTACGTGAAGCCGTCATCGACGACAGGGCCTGCGCCGACCGTGTAGGGGCCGGCAGCGAGACCGCTGAGGGTCAGAGTAGCCGTGACGGTCTGCACATAGCCGTCGGGACCGGAGACGCTCACGCTCGCGTTCGACGGCGCGCCGACGAGCGTCACCGCGAGGCTCGCGCCCGCGACGACGGAGACGTTCCGGGAGCCCGTCGTCGACGTGCCGGCCGAGCTCGTGACCGTGCAGCCGAGGACGAGCGTCCCCGCCGCGCCGGCGGTGAACGTGACCGAATGGGAGGTCGTGCTGCCGGAGATCGTGCCGCCCGAGATCGTCCACGCGTAGGTCGCCCCCGTTTGGTCTGGCACCGACGCGATGAGGCCGCTCGCGCCAGCGATCGCGCTCGCGGGAGCGGTGATCGAGACGACCGGCGCCGCGACGACGTCGACGCTGGCGCTGCCCGTGGCAGTACCAGCGACGTTCGTCACGGTGACGCCGAGCGTGAGGGTCCCGACGGCGCCAGCGGTGAAGACGACGGTCGGGCTATTCTGCACGGTCGTGATCGTGCCGCCGCTGATCGACCACGCATAGCTCGCGCCCGATTGCGGCGTGATCGTGGCGACGAGGCCGGTGGCGCCCGTCGTCGCCTTCGAGGGTGCGGTGATCGTCGGCGTCGACGGCGGGTCGCTGATCACGACATTCGCGCTCGCGCTCGCCGAATCGCCCGCTGCGTTGGTGACGGCGACGCCGAGCGTGACGACGCCGGAAGCGCCGGCGGTGAAGGTGACGGCGTTCGTTCCGTCACCGGCGGTGATCGCTCCACCGGTCACGGTCCACGCGAATGTAGCGCCGCTCTGGGCGACGACGGACGCCGCGAGGCCGATCGCGTTCGCGCTCGCGATGGCAGGCGCGGTGATCGTCGCAACGGGTGCGGCGACGACCGCGAGCGTCGCGGTGCCGCGCGCGCCGGGATCGGCGTGGCTCGTGGCGACGACGGTGTACGTGCCCGGCGTAGCGGGCGCGGTGTACGTGCCGCCCGCGGTGACGTTGCCTGTGCTCGGCGCGCTCCCGCCGTCGCCCGCGTCGTCGACGCCGCCGTCGAGCGCGGCGACATCGGCCATGATCGGACCGCCTTCGATGACCGCGGGCCCGCCGTCACCATGGCTCTCGGGAGCGACGAATACGGCGCGACCGTCGTCGAGCGAGCAGCCGACGGCGAGAACGCCGAGAGCCACGAAGAAGGCTGCGAAGAGGACCGAGAAGACCGTAGAGCGGCGCGAAAAGGCGCGGAGGCTCGACCCGCGGGTGACCATGTTCGAACGATTCCTGTCGAGGCAGCCGCGGCAAGTGTTTGCCGAGTCACGCCATCGTTCATTAGCGAAGCACAACGCGCCTCCACTCGCAAAGGAGCAGAGGCGCGCTGAACGGCCGCCATCGCCCTTTAACGGGTGTCGAACGGCACTCGAACGGGCTGATTTTTCCCGCTCGCTATCTCGCTACGAGGCTCTACAGCCCTCGTCTACATCTCTTCTTCTACATCCTGTTTCTACATCCTTCTTCTACACTTCGGCCGACGTCGAATCGTCCGTGTCGTCGTCGTCATCGTCGTCGTCGTCCTCATTGCCGGCGTTCACGTCGGTCATCGACGGGAGCGAAGGCTCGCTCGGCAACACGCGACCTTCTTTTTCGGCCAGCTGACGGGCCTTCTCGGCCGCGATCTTGGCCTGAGCGACCTTCTGCATGATCGTCGGTTTGGGCGCAACCATGACCGTCATGGTGCGGCCTTCCATCATCGCCCGCGTTTCCACGTTTGCGATGTCTTCGGTCTGTTGCATGACCCAGGTGAGCTGCTCCTGCGCCTTCTCCGGGTGGGTGATTTCACGACCACGGAAACGCACGGTGAACTTCACCTTGTGACCGGCCTCGAGGAAGCGGCGAGCGGCGCGCGTCTTGAAGTCGAGATCGTGGTCGTCCGTCTTCGGGCGTAGCTTGATCTCTTTGATTTCGACGACGGTCTGCTTGCGCTTGGCTTCGCCGGCTTTCTTCTTCTCTTCGTACTTGTACTTGCCGAAGTCGAGAATCTTGCAGACCGGCGGATCCGCCTTCGGATTCACCTCGACGAGATCGAGGCCCTGTTCTTGGGCCATGCGCATCGCGTCGTGCGTCTGGAGCACGCCGAGCATGTCGCCGTTGGCGCCGATCACGCGGACCTCGGGCACACGGATGCGATGGTTGACACGAATTTGGAAACCGCGTTGCTGTTGGCGCGGATCGAAGCGGGGACGGCCCATTGCCATTGTGTTGAAGTGACCTCCGGAGACAATTGCAGAATGCAGCTAACTGAGGAGCTGCAGGCGAGAAAACGCCGAATGATCGTCATCCATGGGGAGGAGAGTCAACGGCGGAAGTCATCGGTTGGCGCTTTTTTCGTGCTTCTGTGTGTTGTCTACGTAAAAAACTGCCATTTCAGGGGTTTCTGGACGGGCTGACGGTCGACGACTGTGGCGACGTGAGCTCGATTTGGACGCGGCGATCGCCCGGCCACTCCTTCGGGTCCTGGTGCGCGTCACGCTTGCCGATCGAATCGGTGGTCACGCGCGCGGTGTCGATCCCGTTGGCGATGAGGTATCCCTTCACGCGTTCGGCGCGTTCCCGACCCAGCTGGATGTTGTAGTCGTCCGAGCCTCTCGGGTCGGTTCGACCGATGAGCTCGATGCTCTTGCCCTTGAGCGCGCCGCTCTCCATGCAGTCGACCAAGTTCTGCATCGTCGGCTGCGATTCGGTGTCCGGCTTCGACGAGTCGAACGCGAAGAACGGCGACGGCCCCGCGCACACGTCAGCGACGCCGGGCGCGAGCCACAGATTGTACATCTGCTCGGTACGCGCGCGGGAAGCGCCACGTCCGAGGTCCGGCATTTGCGGCGGGTCGACGGGCTTGGTCAAACCGGCGACTTTTGTCGTCGGTGTCGTAGAGCTGTTGCAGCCTGCTACGGCGAGGCAGAATACAGCAGCGAAAGGTACGAAAAGCGTCTTCATGTGGACCTCGTGTCGGGTTGGTCCCGACGCACTGCACGATCGAGGCCGAGAAATGCCGAGCGCGTTCGCTTCAGGCGATCGCGCGCGCTCCCGCCAGCACGAGATCGACGAGGCGATCGCAGAACTCGCGGTCCGGCAGATCTTCGCCGCGTGTCATGCGGCCGACGACGGGAGAGACGAGCACCTCGAGCAAGAGAAGAGGCGACGTCCGCGGCGGGAGCTCGCCGCGCGCCATTCCCCGCGCGATGATCTTCGTCCAGTCGATCTCGAACGGGCGACGGAAGTCTTGCATGATGGCGCGCACCTCCGGGTTGCCGAGCTCGGCATGCCACGCGAAGGCAAGCGGGCTCTGCGCGGCGTCGACCATCGAATGAAGGACGATGCGGAGATCGTCGCGGAGCGAGCCGGTGTCGGGGTCGACCCGGGTGCGGGTGCGCTCCAGCTTGAGCGCGTCGGTGACGAGCTCCATCTTCGTCGGCCAGCGGCGGTAGACGGTGGTCTTGTTGACGCCGGCAGCGCGGGCGACGTCCTCGACCCGAAGCGCCCCGTAGCCGATGCAGGCGAGCTCGCCAAGCGTCGCGGCGAGGACGTCGTCGACGACGCGCGCGCTCCGACCACCGGCACGAATCGCCGGTTTTTTCTGGTTCCTCGTCGTGCGCGCCGCGCGCCTCGGTTTGGCCACACGATCATCATGAGCACGAGCGCCCCGCTCGTGCAACTCCGAGTTGCGATTAGAGGTGCAGCTTCCAGAACGCTCAGCTGCATGTCTGTTTAGGTGCAATTTCTAAAGAAAAGCGTTTGTCGACCGAAAGGTATGGAGCAGGCTTGCTCTTGCAACTCGAGGTTGCGATAACGTCGTCGACCGATCCAATGCGCTCACGTTCTTCTTCTCCTTTCACGTCCCGGCTCGCGCTCGTCGTGGTGACCCTCGTGGCGGCTTCGGCCCCGAAGCTCGCCTTCGCGCTCCAACCTGTCTCGGAGTTCTTGGCGCATGCGGAGACTTGGAATCCGCAGAACCGCGCCGCCCAGGCGACGACCGAGCAACGCGACGCAGAGGTGAGCGTGCAGACGGGCGGTCTGCTGCCCGCGCTCACGGCGAAGGGGAGCTACACGCGCAACCAGTACGAGGTGACGACAGGCGCGCTCATCCCTGCCGGCTCGCTCCCCGCGGGTGTGTCGTTCCCGAGCTCGGTCATCCAACCGCAGAACCAACTGGATGCGGTCATCCAGCTCGACGTCCCGCTCGTCAATGTCGGGACCTGGGATCGACGCTCGGTCGCGAAGTCGGCGCTCGCGTCGGCCGAAGCGACGCGAGCCGACACGGCGATACAGGTCCAAAAGAACGTCCTGCGCGACTACTACGCGCTCGTCGGCGACGAAGCGGTGAAGCTCTCGGCGATGCGCACTCTCGAGCTCACGCAGAGCAACCTGAAGCTCGCCAATGATCGGGCCGAGAGCGGAACGGGCTCGCAGCTCGACGTGCAACGCGCCATCGCCGACCGGGCGAAGGCAGAGCAGAGCCTGACAGCCGCGCGGCTCGCCGTCACCGAGACGCAGCGTGATCTCTATTCGCTGTCTGGCGTGCAAGCCGAGAACGCCTCCGAATTTCCGGAGGACGATCTGCACGAAGAGCCCGCGCTCGAGACGTGGACGCGCGAGGCGCCGAGCGTTCCGTCGGTGCAGGCCGCTGTCGCGAATCGTGAAACAGCCGAAAAGCAGGCCAATTCGTCGCGAGCCGCGTGGCTGCCGATGTTGACGGGGACGGCGCAGGAGCGCTTCTCGAACGCGACGGCGTTCGTCGGTGGGCATTCGTCGGTCTACGCGCTCGTCTTGACGGCGCAGTGGAAGCTCGACACGAGCATCGCGCCGCAGGTGCGCGCCCAGAACGCAGCGGCCGCGGCCGCGCAGGCGAACGAAGAGCGCGCGAAGCTCGCCGCCGAAGACGCCATCTTCCGCGACTGGCAGCAGATTCGCGCCGACATCGAGTCGGCGCGCTCGGCCCGCGCGCAGGTCACGGCCACCAAGCTGGCGGCCTCGCTCGCGCAAGACCGCTACGAGAATGGGATCGCGACCCAGCTCGACGTCCTCCAAGCGCGGCAGGAAGCGTTCGCCGCCGACGTCGCCCGAATCCAGGCCGACTCCGATCTCGCCTATGCGCGCGCTGCGCTCCGGCTCGATGCCGCTCGCACGAAAGGTACGAAATGAAGCACCGAATCGGCATCCTCGGCCTCTCGCTCGTCGTCCTCGTGTCCGTCGGGTGCAAACCGAAAGCGGGCGGACCGACCGACACGGGGCCGAAGATCAAGGTCGAGACCATCACCGTCGGCGAAGAGAAGGTACCGAAGCTCCTCGAGCTCACCGGCGTTCTCTCGTCGAACGAGCGCACCGATCTCGCGGCGAACGCGACCGGGCGCGTGACGAAGACCTTCGTCGAGCGCGGTGATCACGTGAAGCAAGGGCAGCTCTTGGCGCAGCTCGACGCACGTTCGGCCTCGCTCTCGCAGGTCGAGGCGCAGGCGAACGTGACGAGCGCGACCGAGCAGCTCGCCGGGCTCAAGGCTGACTGCGACCGGTACGTGAACCTCCTCGCGCGTGGCGCGATCACGCAGCAGGAGTACGACAACAAAGCGACGAGCTGCAAGACCCAGGCGGCGAGCGAAGAGGCCGCGCGCGCCCGCGCCGCCCAGGCGAACCAGAACGTGAACGACTCGGCGATCCGCGCGCCGTTCACCGGCGTCATCGCCGAACGCTTCGTCCACGTCGGCGACTACGTGCATCCCGACACGCGCGTCGTCACGCTCCTCGTCGACGACCCGCTCCGCCTCGAGCTGACGATCCCGGAGGCCAACCTCGGGAGCGTGCACCAAGGGACGGTCGTGACCTTCCGGAGCGTCAGCCGGCCGGGACGCACGTTCACCGCGCAGGTGAAATACCTCGGCGGAGAGATCCGCGAGGCCACACGTGATCTCGTCGTCGAGGCCATCACCGACAACCCCGACCGGGCCCTCTTGCCGGGCATGTTCGTCACCGCCGACATTACCGTCGGTGAGGTCATGTCGCCGGTCGTCCCGGAGAAGGCGCTCGTCCACCGCGACGACAATACGGTCGTGCTCGTCGTCGTGTCCGGTCACATCGAAGAGCACATCGTCCAGACCGGCGCGACCGTCGGCGACCAGGTCGCGATCAGCGACGGCGTGAAGACCGGCGACGTCGTCGTCATCTCCCCTCCTCCCAACGCCACCGACGGCGCCACCGTCCAGTAGCGGAAAGGGAGATCGACCATGCAATGGCTCGCCTCGCTCTGTGTTCGACAGCCCGTCCTCACCTGGGTGTTGATGCTCGCGTTCGTCGTCATCGGCGCGTTCGGCTATTTCTCGCTCGGTCTCGACCAATTTCCGAAGGTCGACATCCCGGCGATCGTCGTGATGACGACTGAAAATGGAGCTGCGCCCGAGGAAATCGAGACCGAGCTCACCGACAAAATCGAAGGCGCAGTCAACACGATCAGCGGCATCGACGAGCTACGCTCGACCTCGAGCCAGGGCGTGTCGATCGTCATCGTCACCTTCGATCTCGCCAAGAACGTCGACGTCGCTGCGCAAGAGGTCCGCGACCACGTGAACAACGTGCTCCCCGACCTGCCCAAGGGGATCGACCAACCCGTCATCTCGAAGGTCGACCCCGACGCATCACCGGTCCTCTACGCCACGCTGAAGACGCCCGGCACGCTGCGCGACACGACCGAGTACGCCGACAAGATTATCCGCCGCCAAATCGAGAGCATCAACGGTGTCGGCCAGGTCGCGATCCTCGGCGGACAAAAGCGGCAGATCAATGTCTGGCTCGACCCGCTCAAGCTCCAAGCCTCCGGCCTCACCGCCGCCGACGTCGAGACGGCGCTCGTGCAGCAGAACTTGAGCGTGCCGGGCGGCCAGATCGAGACCGGCCCGAAGAGCCTCTCGCTCCGCATCGAAGGTCGCGTCGGCGACGCCTCGAAGATCGCGCGCATCGTCATCCGCGAGCGCCAGAACCACCTCACGCGCATCGGCGACGTCGCGCGCGTCGACGACGGCGTGGAGGAGGCGAAGAGCTCTGCCTTCCAGGACGGGGTACAGAGCGTCGTGCTCTCGATCCGCAAACAATCCGGACAGAACACCGTCGCCGTCGTCGACGCCGTCAAAGCACGCCTCGACCAGCTCCGCAAGACACTCCCGCCAGGCTCCGACCTCGTCGTCGTCCGCGACGAATCGCAACCCATTCGCACCAGCGTCAACGCGGTCAAAGAGCACCTCGTCCTCGGCGCGGTGTTCGCGGCGCTCGTCGTCCTCCTCTTCCTCGGCAACGCGCGGAGCACGCTCATCGCCGCGCTCGCGATCCCCGTCTCGATCATCGGTACGTTCGCGCTGATGTGGGCGATGGACTTCACGCTCAACATCATCACGCTACTCGCGCTCGCGCTCGCGGTCGGCATCGTCATCGACGACGCGATCGTCGTGCTCGAGAACATCGTCCGCTTCATCGAGGAGAAGAAGAAGAAGCCCTTCGTCGCCGCCGTCCTCGCGACGCGTGACATTGGCCTCGCTGTCCTCGCGACCACGCTGTCGCTCATGGCGGTCTTCCTCCCCGTCGCCTTCATGAGCGGCATCATCGGCCGCTTCTTGAAGAGCTTCGGGCTCACGATGGCATTCGCGATCGGCGTGTCGCTCATCGTCAGCTTCTCGCTGACGCCGATGCTCGCGGCCCGCTGGCTCCAAGGGCCGGAAGAGCGAGAGCCGAGCGGGCTGAAGAAGCTCGTCGACCGCTTCTACCAGCCGATCGAGTCGTTCTACATGCGGATCCTCGGATTCGTGATGCACCACCGCTGGATCGTGGTGGTCGCGTGCGCGCTCGCGCTCGGCTCGGTCCTACCGCTCGGGATGGCGGTTCCGAAAGCATTCACGCCGCCGAACGACGTCGCTGAGTTCGACGTCAATGTCCGCGCCCCGGAGGGGACGAGCCTCGCCGAGACGCAGCTCCAGGCCGAGCGCGTCGCCCGCGCGGTCCGCGCGCTTCCCGGGGTCCTCCACACGCTCGTCACCATCGGCAACGACTCCGGCCAGACGCGCAACCTCGCCAACATCTTCGTGCGCCTCGTCGACCCTAAGGATCGCGACAAGGACCAGTTCGAGATCATGGATCAGGTGCGCCAGGAGATCGTACCGAAGCAGAGCAAAGATCTACGGATCGACGTCTCGCAGACCGCGCAAATTTCGAACGGTGGTCAGTCCCAGGCTGCCGTGCAGTACACGCTCAGCGGACCCGACCTCAATCAGCTCACGCGCTACACGACGCAGATCCTCGAAAAATTCCGGAAAGCGCCGGGCGCGGTCGACGTCGACTCGAACCTCATCGTCGGCAACCCCGAGGTTCACGTCGAAATCGATCGCGAGCGCGCCGGCGACCTCGGCGTCAACGTCGCGCAGATCGCGAACGCGCTCCAGCTCCTCATCGGTGGCGTCAAGGTGTCGACCTATCAGGAGAACGGGAACGACTATGACATCCGCATCCGCGCCGAGAAGGCGTACCGCGACGATCTCGCCGGCATCCGCACCATGTCCGTCACGTCGAAATCCGGGAACGTCGTCCCCCTCGCGTCGCTCGTCCGGCTCGTCCCCACGAGCGGTCCTTCGCAGATCAATCGTTTCTCGCGCCAGCGCCAGGTCACCATCAGCGCGAACGTCGCGCCCGGCGTCGGCCAGAGCACGGTGTCGGACGCGCTGGTGAAGATCATCGCCGAGCAGCATCTTCCGCCCGAGTATCACGCGGTCCCCGCCGGTCTCACAAAGGAGATGGGACGCGTGGCGAGGGGCTTCGCCATCGCCGTCGGGCTCTCGTTCATTTTCATGTATCTGATCCTGGCCGCACAGTTCGGCTCGTGGCTCCACCCGGTCACGATCATGCTGTCTTTGCCCCTCACCGTACCGTTCGCGCTGCTCTCGCTCCTCCTCTTCCACCAGGAGCTGTCGATCCTGTCGATGCTCGGCATCATCGTGCTCTTCGGCGTCGTGAAGAAGAACGCGATTCTCCAGGTCGACCACACCAACCATCTCCGTGCGGAGGGCAAGCCACGCCTCGAAGCAATCCTCGAGGCGAACCGCGATCGTCTCCGTCCGATCTTGATGACAACGGTCGCATTCGTCGCCGGCATGTTGCCTCTCATCGCCTCGCGCGGCGTCGGTGCGGGAAACAACCGTGCGACCGCCGGCGTCGTCGTCGGCGGTCAGACGCTCTCGCTCGCGCTTACGCTCCTCGCCACGCCGGTCTTCTACTCCCTCTTCGACGACGCGATAGGGTGGGTCACGAAGAGCTCGAAGAAGAAGCTCGACCGCGGCGAAGCGGAGCTCGATCATCTCGACGCCCACGGCGTGCTTCCGGAGGTTTCAGACCACGCTCCGGAACGCGACGGGCTCGGAGCGCCGGCGGAGTGATCTTCAGACGCGATCGACGCCCGCCGCTCTGAGCGCGGCGTGCGCGACGCCGATCTTCTTCACCGTCGGCCAATTCAACGCCACCAGCACCATTGCGGCGACGGAGAAGGCGCCGTTGAAGAGCCCGCCGGGGGAGCCCGTGAGGAGCGCGAACAGTGACGCGATCGCCGAGAGCGGACAGATGACGAGCGCGCCGACGAATGCGACCGTGCTTCCACGGAGAAGCCCGCGTGCGACGACGAAGCCGGCGACTCCGACGACGAGGTGAGCGAGCTCGAGCCCGACGGCGAGCGGATCTTGGACGACCGAGATCGCCAAGCGGATCGCGAAAACCAGCATGAAGACGGATGCGAAGCCGAGGACGAACACCGCCGCCTTCAAGAGGACCGGCGGCAGCGACTGCACGAACAGATCGGCCTGATCGTCGTGCGCGAGCTCGCGTCCCTTGCCCGAAGGCGCCGTGCTCCCGCTCTCCGGCGCCGCATACGGGTTCGGTTCGGTCATCCTCGTCCTCTACTGACGCGTCAGGCGTGCGTGGGCTTGGATTCGGCGACGAGCTTCTCGATGAACGCGTCGACCGCGATCGCGCCGAGCTCACCGGCGTCACGCGAACGGACGCCGAGCGATTGGGCCTGCGCCTCTTTCTGGCCGACGACCGCGATGTACGGGACGCGTTGCAGCCGCGCGTTGCGGATCTTGGCGCCGAGCTTGTCGTTCGACACGTCGCTCGTGACGCGAATGCCCTTGGCCTTGAGCTTCTGCTCGACCTCGGTCGCGTAGGCGTTCAGGTCCTCGTGGACGGTGACGATGGTCACCTGCTCGGGCGCGAGCCAGGCGGGGAAGTTTCCGCCGCAGTGCTCGAGGTACACGCTGAAGAAGCGCTCGAGCGAGCCGAGGACCGCGCGATGGAGCATGACGGGCCGCTTCGCCGTCCCATCGTTCGAGGTGTATTCGAGGTCGAAGCGCTCCGGCAGGTTTGGATCATATTGGATCGTGCCGAGCTGCCAGCTCCGTTTGAGCGCGTCCAAGACGTGGAACTCGACCTTCGGCCCGTAGAATGCGCCTTCCCCTTCGGCGATCTCGAACTCCAGACCAGCCTTCTTCAAGCCTTCTGAGAGCGCGTCCTCGGCGATGGTCCAGAACTCGTCGGAGCCGATGCGCTTGTCGGGACGGGTAGCGAGCTTCACGTCGAACTTCTCGAACCCGAACGTGGAGTATGCCTCTTGGATCATCGCGATGAACTTCGCCATCTCGCTCGCGACCTGGTCGACCGTGCAGAAGATGTGCGCGTCGTCCTGGCAGAACGAGCGGACGCGGGCAAGGCCGTGGACGACGCCGCCGCGCTCGTAGCGATGGAGGCGACCGAAATCCGCCACGCGCCAGGGGAGCTCGCGGTAGCTGCGCTTGCGTGCCCCGAAGATCACGCAGTGGCTCGGGCAGTTCATCGGCTTGAGGCCGAACGCGTGCTGACCGAGCTCGTCCAAGACGCCCTTCACCGCGAGGTTCGGGTCGCCGTCGTACTTGCCGGCCTCGATCTTCGCGCGGACCTCTTCGAACATGTCCTCCGTCCAGAGGCGGTACATGTTCTCGTTGTAGTTGCCGAGATGCCCGCTGGTTCGAAAGAGCTTCGGGTCGAACGCTTGCGGGGTGATGACCTCTTCGTAGCCGTACTTCACGTACAGCTCGCGCACGTACGAGACCATTGCATTATACACGTATGCACCCTTCGGTAGAAAGAAGGGCATCGCCGGGGCGATCGGATCGAAGTGGAAGAGCTCGAGCTCTTTGCCGACCTTGCGATGGTCGCGCGCCTTCGCCTCTTCGACCTGCTTCAAGTAGGCGTCGAGCGCCTTCTGGGTCGGGAACGCGGTCCCGTAGATGCGCTGGAGCATCGGATTGCGCTCGTCACCGCGCCAGTACGCGCCGGCGACCGAGGTCAGCTTCACCGCGCCGAGGAAGCCGGTCGATGGAACGTGCGGGCCGGCGCAGAAATCGACCCACTGGTGCTCGGGCTTGCCGTGACGATAGAGGGTGAGCGTCTCGCCTTCGGGTCGGCGCTGGATGATGTCGACCTTGTACTTCTCCCCCATCTTGGTGAAGAGGTCGATCGCCTCCTTACGGCCAATGACCTCACGCTGGAACGGGGTGTTCTCGGCCGTGATCCCCTTCATCGTAGCTTCGATCTTCGCGAGGTCGTCCTCGCTGAAGGTGCCCCCGCCGGCTTTGTCGAAGTCGTAATAGAAGCCGTCCTCGATCGCGGGACCGATCGTGACCTGGGTGCCGGGGAAGAGGCGCTGAACGGCGTCCGCCATGACGTGCGCGGTCGAGTGCCGAATGACCTCGAGCCCGAGCTTCTCGTTCGCGCGCACGGCCTTCACCGTCGCGGTCGGATCGACCGGCGTGTGGAAGTCGCGGAGCACGCCGTTCACCGTGACGGCGACGACGTCTTTGTCGATGGGTCCTCGTTCCGCAAGAATTTCACGCCCGGTCTTCATCAATTCGCTCATGGCAGGGGTGGGGACCTTAGCATTTCGACGCACCCTGACGCACCCGAGCCGTGAGGCCAGCACCCCCGACGGCCCGATTCTTGGGGAGCCCGTTCTTGACACTCCAATGGCGGTGAGCACATTCATCCTTGCGAAGGACGAAGCGACCCGCGACCTTGTTTTTACGGGTTTCGGTGAGTCGCGTCATGTCGCGATCGTCGTGTCGCGAACATCGTCACACACCATCCGTTTTCGCGTTTTACACGCGATGAAGGAGCTACGTTCATGCTCGCCCGTTTTCACGATCTAGACGCCACGTTCTCGGTCTTCGATCGCCTCTTCGACAACATTGGCTACGCGCCGCCGTCACCCGAGTCGTGGCGTCGTCTCAGTGTGACCGAAAAGGACGATGCCCTTCACGTCTCGCTCGACGTCCCCGGTCTCAACGAAAAGGATCTCTCCGTCGCGATCCACGAAGGCGTCCTCACCATCCGCGGCGAAAAGAAGACCGCGTCGAAGGAAGAAGACAAGGTCGTGCGCGCCGCCGGGCTCAAGTTCGAGAAGAGCTTCATGCTCCCCTACGACGTCGACACCGAGGGCGCGCACGCCGCCGTGAAAGACGGCGTCCTCGCGATCACGCTCCCGAAAATTCCGGAGCCGAAGCCGAAGGAAATCGCTGTTACGGCGAAGGCTGAATAGAATCGCCGCCCATGATCCTCGCCGGCAGATGACCGAGGTCGATCGGTTTCCCGTCGGCGAGCGTGATCGCATGCTCGAGCGCCCAGACGAGCTCGTGCGCGTTGCCCGGAAATGGATACCGCGTGAGCGCTTCCCACGCGCGTGGCTCGATGAGTGGGAGCTCGCGATCGCGTGGCGTCATCCGGTTCAAGAGCTCGACGACGAGCGGTAGAAGATCGAGTGGCCGCTCGCGCAGTGGGCTGATGTAGAGCCCCATCGCATTCAGTCGGAAATAGAGCGGCTCGAGGAATTGCCCGTCGTGCACCATCTTCGTGAGGCTCTTTCGCGCCGTCGCCACGAGCCGCACGCCGACCGACACCCACTCGTTGGTGCGATGGGCGAGCATTCCCGGCTCTTGGATGACCCGAAGCAGGCTCGACTGCGCGCTGATCGGCAGCGTGTCGACGCCGTCGAGCACGATCGTGCCTTTCGACGCCGAACGGAACCAACCGTCACGCGCGTTGCGCCGTGTGTCCGAGAGCTCTCTCAGCTCGCTCTCGAGCATCAAGTCCGGCAGCGACGTGCAGGGCACGATGACGAACGGCCCGTTCCGACGCGGCCCGCGATCGTGGAGCAGACGCGCGACGATCTTCTTTCCCGTCCCGCGCTCGCCGGTGAGGAGCACCGGGACGTCGGTATGCGCGAGCGCCTCGACTTGCTCGACCAGCTTCTGCATCTGGAGTGATTGCGAGACGAGCCTGTCGCCGTCGCGCGCGTCGTCCGACGCTTTGCGTGCGCGATCGAGCTCACGGCGGAGCGTGAAGCGCTCGTTGATCGGACCGATGACGCGCTCGGTGAACTCGTCGGGGTCGAACGGCTTCGTGACGTAGTCGACCGCGCCGTCGCGGAGCGAGCCGACCGCATCAGGGATCCGGCCGAAGCTGGTCATGATGACGACCGCAGTGCGTGGGGCAACGTGCCGGACGCGACGAAAGAGGGTGAGCCCGTCGAGCTTGGGCATCTGCACGTCGCAGATCGCAAGATCGAATTGGCGAGCGTCCACCAAGCTCGCCGCCTGCTCACCGTCGGCGGCCTCGGTCACGCGATGTCCCGCACGACCAAGGGCCGCGGCGATGCTCTGCCGAATGATGTCATCGTCTTCTACGAGCAATACTTCCAACATCGTCACTCTCCTGTCCCCGGGCCGATGCATGGGTGCATTGCAACTTCTCGGCCGTTGGCCTCGCATTCGCATTCGTCGTACTTTCATGGGTGCTCGGACGACGAATGCCCACGCGGCGTTACCATTCCGCAACGAGGACGAAACCCATGGACGGCAAAGACGAGCGTTACTCCCGAAGGCTTCTCCTCGCGTTCGCGACCGTCGCGCTCACGTTCGTCCTCGGCACGCTCTACGAGAACTGGCGCACCCTCGAGATTGGCGCGCAGACGCGCACGATGGCAGGAAACGCGCTGCCCAGCATGGAGCGCCTGACGGAAGCGAACGATTCGCTCCGCGATATCGAGGTCGCGAGCATCGTGTATCCGTCGCTCCCGCCCGAGCGGCGGGAGGCGGCAAAAGCGGCGATCGACGCCAAGTCGCTTACTTGAGCCTCGACGCTTACGAGGGAGAACGCAGCCTCTACCTCGGTGTTCCGAGCCTTCTGCGCACGGTCGACGAAGCGCTCGGACACATGGTCGACGCCGTCGATCGAGGAGACCTCGTCAGAGCACAAACCCTCGTCGACCACGACTTGCGACTCGCGATCGATCGCGCAGTCACCGAAATCCGTCGCCTCGTCGCCTTCAATACGACGCGCGTCTATTCGAGCGCCACACGCATCGACGCTCTTCGCGACCGCGCGGCGAAGACGGCGCTCCTCCTCGACGGCCTCGCTGTCCTCGTGGCCATCGGCGCGACGGCGTGGATGGTCAAGGTCTTCCGCGTCCACACCCGCCTCCTCCGTGAGCACGGTGAGCTCGTCGAGCGCCGCGCCAACGAGCTCGAGATCTTCGGAAAGCGCGTCGCGCATGACCTTTTGAGCCCGCTCTCGGCGCTCACCTACTGTCTCGGCGCCTTCAAACGCGCGAGCGAGAACGACCCCACGCTCAAGGACGCGATGGCCCGGGCGCGGACGTGCGTGCATCGCGCGCAGAGCATGGTCGACGGCATCTTCGAGTTCGCGCGCGCCGGCGGCCGACCCGACAAGCGCGCCAGGGCCGACATCCTCGAGGCCATCGAGCAGGTCGCCGAAGAGATCAAGGCGGCCGAGCCCCTCGACCGCCCCGACATCGAGATCGATGCCAAGGACGCAGGCAAGATCGCGTGCAGCCGCGGCGTGCTCGTGAGCCTGCTCACGAACTTGATGCGCAACGCCTCGAAGTACATGCACGACAGCCCGATGAAGAAGATCGCGGTCCGCGTGCGCTCGATCGAAGGTGAATCGTTCGTACGCATCGAGGTCGAGGACACTGGCCCGGGCATCCCTCGCGAGATGCGCGACGCGATCTTCGAGCCCTATGTCCGCGCGGAGGGGCTCACCCAGCCAGGCCTCGGGCTCGGGCTCGCGACGGTGAAGCGTCTTTGCTCCGCCCACGGCGGAGAGGTCGGCGTGAAGTCGACGATCGGCCGCGGGTCGACGTTCTGGTTCACCATGCCACGCCCGAAGGACAACGACGTCGACATCGATATCGCGCCGCCTTCGTCGATGCACTCGATCCGCCGGATCGGTTGACTCGAAATCGACTTATTTTTCCGATAAATCGTCGTCGAGATCGGAGTCGGCGATGGCATGTGCGCGGAGCTTCTCCCAGAGGTTCTTCCGTGAGATCCCAAGGAGATCAGCCGCACGGCCTCGCTTACCGCCGGCGACGGCGAGCGCCTTCAAGAGGTGCTCTCGTTCGGCCTGCTTCAAGACCGACGCGAGCGGCGCCAACGGTGCTCCGCCCGGCGTCTTCGCGCTCACCGCCTTGACGATATCGTCGGGTAAGTCCTCGAGGTCGATGCCGTCGCTTCGCGAGAGAACGGCGGCGTGCTCGACCGCGTGCGCGAGCTCGCGCACGTTGCCCGGGAACGGATACGCCGTGAGAGCTTGCCACGCGCGCACCGACACGTTCGGTGGAGCTGCGCCACCACGCTTCGCGAAGAAGTGACTGAGGAGGACGGGCAGATCGCCCGGCCGCTCGCGCAGCGGCGGAATGTGGAGGCCGATGACGTGGAGGCGATAGAAGAGGTCTTCGCGGAAGCGCCCCTCCGCGATCGCCTTTTTCAGGTCGCGGTTGGTCGCCGACACGATGCGCACGTCGACTTTGATCGACTGGTTTGTTCCGAGCGGCTCGACGATCCCGTCCTGGAGCACACGCAAGAGCTTGGCTTGGGCCGGCATCGGCATCTCGCCGACCTCGTCGAGGAAGAGCGTGCCTTTGTCGGCAGCTTTGAAGCGACCGTCGCGCTTCCTCACCGCACCCGTGAAGGCGCCCTTCTCGTAGCCGAAGAGCTCGGCCTCGAGGAGCGTGTCGGGGAACGCGGCGCAGTTGATCGCGACGAACGCGCCAGCGGCGCGCATGCTCCGAGCGTGGATGCGGCGCGCGACGAGCTCTTTGCCGGTGCCGCTCTCGCCGCTGACGAGGACGGCGGCGTCGCTCTTGGCGACCTGCTCGACCCGTTCGAGGAGCCGAATCATCGGCGGCGACGTGCCGACAATCTCGACCTCACCGCTCGCGGAGAGGATCGCACGTGCGGCTTCGAGCTCGCGTTCAAGCCTTATTTTGTCGGCAATTCTGCCGACGCGCAGAATGAGCTCGTCGGGGTCGAACGGCTTGGTGAGGTAGTCGGTGACCCCCTCTTTCATCGCGTCGACCGCGTTCGAGACGCTCCCGAAGGACGTCATCATGATCACGCTCGTCGTCGGTGACGTCTTCTTGGCGTGCCGGAACACCGCGAGGCCATCCGCTCTCGGGAGGCGGAAGTCGGTGACGACGACGTCGAACGTCGTGCTCGTCAAGCGCTCGATCGCGATCGCGCCGTCCGCAGCCTCGGTGACGACGTAGTCGGCGGCGGCGAGCGCCTGCACGACCGCACGGCGGACGTTCGCTTCGTCTTCGACGACCAAGATGCGGAGCACGCTGCCGAATCTATCTCGCTTCCGAGCCGGGGCGGGCGGGACGTTACCGAAAGGTGACGCCCGTTACCGTCCTGGAGTCGCCCTCATTGTCGCCGATCATGAATCGACGTGAAGCGAGCCGAGGCACGGCATCTGCAAAGAGAAGGAACATGTTGGTGTTCCTGTATGCGGCGTCGAAGGCCGTGGTCGAGAAGAAGCTCTGCGCGCACTGCGGCGAGGTTCAAGCCCGCGTCCGTCATCGCTCTCGCAACGACGGATCGGCAAAATGTCGCGTCTGCAGCGCCGACCTCGATCCTACCTACTCCGTTTCGCGCCCGCGTCCGCCCGCCCGCCACGTTTCGTATCGAGCTCCGGATAGCACCGAAAAATCCCGTCTTCGTTGAAGGGGATGCGGCGCGCCGACGCGAAGTAGGGCGCGAGCTTCGGCTCGACACGGATGCGCTCGCGGAGCGCGCGTAGCTTCGGATGCTTCGGAAGCATGTCCTTCAGCGCGTTCGGGAACGCGTAGGCGAGCCCCTCCATGCACTGGTAGAGCGAGAGGTCGACGTACGACGTCTTCTTGCCGATCATGAATTTGCCGCCGTTTCGGATGAGGTTCTTCTCGAACCAGCCGAGGAACTTCGGGATGCGCTCGCGCACGAATTCGACCGAGCGCTTCTTCGCCTCCGTCTTCTGGTCCTCGTAATAGAGGCTTCCCCCGATGGGGTGATGCGTGTCGTGGATCTCGGCGACCAAGTCGGTGACCGTGAGCTGGAATTCGTTTGCCACGAGCCGTGACGCTTCGTCCTTCGGCACGAGCCCGAGCTTCGGTCCGAGATAGAGGAGGATGTTGGCGACGTGCGCGATGACGAGCTTGCCGTCTCGCAGAAACGGCGGCGCGAACGGCGTCGGCCCCGGTTTCTTTCCGTGAAGGAATTTCATCATCGCAAGGACGCCACCCGCTTTCGGGTCACGCGCGACGTCGATATATGGGGCATGCGCCCACTCCAACGCGAGCCGCACGTACTCGCCACGCCCTGGAATTTCAGCCCAATAGTAAAGCTCATAGGGTGCTCGCGGCATGAACCGAAGTAAGCTCGGCTTCATCGTCGAGAGCAAGCGCGTTCGCGTGGCTCAGCTCGTGACCGACGAGAAGGGGCTCGAATGGCGCACGGTCGCATGATGGATTTTCCGCTCACGCTCACCCACTTCGTGGAGCGTGCAGCCACGCAGTTTCCGAAGAGCAAAATCGTGTCGCGATTGTGCGATGGGACGATTCACCGGACGACGCATGGCGAGCTCGCACGCCGCGCGAAGCTTCTCGCGAGCGGCCTCGCGAAGCTCGGCGTGAAGAAGGGCGACCGCGTAGCGACGCTCGCTTGGAACAACTTCCGTCATCTCGAGGCGTACTTCGCGGCGCCGTGCATGGGCGCGGTCATCCACACGCTCAACCTCCGCCTGCACCCGAACGAGATCGCCTATATCGCCTCGCACGCCGAGGACAAAGTCGTCATCGTCGACGAGTCGCTCCTTCCGCTCTTCGAAAAATTCCGTGCGCAAATCCCTACGCTCGAGACTGTCATCGTCCTCAGCAAGACCCAGGGTAACTACGAGGGCGACGCCGGCCTCGACTACGAAGCAGTCATCGCGTCCGGTGACCCCGGCTACGAGTTTCCGGAGATCGCCGACGAGCGCGATGAGGCGATGATTTGTTACACGTCCGGCACGACCGGCAATCCGAAGGGCGTTCTCTACTCGCATCGTTCCCTCGCGCTCCATTCGCTCGCGACCCTCTTCGCCGACGGGCTCGGCTTGGGCGAGCGCGACGTCGTCTTGCCGGTCGTCCCGATGTTCCACGCGAACACGTGGGGTCTCGCGCACGGCGCGGTCGGATGTGGCGCCGACATCGTCTTCCCGGGACCGAAGCTCGACGGCGCGTCATGCCTCGAGCTGATGGACAGCGAGCGCGTGACGATCGCCGCCGGCGTCCCCACGATCTGGCTTGGCATCCTCGCGCTGCTCGACGCTGACCCTAAGAAATACGACCTGTCGTCGATCCGCACGATGGTCGTCGGCGGCTCTGCGGCGCCCGCCTCGATGATCGACGGATTCCGGAAACGTCACGGCCTCGAGGTCTTGCACGCGTGGGGCATGACCGAGACGAGCCCGCTCGGCACCGTCTGTCGGGTGAAGAAGACGTTAGCGAAGGGGACCGAAGCCGAGCTCCTCGAGACGCGCGCCTCCCAAGGCTTCCCCGCTCTCTTCGTCGAGACACGCCACGTCGACGACGAAGGGAATCTCCTTCCCTGGGACGGCACGTCGATGGGCGAGCTCGAGGTCCGCGGCCCGTGGGTCGCCTCTTCGTACATCGGCGACGAAGGCAAGGAGCGTTGGTCGCAGGACGGTTGGTTCAAGACCGGTGACGTCGTCACCATCGACGCTAACGGCTACGTCCGGATCACAGACCGCTCGAAGGACGTCATCAAGTCGGGAGGCGAATGGATCTCGAGCGTCGCGGTCGAGAACGCGCTCATGTCGCACCCCGCGGTCCTCGAGGCTGCGGTCTTCGCCGCCAGCCATCCGAAGTGGAGCGAGCGCCCCGTCGCAGCGATCGTCCTGAAGAAGGGCCAAACGACCACACACGAGGAGCTCCGCGCGCACCTCACCCCGCACATGTCGAAGATCTGGCTCCCCGACGCGACCGTATTCGTCGAGCAAATCCCGCGGACCTCGACCGGAAAATTTCTCAAATCGAAGCTCCGCTCGCTGCACGGGAGCATCCTCGAGAAGAAGTCGTAAACGCGCTGACGAAATGGCAAAAATAGGTGAGTGCCAAATCCGCATATCGATCCGGAATCGAGCCACTTTCAGCACACTTCATGAGCCTGCAGAATCCGCATTGCGCAGTGATTTTCGCGATTCGTAAAGCACGAGGAATCTTCGACGGCGGATGAAAGAAATCGGGGGGGTCGCACGTCTTTCCGGGCAAGCAGCACACACAAAGGAACTGAAAATGAAATCGCCCATCAAGCTCATGACCGCTCTCGTTACCCTCTCTCTCGCCACCGCGCTCGCGGTGCCGGCGTTCGCCGACGGTAACCACCCCAAGGCGAGCTTCCCGATGGCCGCCGCCGAGTTCAATCAGCACGTCGAGGCTCGGCTCGCCAAGCGTCAGGCGAAGCTCGAGAACCGCATCAAGGAGAAGAACGTCGCCGCCGACAAGGCGAACGCGATGCGCGCTAAATTCAACGAGCGCGCCGCCAAGACTCGCGCGGCCGCGGCCGACGCCGAAAAAGACGGCACCGTGACTGCCGACGAAGCGAAGGCAGTTCGCGCAGCTAGCGGCGGTCACCACTGCAAGAACGGCGACGGGCAGAAGGCGGCCTGAGAACGCATCCTGAATCGAACGCCGGCATCCGAGCGCGCGCTCTCGTCATCGAGGGCGCGCGCTTTTCTGTTACCGAGCTCGACGCTCGAGCCGCGGCGTCAGTCTTCGGTTCGCGCGGTCAGACGATTGACGACCCAGAGGATCGAGACGGCGACGGCCGTGAGGACGAGCACGAGCCCGGTCGCCTCGGCGTCACGCTGCGCTTGGATCGCGTCGTAGATCGCGAGCGACGCGGTCCGCGTTTCCCCCGGAATGTCGCCCGCGATCATGAGCGTGACGCCGAAGTCACCGAGGCTCTTCGCGAAGCCGAGCATCACGGCGGCGACGACGCCCCGAGCGGCGAGCGGAAGGCGCACTGCGAAGAACGTCCGCGTCGGCGAAGCGCCGAGCGTGCGTGCGGCCCGGACGACGGCGGGATCGACCGCTTCGAGCGCAGCCCGCCCGAACTTCACGATCAGCGGAAACGCACCGACTGTCGCGGCGACGACGGCGCCGGTGCGCGTGAACACGATGGAGTGCCCGGTCAAGCCCTCGAACGCGCGGCCGATCACGCTGCGACGCCCGAGCGCGACGAGCAGGTAGTAGCCGAGGACGGTCGGCGGAAAGATCATCGGCGCGGTGAAGAGCGCGTCGAGCACGTCGCGACCGGGGAGACGAGGACGCGTGAGAAGAGCGGCCGCAGCGACGCCGAGGACCGCGGCCAGGCTCGTCGCGATCGCGGCGACGGCGAGCGACAGAGCGAGCGGCTCGAGGTCCACTCGCCATGGATACCACCAGCCCGCTCAATCGCCGGAGACGTGGAGAGGCACGATCTCTTTCTGCTGCGCCAAGACCTCGGGGAAGCCGAGCGCGTGCTCACGGCAATGCTCGAGATACGCCGCTCCTTGATGTCGATGAGGGCGAGCTTCAACGCTTCACCGTCGCCTCCCTCTTCCTTCCCTCGCTTCTTCGAGCCGCCGACCTCCACGATGGCGGCGCAGCGCCAGAGACCGAGCGAGCTGCAACCCTTCACCCAATAGGCGGCGTCGACGAGCTTCACCGGCGCGTTGTCGTGGCGCGAGGCGAGGCCGGTCACGAGCTTTCTCACCTTCTGCGTCGCGACGAGATCTTCGACCGCGATCCGCTCTTGGGTCGTCAGCGGCCAGAAGCGCTTGCCCATCGGGATCACGCTCGGATGCTTGCCGAGGCGATCGGTGAAGAGCTGCTTGCGAGAGCGTCGACCGGCGGCGCGGAGGATCTCGAGGACCTGCGCCGGCGGTTTTTCGAGCACGAACTCGCGCCGCGCGGCATGCGATTCGAGGACGATCTCGTAGCCGCGCGCGAGCGTCTCGACCACGCGCGCAGTGACGGCGTGCGCGCTCGACGTCATTTTTGCCTCACGTCGGACATTCAGCAACGGTGCGCGCTCTTCCAGCGAAATCGGAAGACGTCGGTCGATCAAGGGAAAGCTCCTAGGTGGGAGGCGTTAGGGTCAAGCTCGAGGCTCGACCCTAGCAAGGTGCGTGCGCGTGGTTGCGTGCGTGCGTGCGTGCG
>CAJDWT010000007.1_pt1 | contig 53266 bp, 46 predicted proteins | sample 7391671 | NCBI WGS metagenome assembly CAJDWT01 (sample SAMEA7055729, study PRJEB34461) | soil metagenome | biome: terrestrial ecosystem; feature: Peninsula; material: soil | place: Antarctica | collected 2016
AGCATCACCGAGTCCTTGATCGAGTCGAAGGTGATGTCGGCCTCGTGCAAATGGGCGTACGGGTTCTTGAGCGCGTTGGTCCGGTCCTTGAGTACCACCAGGATGCCGATGTGATCCGGGGCACCTGAGCGACGGATGTAACTGCGGACGTGCGGCGCGAAGTAACCGCCCGCCCCGGCGTGAAGTGGCGGGGTGAACGGGATGGGCAGCGAGAGGGCCCACATGGCTTCGCTCTCGGACTGCTTCTCGAAGGCGACGGTGAGGTCTTTTGGGTCGCCGGCAACCACGACGCCCGTGTGGCTGCACCGGAGTTCGCCGCACGTGTTGCCGCTGCGCTCGACCTCAGCACAGCCGCCGCCGCGCGCTTCCATGTGTCACCGTGGTTTTTCCGTATCGGTGGCGTGCATCTCGAGCACGGTCATCGCTTCGATCCCGACAACGCCCCCGCGCATCCGCTCGTCGCCGACGGGCCGAGCCTCGGCGTGTGTTTCGTAGAGGAGCTCATCGTCCCGACCGGCGCCTACGCGTTCTTGAACGCCAACGATGGCACGCCGCTCGATCTCTTCTTGAACGCGTTCCGCTGGTATGGTCCGCGCGGTCCGTACGTCGTCGCCAGGTTCTTCACGACGGCAGCCACGGCTCTGCGCCGCAGCGGCTCCGGCTTCGACGCCCAATCGCAGATCCTCGAAGGCTCGAAGAGGCAGAACGATTTCGCTTCTGCGCACGGCGTCGACGAGAACACTCTCGAGAGCCTTCGCGGCGCCGGCGCGATTCCCACGCTCGCCTCCCGTCGCGACACGTTCTCGCGTCTCTACCTCGACCGCGTTGCTGCGAGCCTCGCGCTTCTCGGTGGCGGTGCCGCCTTCGCGTTCGGCGCGAAGAAGAGCGGAGTGGCGGCGGCGCTCTTGGGCGGCTTGCTCATGGGGGCGTCGTGGTCACGCGGTCATGACCGTTACGGTGGCGCGGTCGCCGAGCGGCTCGCGCGCGGCGCCGAGGCCACCGCTCGTTTGACCGGGGATCCACTCGTCGTCTTCGGCCATAGCCATCGCCCCGAAGAAAATCGCCTCTACGCCAACCCCGGTAGCTTTGCGTTCGCGAAAGGGCTGCCCGGACGCCCCTTCCTCGAGATCGAGGACGCCGATGGCCTCCGGCCTCGCGCGGTCCTCCGCCATTTCGTTTGACGGCGTAGAACTTTTTTCCGTCGTCGCCGTAGATAGCGAATCGGTATGCTCGGTCGCGTGAATCGTCATCTCCTGCTCCGCGGGCTCGGTGCATGTTGCATGCTCCTCGCCGGGTGCGGCGGAGATCCGAAGACGGCATCGCATCCTGTCGGACCCACGCATCAAAAGATCTCCACCGCGGCCGATCGCACGAGCGTCGGCATCACCGTCTACTCCGACGACTTCGGTCTCGTCCGCGAGACGCGCACGCTGAAGACTGGCAAAGGGCGCGTCTCGCTCGAATACCGCGACGTCACCTCGGCGATCCAACCCGAGACCGTGCACATCGCCGCGATCGGAGGCTCCTCTCCGCTCCGCATCCTCGAGCAGAACTATCGCTACGATCTTCTCGAGCCCGCGAAGCTCCTCTCCAAATACGAGGGCAAGCAGGTCCACGTCATCCGTTGGAACAAAGAGCTCGGCCGCGACGAGACCTTCGCGGCGACCGTTCTCTCCGCCAACGGCAACGTCCCGATCTTCAAGATCGGAAGCGAGATCACGTACGGCTTCCCGGGTCGCATCTCGTTCCCAGACGTCCCCGCCAACCTGATCGCGAAGCCCACCCTCGTGTGGCTTTTGGACAGCGACGACGACTCGTCGAACGTCGAAGTGACGTACTTGACCGGGAAAATGGGCTGGTCCAGCGACTACGTGCTCGTCGTCGGGGCGGACGAAAAGACTGCCGATCTCACAGGCTGGGTGACGCTCCGCAATCACAGCGGCGCAAGCTACGAGAACGCGAAGCTGAAGCTGGTCGCCGGAGATGTGCAACGCATCCGCGCCCAAGATCCTGGGGCCTACAACATGCACGCGCGTTCCGATCCGCTCGACGACCGCGACGAGAAGCAGTTCAAAGAGGAAGGCTTCTTCGAGTATCACCTCTACACGCTCGACCGACCCACCTCGGTGCTCGACAACGAAGACAAGCAGGTCGTCCTCCTCGAAGGACACGGTGTCCGGGTCGACAAGAAGCTCATCTTCTTCGGCGACGCGAATTGGTACCGCAACAGCTACGGCAAGACGCAGGACAACCAGAAGGTCGGCGTCTATTTCGACATCGACAACCGCGAAGCCAACCATCTCGGCATCCCGCTGCCGAAAGGGATCGTGCGCGTCTACCAAGGCGACGCCTCCGGCGCGAAGCAATTCGTCGGTGAAGACTCGATCGATCACACGCCTCGCGACGAGAAGCTGCGCATCAAGATGGGGGAAGCCTTCGACGTCGTCGGTGATCGCGTCGAGAAGAATTGGAAGACGCTCGGCACATGCAGCAGCGAGAGCGACTGGGAAATTACGCTCAAAAATCACAAGGACTCGGCCGTCACCGTCGAGGATGTCGAGCCCGTTGGCGGCGACTGGACGGTCCTGAAGTCGAGCGTGCCTTTCGTGAAGAAGGACGCGCGCACTTTCACGTTCACCGTGCCAATCGGCGCCCGCCAAGAAGTCAAAGTCAGCTATCGCGTGAGGGTGTCGTGGTGTTGAACCCGAGAAAGACGACGATGAAACGATCGACCTTCAGGATGCTCTCGCTCTTGTCCGCGGTGACCGTCGCCGTCCCTGCGCTCGCGCAGACCGCGCCGAAGCAGCCGCCGCCCGCCGCCTACAAGTCGACGCAAGCCGATCGTGAGGACGTCGCGATCACGGTCTACAACCAGAACTTCGGTCTCGTCCGCGAGGTCCGCAACGTCACGCTCGGCACCGGCCGGAGCGAGGTCGAGTTCCGCGACGTCGCCGAGCAGATCCAACCGGCGACTGTGAACATCAAGTCGCTCTCGAACCCGAACGGTCTGCGTGTCCTCGAACAGAACTACCGCTACGATCTGTTGAGCCCGCAAAAGCTGCTCGAAAAATACGTCGGTAAGCGAATCAAAATCTATCGTTACAACGACAAAACCGGCAAAGACGAGCCGTACGACGCCGACGTGCTCTCGACCTCGGGTGGCACCGTCCTCAAGGTGAATGGCGAGATCACCTACGATTTCCCGGGGCGTCTCGCGTTCCCCGAGGTCCCGCCCAACCTGATGGCGCGCCCCACCCTCGTCTGGATGCTCGATTCGCAACAGCCAAAGCAGAAGATCGAGGTCACCTACCTCACGCAAAACCTCAATTGGTCCGCCGACTACGTGTTCGTCATCAACGACGCGGACACCTCCGGCGATCTGACCGGTTGGGTCACCCTCACCAATCAAACCGGGACGAGCTTCGAGAACGCGAAGCTGAAATTGGTCGCTGGCGACGTGCAGCGCGTGGTGCCGCAGCAAGCGGCGTACGGCTACGGCAAAGGGGCCTACGCGCCCGCCTCGATGGCCTCTGCAGCCCCGCAATTCAAAGAAGAGGGCTTCTTCGAGTACCACCTCTACACCCTCGAGCGCCCGACGAGCCTATTGCAGAACGAGCAGAAGCAGGTCGTCCTCCTCGACGCGCATTCGATCGGAATCCAGAAGAAGATGATCTTCTTCGGGCAACAGGGTTGGTACCGCGGCAACTACGGCCAGGTGATGAGCAACCAGAAGATCGGCGTCTACCTCGACGTCGAGAACAAGGAAGCCAACCACCTCGGGATTCCCCTCCCGAAAGGGGTAGTCCGGGTCTATAAGGCCGACAAGAGCGGGGCGAAACAGTTCATCGGTGAGGATCAGATAGATCACACCCCGCGCGACGAAAAACTCCGCATCAAGATGGGTGAGGCGTTCGACGTCGTCGGTGACCGCAAAGAGACGGAGTGGAGGACGCTCGGCACCTGCACGAGCGAGAGCTCGTGGGAGATCACGCTCAAGAACCACAAAGACACGGCGGTCGAGGTCGAGGACGTGGAGCCCGTCGGCGGCGATTGGGAGATCGTGAGCTCGTCACAGCCCGCGATCAAAAAGGACGCGCACACCTTCACGTTCAACGTGAAGATCCCCGGCCGCAAAGACGTGAAGGTGACCTACAAGGTCCGCGTGAAGTGGTGCTGACTGGCACGCGAGCTATGGCTTAGTTCGAGTCGCTCGATCCACCGCACAAGAATGCGAGGGCGAGCGACGAGCCTCCTCCCCCTTGGCTGCACGTTCCGCTCGGGCAATCGTTCGACTCGCACTCGTCGAACGAGGAGCACGCTTCGCCTCCCTTGAGCTTCTTCTTGCACACGGACGCCGCTTGGTCGCAAAAGTCGCCCGCTACGCAGCTAGAGGTCGACACGCACGTCGCGCCATCGGCGAGCCTTGCGGCGCACTTTGATGTCGAATAGTCGCAGTAGGTCGCAAGCGAGCACGCGACGCCGCGGCAGTCGTCGCCGACCTCGCTCCGTTCTCGCAGGTCAGGCCGTCGACGTCATTGCAGATCGTGATCTGCGAGAGCGGGCTCGTAGCGTCTCCGTCGTCGGAGTAGCTCGTGACCGTGCCGCTTCCGGCCGTCGACGTCGACTCGCCGTTGCAGCTGTCGCCTTCTTTGCCGGGAGCCTCGACCTGGCAAATGTCGGCACCGGCCGCGCCGTTATCGCCGAAGTAATGGCGGCACGAAACGGTGTCACCGGGGGGAGCGGGCGCGCAGTCGCTATCGGAGGAGCATTTCCCGCCGGGCGCGACGTTTGAGCCCTGACCGGTCTTCTTGAACGCGTCGTTGCACGCGGCCTGATCGCTCGACGATTGGTCGGCGCACCAACCCGCGTCGTCGGCCGCCGCTTTCTTCACGGCGTCGAGACAGGCCGAGCCTGCGACCGGATCGTAGGTCCCGCCCGAGCCCGAGAACGAGAGCAGGCTCTTGCACTGCGAGCCGTCCGACGGCGTCCCTTCGGCGCCGCAGCACGAGGCGACGTACGAGCAGTAGGAGTCGATGAAGCCCGACGCGCTCGACGTGTCCCCGCCTCCGCCCGAGCTCGAGCTCGAGGAGCAGGCGACGGCGCCGACCATCGCGAGGGCCGACAGCGCGGTGGTCAACGAAGAAACGCGAAACGATCGAACGCTCATGGGAGGTCTCCTGACCCATGCGAGACGAACGAGCCCGCGATCCGATTCAGCGGATCGTGTCGATCGGCTTCGCGCAGAGAGCTCTCATCTTACAGCTCTTGCATTCGGCTCCTCGCCAAATGCGCTCGAAGCGCCCTTGAGCGACGTCGAGCATGACGTCGTCATCGGTCATCACGCCCATTTCGAAATTGCGACGTCCGTCGCCCTTCGCGCCGAGCCCCGCGCCGGTGAAATTCGCGCTGCCGAGATAGAGCATGCGCCCGTCGATCGCGATCATCTTCAAGTGTACGCGCGGACACGTGCGCATCTTGAAACGCGGGCTCTTCGTCAGGTTCGAGTGGCGTGTGAGCTCGGCCGCCATCGGACCGGACGGTCGTGACGCATGGAGCAGTCGAACCTCGACACCGCGCTGGACGAGGCCTTCGAACGTGTCGAGGATCGAGACGTACCTCCCACGCGCGCGTGCACGCGTGCCGATTGGCGCCTCGACCATCAGCGACTTCAAGTTTGCGGTCGCGATCCACACGCTCGTCTTCGCTCCGCCGAGGGCCTCACGAACGAGAACGTCGTAGTGATCGCGGTCGACGATCATGCGCACCCGGGCGCGCCGTTCGGTGTCCTCGGCGAAGAGCATGGACCGCAGATTGTCTCCCGCATCGCGCGAAATGGCCTAAATTCCAGCGGATTGGCTCGGCTGAAACGGGCCGACCTCGCTACTGCCTCGGCCCGAAACTTGAGCTACCTTAGCCGTCATGAAAAAATCGGTTCTTCTCCGGGGTGCGGCGTGCGGGGCGCTTCTTTTGTCGGTCGGCGCATGCAGCAAGATCAGATCGATGGTGGGCGGTGGTGACGGAGGCTCTTCGTCATTGCTCTCGAGCGGCCTCTCGCTCTCCGGCTTCGAGGGTGAGATCGACCTCTCGATCACGGCGAAGGACAAGGGCAAGCCCGACAAGACGTTCACCGTGCCGCTGCTCGTGAAGGCGAACAAATTCCGCGTGAACGAGCCCGCCGGGATCGAAGGCGCCGAGAAGTTCGGCAATGTCTACGCGATCGTCGATGTCGACGCGAAGAAGGCCTACGCCGTGCTCGACCAGCCGAAAGAGGTCATCGAGATCGACCTCAACAAGGTCGGCGACCAGGTCAAGGCGATGAAGCCGCCGACCCCGACTGCGAGCACGAAGCCCGGCGCGATCGAGCCAGCGAAATACCCGCCGAAGATCGAAAAGACGGGCAAAACCGATACCGTCGCGGGTTTTAGCTGCGAGATTTGGAACATCTCGAGCACCGAGCCGGGTGACAAGTCGCACGCCGAGGTGTGCGTCTCCCACCAAGGCGTCTCGTGGTTCCACCTGCCGATGACCGGCGCGCCCGCCGAATTTGCCGCGCTCGGTGAGCTCGCCGACGGCTCGCACTTCCCGATGCGTGCGGTCGGCTACGGCAAAGACGGCGTCGAGGAAGGTCGCATGGAGGTCTCGAAGGTCGATAAGAAGACGCTCGACGCACAGACGTTCACGCCGCCGGCGACCTACAAAGTCATGGACATCGGCCAGGCCGTCCAGGGCTTCATGATGGGCGCAATGACCGGAAACCCAGGGGCAATGGGCGGTCCTGGCATGCGGGGCGGCTTCCCAGGCCGCCCGCCCGTCCACCACTGACGACTACGCTGGACGAGGCGCAGCGCACTCAAGACCAGCGGAACGCGCGCAGGGCGATCGCGAAGGAGGCGACGCCCCATGCCATCAAGATCGCGACCGGCAACACGACGACCCGAAGACCCGCGCCATCGGTGATGACGGCGCGGAGAGCGTCGTTCAACGCCGTAAGGGGTAGCACGCGGATCACGGGCTGGAGCCAGTCGGGGAAACGATCGGCCGAGAAGAAGACGCCCGAGCACATGTACATTGGCAAGGACACGAAGTTGATGAGCCCTTGTACGACCTCGGAGCTCGACGTGCGCGAGCCGATGAGCAGCCCGAGCCCGGCGAAGGTCAGCGTTCCGACGAGGGTGACGCCGGCGAGGAGCAGCCACGAGCCGCGCGTCTCGACGCCGAAGACGAGCCAGCCGAAGAGCAGGAGCGGTGGGACCTCGAAGATGACGAAGAGCGAGCGCACGATCAGAAAGGAGGCCAAAAAATCGGCCTTTCGCATCGGCGTTGCGATGAGGCGCTTCAAGAGCTTCTTCGTGCGCATCTCGGTGAGCGCGAAGCCAACGCCCCAGAGCCCGCTCGACATGAGCCCGATCCCGATGAGACCTGGGATCAAGAAATCGATGTAGCGCGAGCCCGGCTCGGTGACGACCCGATCGGTGACGGTCGCCTTGTCTCTCCGCCCCTCGCCCCGTTCGATCGCGTCGTCGACGAGCGCGCGCGCGAGCCGGCTCTCGGGCCTGGTCGGATCGTACTCGTACGTGTAGCCCGCCGGACCGGTCGCCTTCACGACGAGGCCGACCTTTCCGGTGCGGAGCGCTTCGTGCGCAGCGGCAGGGTCGAGCTCCTTCGCTTGCACGTTGGGATCGCCGGCGAGGATCTCGAGCGCGTGCGCCGAAATCGCGCTCGTCTCCACCGCCACGCGCACCGGCTCGGGCTTCACGTTGCGGAATGCGAGGCCGAGGGCGACCGACAAGAGGAGAGGGAAGCCGAACGTCCAAAAAATCGCCGCGGGCTCGCGGTAGTAGAGCCGCGCGCGCATCCACGTGAGCTGCTTGAGCGAATCGAGGCGGCTACTCACGGAGCTGTCTCCCGGTCAGATTCACGAACACGTCCTCGAGCGTCGCGCGATGGGTGGTGAGGTCGGTGACATTCACTCCGTGCTTCGACAGATGCGCGAGCACCTCCGGCAGCGCAAGATGCAGCTCGCCGACCGCGAGCGAAATGCGCGATCCGGCTATTTTCTTGGCACTTCGTACGTTATCGAGCTCTTCGAGCGCGGCGAGGTCCACCTCCTTTTCGCTGACGAGCTCGACGATCGCGTCACCGCCGACCGACGCGATCAATTCGAGCGGGGTGCCGAGCGCGATGCGCTTGCCGTGATCGACGACGGCGACGCGGTCGCACAGCTTTTCGGCCTCGTCCATGTAGTGCGTCGTCAAGACGACGGTGCCGCCGGCGTGCTTGAACTCGTCGACGACGTCCCAGAGCATGCGGCGCGATTGCGGATCGAGGCCGGTCGTCGGCTCGTCCAGGAAGAGCACCTCCGGATCGCCCACGAGCGCGCATGCGACCGCGAGCCGCTGCCGCTGACCGCCCGAGAGCGTGTGGTTGCGCGCGCTCGCCTTGTCCCGGAGCGCGACCTTGTCGATCGCCTCGTCGACGCTTCGGCCCTTGCGGAAGAACGAGCGGAAGAGCGTGAGCGTCTCCCGGACCGTGAGCTTGTCCGGCAGATGGGTCTCTTGGAGCGCGAGCCCGAGCCGTTGCCGGAGCTCGGGCTCGTGGGCGCGCCAGCTCATGCCGAGCACCTCGACCTCGCCCCCGGTCGGCGTCTGGAGCCCCTCCAAAATTTCGACTGTGGTGGTCTTTCCCGCACCGTTCGGCCCTAAAAGACCGAAGCATTCACCGCGAAAAACGTCGAGATCGAGCCCGTTGACGGCCACGACATCGCCGAACCGCATGACGAGGTTCCGGCAGGCCAATGCATTCATCGGCCCTGTTCCCTTGACGAAGCGCCCGCGCTGGTGCACGAAAAGGCCGAAAAATGAGCGATCCAGTTCACGAGCAAATCACCGAGCTTATCAACCAGAACAAAGTCGTCCTCTTCATGAAGGGGAACCGGCACTTTCCGCAATGCGGATTCTCGGCGGCGGTCGTCCGCATCCTGGACGAGCTCTTGCCGCAGTACAAGACGGTGAACGTCTTGACCGAGCCCGGCATCCGCGACGCCATCAAGGAGTTCTCGAAGTGGCCGACGATTCCGCAGCTCTACGTCGACGGTGAATTCGTCGGCGGCTCGGACATCGTGCGCGACATGGCCTCGTCAGGCGAGCTCGCCAAGATGCTCGGCGTGAAGGTCGAAGCACCGAAGGCTCCCACGTTGAAAATCAGCGCAGCGGCCGCGGCCGCGTTCAAGGACGCCTCGACCGCGGACGAATTTCCGCGCGTCGAGATCAGCCCCGAGTTCCACGTCGAGCTCTCGATCGACAAGAAGAGCCCGGAGGACATCGCCGTCGAGGCGTCGGGCGTCACGTTCCTCTTCGACGCCGCCTCCGCGCGGCGCGCCGACGGCCTCTCGATCGACTTCGTCGGTGGCGAAAGCGGCGGCTTCAAGATCGACAACCCGAACGAGCCTCCGCGCGTGAAGCAAATGCACGTGCAGCAGCTCAAAGAGATGCTCGACCGCGGCGACGACTTCGACCTCTACGACGTCCGCCCCACCGTCGAGCGCGACCGCGCGAAGCTCGAAAAGGCGATCATGCTCGACGAAGCTGTCCGCGAAAAGCTCCAGGCCGGCGACAAGAACCGCCTCATCGTCCTGCATTGCCATCACGGCACCCGTTCCCGCGCCGCGGCCGAGCAGCTCGTGAAGCAAGGCTTCCGCAACGTTCACAATCTCGAAGGCGGCATCGACGCCTGGTCGCAGCTGATCGACGCCACGATCGCGCGCTACTGAGCATGGGCATCCATCTCACGTCGTTCCAGGGCTCGGTTGAAACGGCGATCCGTGAATCGATTCAAAAGCTCATCCCGGACGCGAAGGTCGAGGTGACGGGCGGCGGTGGACACTGGTCCATCGTCGTCGTCTCGTCCGTCTTCGAAGGGAAGCGCCCGCTCGAAAAGCAGCGCCTCGTCTACCAGTCGATCGCCCATCTCATGACGGGCGACCAGGCGCCGGTGCACGCGGTCGATTCGCTGCGAACGCTCACGCCCTGAGCCACGGTCAACGCGGCACGAAGCGGGTGTAGTCGGGCGGCGGCGTGCTGCACCCGCCGTCGCGATGAAACAGCATGAAGCCTTCGCTCTCCGGCCCTTCGCTGTACTCCGGAGGTTGATGCCACTCGCGACGCGCGACGATATAATTCGCGGCGGCGAACGCGGCCGGCGATGCCTTGAACATGAGCGGGACGTCGCGATGGAGATAGGCGTACCCGCCGGTCGATGACCAAGGGATGTCCTTGACGAGGACGCCGCACGTGTCGGGCTCTTCGCCGGCCTTCCAAAGCATGCGGTTGATCCCTTCGGCCGCGTGCCACGGGCTGTCTTGGGGCCCTGCGAGCTCCGCGGCGAGGCCGTCGGGGTGACCGAGATCGGCGAACGTGAAATCTACGGTGCGCTCGGTGAATAAGACCGCTGAGGCCACGCACAGCGCTGGCACGAACGCGCGATCGAAGAGCCTCCACGGCGTCGAGGTGCCGCGGAGGAGGCGCTTCCGCACCCAGCGGACGAGCTGGACGATGCCGACCGCGGCGTACGTCAGCATGAACGGTACGATCGGCGTGATGTACCTATACTCCTTGTGGGGTACAAGTGAGTGGACGACCACGTAGAGCGCGCACACCGCAACTTCTCGCCAATACTTTGGGGTTGCAGCGATGAGGCCGAGAGCGACGAGCGCCGTCACGACGCCGGCCGAGCGCCACGTGGTCACGAAGTAGTAGGCGAACGGGTCGGTGCCTCCGGCAGCGGCGCCGGTCTCCGCGTGGAAGCGCGCGTATGCAATGAAGGAGTGCAACGGCACGCCCCAGATGATCCAATCGAGGCCGCCGCCGAACGCGCCGATCGCAGCCAAGCCAGCCGCATATCCGAGTGAGTCCTTCCAGCGACGCTCGGTCCACAAAAGGAGCATGAAGCCGGCGACGATGATCCCGTTCTGGTAGCGGCAAAAGACGGCGAGCCCGAGCATCACGCCGGCGAGCGCGGCCCGACGGATCGACGACGTCCGCGTGCCGCTCGGGAGAAATAGGAGGCCGGCGATCACGACCATCGGCGCGCTGACCGTCTCGGTCATGCACTTGCTCCCGAAGAGGACCATGGCTGGAAAGAGCGCGACGAGGACGCCGGCGAGCGCCGCGGCCTTCGCGCCGGCGAGCCGCTGCCCGAGGCGAATCGACGCCTCCACACCAAGGACCGCCAGGACGACGCTCACGAGCTTGGCCGAGATCACGAACGTCTCGGCGCGGGTCGCGCCGAGCGCGGCCAAGACCTTCCAGAGCAAACCGAGAAAGCCTGGGTAGACCCACGAGCGCACGCCCTGCACCCACTCCCACGGCACCAGCCCGTAGCCGAACGCGAAGCGGTGAGCCTGCTCGATGCTTTGGTAGAACTCGTCCGGCCAGAACAAGCCCTGGTCGGCGAACGCCGCCCACACGCGCGGAAGGAGCGCGGCGAGCAGGATCGCAACGTGCGCCGCGGGATGCAGCCTCGTCTTCGCTTCGCCCACCATTTGGGCGAGACTCTACCAGACTAGGCCGGCTTCTCGACGTCGGCCTCGGCGATGCGATCGAGCCGAAATTGCCTCGATTCGCCGAGATCGAGGTCGTCGCAATTGAGCCGCGTCTCGGTCCGCTCCATCACGATCGCGCGCACCTTCACGCGACGCTTCGTGATGACATAGGTCGGGCTCACGTACGTGATCGCGAGCGGTAGATCGTCGAAGAACGCGCGCTCTACGGCCTTGCGCACCTGCGGCTTGCTCGCATGCCCGGGCACGCCGACGAACTGCAGCCTCTCGGCGAGCCGCTGCAGCTCGCGTTGCGACGTCGTCGGCAATGCCGCGCGCACCTTGTCGATAGCCCCTCGCAGCGTCTCGGTCAGAGGTACGAGCCGTATCTCTTCCATCCACTTTCCGAGCACGACCAAGAGCGCCGCTTCGCGTGCCGTGAAGTTCACCGGCGGAAGCGAGTACGATCGATCGAGCGCGAACCCGCCACCCCGACCCCGCTCCGCGTGCAAGGGGAGCTCGGCCGCTCGGAGCGCGTCCAAGTCGCGGTAAATCGTGCGCGGCGCGACGTTGAAGCGCTCAGCGAGCTGCTCGGCCGTCACACCGGTCCGTCGTGCCCGCAGCGCCTCTGCCAACGCGAAGAGCCGCTCGGTTCGCTTCACCAGCCAAAGCTGACATAAGGCTGACAGTAACCGCAAGTACCTTCCTCTTTGGAGGTGAGCCCATGAAACCAAATCTCGTGCTGTGTGAGCTGGGACCGACGGGGATTGAAAGCGCAGAGTCGTATTCGCCGTTCTGTTTGAAGGTGCATCGCGCGCTCAAGGCGGCGCGGCTCCATTACTTGTCGCTGCACGTGGCAAATCCCGGGGAGCTCAAGGACCTCAACCCGGCGGGACAAGCGCCGGTGCTTCTGGTCGACGACGTTCCATTCTTCGACTCGTCCAGGATCCTGAAGAAGATCGACGAGCTCGTTCCTGCCCGGATTTCACCGACCGATCCGAAGCTACGGGCCGAAGCGGCGCTCTGGCAAGCGCTCGCCGACACGACGCTCAACGGCTATCTCGTCGCCGCGCGCTGGGCCGATGATCGGAACTGGAGGGCGGTGAAGCAGGCGCTCTTCGCCGGCATGCCGGCGGTCGTTCGCGCGGTCGTCGTGCCGGGTATTCGCCGCAAGATGATCGCGAGGCTCGAAGCGCGGGACGTCACGCGTCACGGCCTCGCGACGACGTGGCGCAACTTCGAAGAGCTGCTCGATTCGCTCGAGGTCCGCGCGCCCGCGAGCGGCTTCTGGGTCGGCGACATGCTGTCGTTCGCCGACTTCGCGCTCTACGGTCAGCTCGCCGCGCTGCGGACGCCGCTCACGCCCTGGCAGGCGGCGAAGATCACGGAACGCCGTGGTCTCGACGCCTATCTCGATCGCGTCGACCACGCCACGCGCGAACCACGTGCGCTTCAGCAGTTGACCGAGCCGCCGTGCGCCTTCGTCTCCGAAACGGCGACCGGCTCTCCGGCAGCGAGGGCGTCATCGGGCGCGTGCTGACGAGCCTTGCGGATTCAGCGCTGCATCACCTGCGCGAGCGCGAGCGCATGTTGAACCTCCTCCTCGGACAGCCCGGTCGCTTCTCCGAGCTCGGCGCGCGTCGGCGTTCGGCCTAACTTCGCGCGCAAGCTCCGCGCGGCTTCGAGCACGGCGTTCAGCCTCTTCGGTCCGGTTCCCTCGCCGGGTAGCTCTTTCGCGATCGTGCGCCCCTTAACCTCGAGCGCACGGAAAAGCACTTCGATCTCGTCGGTCGAGATCCCCGCCGTGCCGATCGCGGCTCCGATCGCGTCGAGCGAAATGTCCTCACCCGGCCCGAACGCATCGAGCAGGGTTTCGGCGATCGTCTCGAGATGCGCGGCGAGCTTCAATCCGTGCAGGGAAGGTTGTCGTAACGCTCGTCGACGAGCGTGACCGGCTGCCATTCGCGCGTCTGCCTGAAGCGAGCTTCGGGCTGCGTCTTGACGTCGCCCGACGCTTCGGGGATGCGGTTGTCGAGGTGCGAAGGCGACGGACGGTTGGGGTTGGAGCTCGGCATGGTGTTCGTCCTAAGCAACTAGCAAGCCTCACGCTGCATGGCCCACAAACAGGCTTCTTTTCTCGATGATTCGTCGCGTTATGCGCATACATCTTCGCACATTGGCGCGTATTTTTAAGCGCGTCCGAACGCGTCGCACTGGACACGAAAATGAGGGCCTGAAAACCGCGCCCGTGGCTTGATACCTGAACGTAAACGCAGTATAGCTAGGTCCTCCCGGAGGGTGCCCCGCAATGGATGACAAGAACAACAAGCTGAAGGCGATCGACCTCGCCGTCGCCAGCATTGAAAAAGAATACGGCAAGGGCGCGATCATGCGCCTCAAAGAGGGGCAGACGTACACGCCTGAGCTTCCGGTCGTCCCCTCGGGCTCGATCGGTCTCGACCTCGCCCTAGGCATTGGCGGCTACCCGCGCGGCCGTATCATGGAAATCTACGGCCCAGAAGCAAGCGGCAAGACCACGCTCACCCTCCACGCCATCGCGAACGTGCAGCGCCAAGGCGGCGTCGCTGCGTTCATCGACGCCGAGCACGCGCTCGATCCGACCTATGCCCGCAAGCTCGGCGTGAAGACAGACGAATTGCTCGTCTCGCAGCCGGACTTCGGTGAGCAGGCGCTTGAAATCGCCGACATGCTCGTCCGCTCTGGCGCCGTCGACCTCATCGTCGTCGACTCGGTCGCCGCGCTCGTTCCGAAGGCCGAAATCGAAGGCGACATGGGCGACAGCCACGTCGGCACCCAGGCGCGCCTCATGAGTCAGGCGCTGCGCAAGCTCACCTCCACGGTCGCGCGCTCGAACTGCCTGCTCATGTTCATCAACCAAATCCGCATGAAGATCGGCGTCATGTTCGGCTCGCCCGAAACGACGACGGGCGGCAACGCGCTCAAGTTCTACTCGTCAGTTCGCCTCGACATCCGCCGCATCGGCGCGATCAAAGAGGCGGCCGGGGCCTCGGACAAGAAAGATCCGGTCGTCGTCGGCAACCGCACGCGCGTGAAGGTCGTCAAGAACAAGATGGCGCCGCCTTTCCGTGAGGTCGAGTTCGACATTCTCTACGGGCAGGGCATCTCCCGCTCAGGCGACATCCTCGACCTCGCGAGCGACATGGGCGTCGTCGAAAAGGCGGGCGCGTGGTTCTCGTTCAATGGCGAGCGCATCGGCCAGGGCCGCGAAAACGCGAAGGCGTACATCGAGGCGCGTCCGGAGATGATGGACAAGCTCGAAGCGCTCATCCTGACCAAGCACGGCATCAAGCGCATGGGCGGCCCGAAAGAAGCCGTCGAAGCGCCGAAGGTCGAAGCAAAAGAAGCCGGAGCAAAAGACGCAGGCGCAAAAGATGTAGGCGCAAAAGAAGTGAGCGAAGAGAAGCCGGCGAAGCGCGCAGCTGCTGCCGCGCCGCACGGCGCGGCCAAGCCCGCGAACTGAGCTGCAAAACGGCCCAATCACGCGCCGACTCGGGGTAGAGTCGGCTGCGTGAAGGTCTACATCATGCGACATGGCCCGGCCGAGGACGAAGCCGCGAGCGGCAACGACGCCGATCGTGCGCTTACGCCCGCAGGCCGCGAGCGCGTTCGGCAAGTGGTCCGTCATCTCATCGATCGCGGGAAAACGCCCCGCATCGTGATGTCGAGCCCGCTCGTGCGCGCCCGCCAGACCGCCGAAATCGTCAGCGAAGAAGCGGGGCTCTCGGTCGCCGGCATCGAGCTCAAGAAGGAGCTCGCGATGACCGGCCACGCGCGCGATCTCGTGCGTGAGATCGTCGATTCCAAGCGTAAGCGCACGATCCTCGTCGGCCACGAGCCGGAGCTCTCGGCCCTCATCTTCGAGCTGACCGGCATCTCGATCGTCATGCAGAAGGCGATGGTCGTGGCCATCTCCTACAAGGACGGCTCGTCCAAGCTCAAGTTCGTCATCGACCCAAAAGAGCTGGCGAGCGCGGCGCGGTAGGCGCGCCCGCACTGGACACGGGCGCGCTAGACTCGAAGCGCACGTATGGCGGCCAAGGTTCGAGTCTCAGGCACCGACCGCGTCCTCGAAGCCCGCGAGGGCGAAGATCTGCTCGAGGTCTTGCAGTCGAACGACGTGCCGATCGCGACCTCGTGCGGCGGCGTGGCGACGTGCGGCTCGTGTCGGGTTCGGATCGTGTCGGGGATGGAGAACTTGACGCCCATCCGCCCGCAGGAGCTCGTGCACCTCGGGAACGTCGCCAAGATCACCGGGCAGCGGCTCGCGTGTCAGTCGAAGGTGCGCGGCTCGGGCGACATCGTCGTCGATGTGCCGCCGGTCGAGACCGCGGGCAGCCGACGCTCACGGAAACCCACAAAAACGTCGAAAATCCTGCCTCCCCCGCGGAACGCGGTCGAGTGGCGACCACGCGTTCTCGACAAAAAGAAGGACGAGTCCTGAGCGACCTGCGAGTCAAGCCGATTTCGGCTCCCGAAAAGCGATTTTTTGAAGTCATCGCACTAGGTGCAATACCTTGTAATTGCTGATGAAAATATTGTTCCTTGACGCTCTCCGGGCCGCCTCTAACGTGGCTTCAAGGACCTTCGATGGGCGCCCGCAAACTGCTCCATTTTCAGCCGGCTGTCGGGCGAGTCGCCCGCGCGCGGACCCTTGCCCGGCCGTTGGGCATCGTCGCCCTCCGCGTCCCAGAGCGGACGCATGGCCACACCCTGCCGGAGACATCGCCGCACATTTTCGTGCACGAAGGGGCGCGCCAAGCGCTCGAGCGTCGGCTTATGGCCGAGCTCCCTGGGCCGGTCAGCCTGTCGATCACCGACAACCGCCATTCGATGGTCTCCCACTCGTGGCAGCACGGCATGCTTCGCGCGCGCGTCCACCACATGTTTCTCGACGCCCCACGGAGCGTGCAGAGCGCCCTCGTTCGCTATGTCGCACACGACGACCCGCTCGCCAGCCTGCGCATTGGCCGCTTCATCGAATCGAACGGCGCCAGGCTCGCGCCCCGCTCGCGCAAGCTGCCGCTCATCACGCGCGGCAAACGCCACGACCTCTACGCGATCTTCCAGACGCTGAACGAGCGCTACTTCGGCGGCAGCGTGAACGCGCTCATCACCTGGGGCAAGCGGGCCCGAATGCAGCGCGCTCGTCACACGATCAGGCTCGGCAGCTACGCGCATGGTGACCGGCTGATTCGCATCCATCCCGCGCTCGACCGCATCTGGGTGCCGCGCTACTTCGTGGAGTTCGTGGTCTTCCACGAGATGCTCCATCACGTGCACCCGATTCGTTCGAATGGCGATCGCCGAGAGCTTCATTCGCTCGACTTCCGCGCGCACGAGACACGCTTCCGTCACTTCGAGCGCGCGATGAAGTGGGAAAAAGCGCATCTCGCGCGGCTGCTGCGCTCCTAAACGTCGCAACGGCGCGAAAATCGAGGTAGAGCGGAGGCGTGCGGAAGATGCGCTCGCTCCTCTTGGTTCTGCTCGTGATGACGGGCGCTCTGTCGACGATTTTGACGACCGCCGCGTGCTCGTCGGTCGGCGAGACCTCGTGCGAATGCGTCGACCCGACGATCTCGATCCACATTCCTGGCGACCGCGCGGCCGCCGCCTCGAAGCCAGCGCTTTCGGGCGCCTGCGCGGGCGCGGCGCTCGTGTGCAACCAACAGGCGACGGGCGGCGGCTGCACGCTCTGGCAGTTTGCTCCCTCGAAGGCCGGACCCAGCTGCGCGATCGACATCGATTTTGCGACCGGCACGACCTTCCACACCGATATCCAGATCGTGCAAGAGACTGGCTGCTGCTCCGGCTTCTACGCGCAGCCAATCAGCGCAGCGGACGTCGAGGTTCCCGCCGGATGAAGCGCTTGGTCGGGCTGGTCGTGGCTCTCGCGAGCCTCACCGGTTGCCCCGGAACGAAGGAAGATCCTTTCGGCGTCACGAAGGACCCTCATCAGGTCGCCCACCTCGATAAGGCGAAGAAGCCGGTGCCACCGCTCGTGTCGCACCTGGTCGCCACTGTCACCGATGGCACGCTCGGCCCGTTTCTCGCGCGGAGCCCGAACGGGGGCTCGCTCGCCGTCTATGCCTCGCGCGTGCCGCCGCTCGGAAGGCAGATCGTGACCGTCCCGCTCGACGACCGTCTCGTGCCGAAGGCCAGGCCGCGCCTGACCGCCGCGGTGAACGGGGAGGTCGACGCGATCATCGCGCGCCCGGTCGCAAAGGGGTACGCGATCGCGTGGACGGTCGTCGCCGACAACGGCGGCAGCGCGCTCCGTATCCTCGAGCTCGACGGCGATGGCATCGCGCACGGTGAGCCCTTCGACGTCGCGCGGAGCGACAAAGAAATTGTCTGGTTCGAGATCACGCCGACCTCGCGAGGAGCGGTCTGCACGTGGGCCGAGCAATCGTCGAAGACCGAAGCGAACATCTTGGCGCTCGCGCTCGACGAGACGGCCCACGCCCACGGCGTGCCGAGCCAAGCGGTCAAAGGGGTCGTCGGCTGGCAAGCGGTCGCGACCTCGCGTGGGGTCGCGCTCGCAGTCCGCAACGCTGCGGGCGCGATCACGATCCACGAGGTCGACCCCGACGCGCAGCCGCTCGGCCCGCCCATGTCCGTCGTCACGAAAGGGGCGGGCACCGACTTCGACGTTGTCCGCGTCGAGTCGCCGGGCAAAAAAGGCGCATACGTGTTTGCCTGGACCGACACGTCCGAGCTCGACACCGCCGTGTCTTCGGTCTGGGTCGCAGACGGTGCTCCACCATCTGCACCATTCCACGTGTCCGACGACGTCGGCGGTGCTGCCCTCACCTCCATCGCCGCTGCGAAGGGCAACGTCTTCGTCGCCTGGGAAGAAACCGGCCGCCGGCTGACTGGCGGCCGCAGGTTGCATGTCTCGAGCGTCGCACCTGGCGCGGTGACGGCGTCGACCGCCGTCGACGTCTACGGCGGCTCGTCCGAGCTCACCGCGGACGGAACGGGCGTGGCGCTCCTCGCGACCACGCGCGTCTGCGCCGTGAAGGAGACCGACGACGCGTGCGCGAAAGAAGCTCCTGCGCCTGCGCTCCTCCGCTTCGATGCAGCCCTGAAGCCGGTAGCGGTCTCACCGATTGTGGTGCCAGAGACCCAGCAGGCTGCGCTCGCGTGGGGCGCCGACTGCACCGACAAGGGGTGCGCCGCGCTCGTCGCATCGGGCGAAACGCCGACACCCGTCTTCGTCTTCGACGCGAGCGCCGTCAAGGCTGCTTCTCGCCTCGCGCTGCCTCCCGAGCCGCCGAAAGAAGCGCCGCGGGCGACGTCACTCATGACGGTCGCGTCGAACGACTCGATTGCCGACTTTTCGGCCGCCAAGATCGGCGCCATTTCGCTCGTGGCAACGATGCGCACGGGCGTCGACGATCCGAAATCATCCGCCGTGCAAAAGACGACCGGTGCGACGATCGATCTGCGGGCGGTTCCAGCGAACGGCGTAGCGTCCCCACCCGTCACGCTCACCACGCGCGCGCTCGACACCGGCGGCGTGGCGATCGCCGCGGCCGACACCGAAGCCGGTGGAGCGCTCGTCGCTTGGGTCGCGAAAGACGGCGGCGATCCGCAGGTGCATGTCGCGCGCGTCGATGCCCACGGCAAGAAGCTCAACGAAACGCTCGTGACGACCGAGCGCGGAGACGCCGCCGACGTCGCGGTCGCATGGTCCAGCGGTGGGTGGCTCGTCGCCTGGGTCGACTGGCGCGATGGAAACGGCGAGGTCTATCTGTCGCGCCTCGCCCCCGATGCGTCGCGGGTCGTGTCGACCGAGCGGATCACGAAGGCGCCAGGAGACGCGAGCGACGTCACGATCCTCGTGCCGAAAGGCTCCGTCGATGCGTGGCTGGCGTGGGCCGACCCGCGCGAGAACCCGAAGGAAGGGTTCTCGGACATCTATGTCGCCAAGGCGCACGTGAAGGATGGCAAGAAGGTGGGCGACGAGACGCGCGTGCTCGCGACCGCCGCGCACTCGCGCTCTCCGTCGCTCGCGCCGTTCGACGACACCGTCGCCATCGCGTGGATCGAAGAGGCGCCGCTCGGCGAAGGGACGAGCGACGCGCATTTCGGGACGACGACCGCATCGTACGGCGCGATGCTCGCGAAGCTCGATGCCGAAGGGAAGCCCGTGGGCGAGCCGATGCGTACGCGTGGCGCCGGCGAAGGCTTCCCGACCTCGATCGCGCTGACCAACGACGATGGCGTGCTCCGCGCTGCCGCAGCGCGCGCGCAGGAAGACGCAGTCGTGCTGGATCTCTTGCAATGGCCGGGGCGCGGCCCCGTTCGCGCGTACCCTCTCGTCAAGCTCGACGGTCCGCCCAGCATGGACGTCGCGCTCGCGATCTCGGGGGGGACGATCTTCTTCGACGACGAAGCCCTGCCGAGCCAAGGCGGAGACTGGCGCGTCCGAAAGCTCGCGATTTCGCGCGGAAAATGACCCCACCATCTTTTTTTTCGAGCGTTCGCGCAACGTTTCGCTCGGGCCGGCCGATGGGGGTTTCGGGTCAGAGCCGGCCGCTAGCGAGCCGCGCGCGCCCGTGCGAGAGTGAGGAAGCGATGGGAATCGATCGGATCGGAAAAGGCGGCACCGGGCCCGTCGGCGGCGCCGGCGACGCGACGAAAGCGGAAGGTGCGTCCCGCCCGTTCGAAGCCCGGGTCGACGAAGCGACCGCCAAAGGGGTCGAGCGCGCGCAATCGGCCGCCGCGTCGACGCCGCTCGAAAAGCTGCGAACCGGTGAGGTCGACGTCCACGGCTACATCGACCTCCAGGTCGACGAAGCGACGGCCCATTTGAAAGGGCTCGGCGGCGACGAGCTCGAGACGATCAAATCGATGCTGCACGCGGAGCTCGCCAACGACCCCGGCCTCGCGGAGCTCGTGCGCCGGGCAACCGGTCAGCTCCCTACCTCGAACGACTGAGCCTTCTCCCATGACGGTCTCGCGGCGCGCGTTCGTCTTGGGTGCGCTCGTGGCCGGTTGCTCTCGCCCGAAGCCTGCGCCGCGCGCGACAGTCGCGCCACCGCCGACCTGGCCGACCGAGGCGGCGACGCGGGGAAAGACCAAGCTCCTCGAATGGACGATGGGGACGCCTGACGAGCGCGTCGTCGTCGTCGTCCCGGATCCGCCGGAGGAGGGAAAGGCGTATCGCGTGGTCGTCGCGCTCCACGGGCGCGGCGAAGCGATGAAACCACCGGCCGAGGGCGCGATGGGGTGGCCACGCGACTACGCGCTCACACGCGCGATCGACCGCATTTCGAATCCGCCTCTCGTGCGCGAAGACTTCGAAGGCCTCGTCGAGGACGGGCATCTCGAGAGCATGAACCGAGCGCTCGCGGACAAACCGTTTGGCGGGCTCGTCGTGGTCTGCCCGCGCTTGCCCGATCTCGATCCGTACGATTCAGGCAAGGTCGCGGCCTACGGCAAATATCTCGTCGAAGACGTGCTCGGACGCGTTCGACGTGAGCTCCCGGTCGACGCCGTTCGGGCGAAGACTGGGATCGACGGCGTGTCGCTCGGCGGCATCGTCGCGCTCGAGATCGGGCTGGCACACGCCGACGTGTTCGGTGCCGTCGGTGCGCTTCAGCCCGCCATTCGTCCGGACAAGATCGCGATGTTGACGAGCTTGGCACGCGCGTCGAAAAACGACCTGCCAAAGCTCCGCCTCACGACCAGCCACGACGACTACTTTCGTGCGGCGATCGCAGAGCTCACGGCGACCTGGGACGCCGCCGGCATCACGCACGATTTTTCCGATTTACCTGGTCCGCACGACTACGTGTTCAACCGCGGCCCGGGCGCGCTCGAGCTCTTGTTCTGGCAAGACCGCGCGCTCGGCTGAAGCTTCCTCAGGACCAGAGCATGTGGCGGAGCTTGCCGATGAGCTCGACCTGCGCAGACGCGCTCGGAACGCCGGCGGCGCGGACGACGTCGGGATGCTGAGCGCGGGCAGCATCGGCCTCGAGCTCGCGGACGGCGCTGTCGACCGCCTCGTCGACGCGGGCTCGCGCTTCCTGATCGAGCTTGGTCTTCGCCCAGGTAGCGATGCCCCAAGCGAGCGCCGCGTGGCGCGTCTCGTCTTTGGCGATGGCCTGCATCGACGCGGCGACGTCCGCGTCTTCGGCATGGACGGCTTGCCACGTGGCGACGAGCGCGCCGAACGTCTCGCGCACGCAACCCTCGACCGCATTTTCGAGCGCGATCGCCTCGAGCGAACGGGCGAGAGTGCAGGGTGTGACGACGACCGACGGAGGCGTCGCACCGTAGCGTCGAGCGAGGCGCGCAGTTTCGAGCGCATGTCGGACCTCGTCGTCGGCCGCGTTCTTTGCAGCAACGACGAGATCTCCGGGCGCTCCGTGCGAGGCGAGCTCGCTTTCAAGCGAGCGAAACGCAAATACGCTGGCCTCTTCGAGATGCGACATCTCGGCGAAGTACATTCCGAGCGCGCTCGTGTGCGCACCGCCCGATCTCCCGGCGGCGACGAGACCGCTCGGCCGACGGCCCGATCCGTTCGGGCAGCTCTGGCAGTCGATGATCGTGGGGTCGAGGGTGCCGCCGTCGTCGAGCCTCACGCCGCCGTCGGCGGGTCGGTCAACGATCGCCCCGTCCTGACACCAGTTGCCGTATGCGCGGCAGTTGAAGAAATAGATGCCGGGGCAGAGCTGGGGGCAGTCGTTCAAATCGAAGTAACAGTCGGCGCTCCGCGGCACCACGTCGGCGGGAACGCGGCAGTCGTACTTCTCGAAGATGCCGCACTCGATGCCGCCGTCGGGGTTCGATGCATCGACCGGGATGTTGGTCGGTGCGCAGAAGGGGACCTGCGCGTCGGAGATGCCCCCGTCGCTCGCATCGTCGGCAGCAGCGTCGACGATGCTGGCGTCGGTCGCGCCGTCGGGCTGCTCGTTCATCGTCGTGGACGATGAGGAGCACGCGTCGACGACCGCGACGGTCGGCGGCACGACGACCGAGAAGATCACGATACGCTTGAATATCCGGCGCAATCGCCTCTCTTCGTGACGGACGATCGAGCGGCTCATTCGTCCGGAATGAAGGCGCTGCAGCTCGTCGCTTGGCAGTCGGAGGGGGTGAAGGGGAGCTTGATGGGGGCGCTCGGGGTCTGCGTGAAATCGAACGCGCCGAGCAAGCTCCCCGCTTTGCCGTCACGCGCGTGCGGATCGCGGTCGCTCGTCATCGGTAGCCCGAAGAGCTCTTCGATCAAGCGCGGCACGCTCGCCTGTTCGGTCGTGTTGTGGAGGACGAACCCCTTGCGCGCGTACGGCGAGACGATGATGAGCGGAAGGCGGAAGCCCGGGCTGTAGAACTGGCCGTTCGCGCACTTTTCGACCTTCGGCTTCACGTGGTCGTAGAAGCCGCCGAAGTCGTCGAACGTAATGAGGAGCGCGGTGTCCTTCCAGTTCGGGCCGCTCATGATCGCGTTGACGAGCGTGAGGTCGTCTTGCTCGCCGCAGCACGGCGAATTCGGTGGATGCTCGCTGTTCCGGCCTCCGTCGTCCCAGAACATGACGTTGGGCATGTCCTTCAGGATGCCGGGCAACGCAGTGTCCTGGAGGATCTGCGGGATGAGGTACGAGTCGGGACGGAAGTGGGCGATACGTTCGGCGGCGGTCGAGTGCGCCTTGACCGAATTGAATGTCGTACCGATGAGCGGCGCGCCGGCGTCGTCGAGGTAAGGCTTGCGCGGAACTGCGTAGACCTGCCAATTGAGCTGCGGCGGGAACACGTCCATCCACGACGCGAGGTCCCAGCACGGCTTGACGAAGCCGGCGTCGGTGCACGTGTCGGGGTTGTACGTCGGGACCGTCTCCGTCGGCGGGCCGATGCAGCCCGACGGGCTCTTGTTGTTCTCGCAAGAGTCGTCGCCGGGCGGGCAGCCCGGATTCGCGTAGGCGGGCGTCTGACCGACTGCGGTCGCGAGGTGCCCGGGGAAGCTCGGGCCGAGCAGCGTCGAGTGGTAGTCGTCGGCGATCGCGAAGTTGCGCGCGAGGGTCCAGTACGCGTTGCCCTGATTGCCGTCCGAGAACGTGCAATACGCGAGGTAGTCCTTGTTCCCCTTCGGGTCGGTGGTGTTGTTCTTCAGGTAGTCGAAGCCATTGGTGTAGTCGGCTACGGCGGACGGATGCGAGTGTGAGAGGTCGCGACCGAGGCCGCCCTTCGGGCAGGCCGGCCGCTTGAGCGTGGTGCCGTCGCTGAGCTTCGCCGTCGGTTGCGGCGTCTCTCCATTTTCACCGAAGATGCCGAAGAAGTTGTCGAACGTGTGGTTCTCCTTCACCACGATGACGAGGTGGTGAATCGGCGTCGGGAAGTTGAATCCCGCGGCGCCGTCGTTGCTCGCGCCGTCGCCGGTCGGACCCATGCCGGTGTCGGCGAGCGTTGAGCCGTCTTGATCACCACCGCCCGGCGTGGCGCTGCTCGAGTCGTCGCCACTTCCGCAGGCGAGCACACCGATGCTGGCGGCTGCGCTGGCGGCGAGGACGAGCGAGAAGAGACGAGCGCGGCGTCGAAGAAGAGAGGTCATTTGGGTGCCGTCGGGTGGGTGCAGACAGCGTTGACCGGTCGCGTGAGCGTGACGGGGTCGTGCGGAGGTTGGGTGAAATCGAAGGCGCCCATCAAGCTGCCGGCCTTGCCGTCGCGGTTCTGCGGATCACGCGCGCTCGTCATCGGCGCGCCGAAGAGCTCCTCGATCAACTTCGGAATGCTCGCCTGCTCGGTGACGTCGTGGAGCACGAACCCGGGCTTCGAGTACGCCGAGACGATCATCGCCGGAACGCGGAAACCCGCGGTGTAATAGAGACCGTTCGAGCACTTGTCGACCTTCGGAGCGACGTGGTCGTACCAGCCGCCCCAGTCGTCGTACGTGATGAGAATGGCCGTGTCTTTCCAGTGCTGGCCGCTCATGACGGCGGTGACGATGTCGTAGTCGTCCTGCTCTCCGCACTCCGGCGAAACGGGGTTACCGCCCGCTCCCGGCGGATGCTCGCTGTTGCTCGCGATGTCGCTCCAGAACATCACGTTCGGAAGGTCGGGCAAGAGGCCCGGCAAGAGGCCGGCGTCACCCGTGCTGGTCGAGGCTTTGTTCGTGTAGATGATCTGCGGAACGATCTGACGCTCCTCGTGGAAGTGCGCCTTTCGCTCGGCGACGGTCGAGTGCTTCTTCACCGCGTTGAACGGCGACAAGATGAGCGGCGCGCCCGTGGCGTCGAGGCTCTCCGGGTTCGTCTCCGGATTCTTGCCCGTGAGCTTGCGGCCCTTGCCGTAGACCGCCCACGTGTACTTCGTGGGAATGGTGTCCATCCACGTCGGCACGTCGTAGCAGGGGAAGGCCGAGGTCTTCGTCGTGCACGTGTCGATGTCCCACGTCGGCACGGTCGTGCCGGGAGCGTCAGTGCAGCCCCAGGTGGCGACGGCCGACTCGCAGCTGTCCTCACCCGCCGGGCAGCCCGGATTTCCGTATGCCGGCGACTTGCCGATCGCGCTGGAGAGGTGGCCGGGGAAGCTCGGCGCGAGCATGGTCGTGAAGAAGTGGTCGGCGAGCGTGTAGTTTTGCGCGAGCTCCCAGTAGAACTTCACCTGGTTCGTGTCGCTGAACGTGCACCACGCCAAGTAGTCCTTCTTCGTCGTGCCGCTCGCTTCGACCGTGTTCTTGTTGTTGTCGAGGCCGTTCATCTTGCCGGCGGCGTACGCGGTCACCGCCGACGTATGGTCGTGCGGCATGTCGCGCGGGATGCCGGCGGCCGGGCAGTGCGGGCGCGTGATCGTCGTGCCGTCGGAGAGCTTCGCGGTCGTGACGGCCGTGAGACCGCCGCCGGTGTACTCGCCGAAGATGTTGTCGAAGGTGTGGTTCTCTTTGACGATGACGATGAGGTGCTTGATCGGCGTCGGGTAGCCGCCCAGCGGGTCGCCGCTATCGGGATTGTCCGGAGTGGCGGAGTCGCCGCTCGGTGCGCCGTCGGCGAGAGTGTCGCCGCCCGCGTCGTCATCGCCTACCTGGGTGCCGTCGCCGTTGGTGTCGTCGCCGCCGCTGCAGGCAGATAGGGACGTGGTCCCGATGGTGGCGAACGTCGCCAAAAGGGAGAACAAACGAAGCATACCGGCCCGGCTCGAAACGAACATGGAAGGCGCCTTATGCGACGAGGGTGCCAAGGACTACAGAGCGCGGCTACGAGCGAGATCGCGAAGATCGCAGGCGATTTCGGCCGTCACGCGCGGTCGTTCCCTGGATCAAAGACCCGTCACTCCTAAAGATAGCGTGGGTCCGCCCCGCGGCCATTCGCGACCACGCGTACGTTCGCGAGCGCAATGCTTCGTGGCGATTCGCGCAAAAAGGTCAATCTGGGTAGACTCGCCCCCGCGTGAGCTCGTGGATCTTTCCCCTGGAAACCCTCGCTCGAAAGCGGGGATCCGACGACGCTCGTCAGCTCGGAGGCAAGGCCTCGCGCCTTGTGTGGCTCCTTCGGCGCGAGTTTCGCGTCCCCGAAGCGTGGGTCGTGATGCCGGCAGCGTTCACCGCGTCACTCCGTGAGCTCCCGGCGACGTGCGAACCGAAGGCGCTCCTTCGCGCCTCCGGCGGAGCGAGCGGCTCGCAGCGCGCTGCCGAGGCACGTGACGCGCTTCTCCAAGCGCCGTTCCCGGAAGGTCTACGCGACGAGGTCGAGGATCTCTGGCTGCGCGTGAAAGATTCGTCGCCGTGGGGGCTCGCTGTTCGTTCGAGCGCCACGTGCGAGGACGGTCAGCTCACGTCGATGGCCGGTCTCGCCGAGACGCGGCTCGGCGTCTTCGGTGTCGACGCGCTCTGCGACGCGATCCGCGCGGTATGGGCGTCGGTCGCATCGGGGAGGGCGCTCGCGTATCTCGCCAGGCACGGCGTGCGCGACGTCTCGATGGCCGTCGTCATCCAGCGCATGGTCGAGGCCGAGGCAGCGGGCGTGATGTTCACCTCGATGCAGGAGCTCGGACCCGAAGGCGCTTCGCACGCACATGATCGCATCATCAACGTTGCGTTCGGGCTCGGGTCACCGGTCGTCGAAGGGATCGCCACGCCCGACATGCTCCGCGTCGACGCTCGCGGAAGGCTCGTCGGCTCCGTGATCGCCCGAAAAAGCAAGGAGATGATCGTCGCTGGCGGGAAGCTCGTCGATCGCGTGGTCACCATGCCTGACGCCCCTGCGCTCGCTCGCGATCGCATCGAAGAGCTCGCCGCCATCGCCGCGCGGCTCGAAAAATTCGATCCGCGTCCGTGGGACGTCGAATTCGCGATCGACAAGACCTCGCTCTGGGTGCTCCAAGCGCGCCCCGTCACCGGTCTCGGTTTCCCCGACGGTGGTGACGCGACCACCGTGTGGAGCAACGTGAACGTCGGCGAGGCATTGCCCGGCGTCGCGACGCCGCTCACGTGGTCGGTCGCTGGCGCCTTCAGCGAGCATGGCTTCCGCCGCGCGTTCTCGGCGCTCGGTTGCAGCGTTCCTCGTCACGCGCGCCTCGTCGGCAACGTCCACGGCAGGTTCTATCTGCATCTCACCAACTTCATGCGAATCGCGACCCAGGTGCCTTGGCTCGACGCGCGCACGCTCGTTGAGCTCGGAGGTGGCGGCGGTGGAGACGAGCTCACGGTGCAATCCGAGGAGATCTCCCGAGTGGGTTTTTATGCCCGCTTGCCGCTCACCGCGTCCCGTCTATTCCGCGAGCAGCTGCGCCTCGACGTCGAGGTCCAGCGTTTCGAGACCTATGCGGCGCAGTCCGAAAAGGTCCATCACGCTCTCGACCTCGCGATCTTGCCGGACGAGGGTCTCGCGCGCACCGTGCGCGATGTCCAGAGTCTCCTCGACCGTACCGGCACCGTGATGCTGACGTGCGCATCGAGCGCGCTCGGCACCCATCTTGCGCTCACGATGATGCTCGGACGCGTCGCGCCGATCGGCGCCGAGCGCCTCGCGCAAGCGCTCACCAGCGGCATTCGCGACCTCGAGAGCTCGCGCCCAGCGATCGGCATCATGCGTGTCGCCTCGCTCGCCCGCCGCGAGCCCGATGCCTTGCGCGCGCTCGAGAGCGATACGACGACCGGCCTCGACGCGCTCCCGGATGGGCCGACGCGTCGCGCGCTCGTGAGCTTCTTGGATCTCTACGGCGACCGTGCGGTGCGCGAGGCCGAGCTCTCGACGCCGCGCTGGCGCGAGGACGTGCGGCCGGTCCTCAAAATGCTTCGCATCGCGATCCGCGGTGAATCGCGTGAGGCCGAAACCGCCTTGCTCAAGACGCGCGCGCACGCCGACGCCGAGATGCAGAAGCTCCTGCCGCGGCTCTCGATCGTCGAGCAGACCCTGGTCCGGCATCTGGTCGCGCGTGCCCTCAAGGCGTCCCGTCTGCGCGAGCAAATGCGGGCGTGGGTGACGCGTGTGCTCGGCATGCTGCGCGACGTCTTTCTCGACGCCGAGCGCCGTCTGCTCCGGATCGCTCCCGACCTCGTCGACGAGCAGCGCGCGCTCCAGGCAGCCGGCTCCTCGATCGCCTCGATCCCCGCGGTGTTTTTTCTCACGCTCGAAGAGGTCGTGCAAGCGCTCTTGAACGGGCGGTCCGATGTCGCGCCGCTCGTTCGCGCGCGCCGCGCCGAGTATGCCCGTGACCAAGGCCGCCCCGATCCGCCGGGGACGTTCATGGGCGCGCCGCCATCCGTCATGCTCCCACCGCTCGGCGGCGATCTCTTCCGAGGTCTTCCCGCGAGCGCGGGCGTCGTCGAAGGCATCGCGCGTGTTCTCACGTCGTCGGAGCAAGTCGACCAGCTTGAGCCCGGTGAGGTCCTCGTCGTCCACACGACCGACGTCGGCTGGACGCCCACGTTTTTGATCGCTGCCGGCATCGTCACCGAGCTCGGCGGTCCCCTCTCGCACGCGGCGATCGTCGCGCGGGAGTTCGGCGTCCCGAGCGTCGTGAACGTGACCGGGGCCACGCGCGCGATCAAGACCGGCGACAAGCTGCGCGTCGACGGTGATCGCGGCGTCGTCGAACGCGTGAAGTAATGCAGCGTCGCGTTTGGATCGTCGGGCCGAACGACGGGGCGACGGTCGGCGCCATCGTCACGAAAGCCGGTGGAGACGCGGCCGCGGTCCAGGAGGGTCGCGTTTTCATCGGAAAAACAAGAGCCATTTCAGCTCATGACGACGTCGCTGTCGGCGACCGGATCACCGTGTCGCTCGTCCATACGCGGCGTGCCGTCGTCGAGGTCCTTCATCATGGCGACGGTCTCGTCGTCGTCGCCAAGCCGGCGGGCATCTCGACGATCCCCGATCAAGTCGGCGCGAACGACACGCTCCTCGCGCGCGCGGCGGAGGCGGTCGGCAGGAAGGCGTCCGAGCTTCATCCGACCTCGCGCCTTGATCGTGAGGTGAGCGGCGTCGTCATCTTCGCGACGTCGAAGCGCTCGGCCGACGCTCTGATTGCGGCCCGCGAAAACGGCGAGTACGCGCGCCGCTACGCTGCGATCGCGATCCACTCACCCGACCCACGCGAAGGCCGTTGGACCGCTTCGATCGGTCGCGCGCGCGACCCTAAGCTCCGCGCTGCATTCGCACCTGGCGAGACGCGGTTCGAAGCGAAGGCGTCCGAGACGCGCTACCGCGTCGTCGCCGAGGCGAGCGAGCATGCGCTGCTCGCCATCACACCCGTCACCGGTCGCACACACCAGATCCGGGTCCACGCGAGCCACGGCGGCGCGCCCCTCCTCGGCGACAAATCGTATGGCGGGCCCGAGCGCCTCGTCCTCGTGAGCGGAAAGATCGTGCAGCTCACACGTATTTGCTTGCACTGTGCATGGGTAGAGGTGCCAAAAAGAGGCGGAAAGCGCCGATTCTTTGCGCCCGTCCCGAACGAGCTGGCGGCTACGTGGGCTGCGCTTGGCGGCGACGCCGCATCGTGGGATACCGCCCTCTCGTGCGAGCTCTCCCCTTCCTCGGCCTGACGACGGTCTTCGCCGCCATGGCATTGGCGAGCGCCGTCTTCGCTTCCCCCGAGCCGGCGACCTCCGCCGCGCCGGCGCCGAGGACGACGCGCGTGATCTTGATGCCTGCGCCGCCCCCGCCCGAGCCGACGGCGAGCGCGACGGACGCCGGAGCTCCCTTCGTCATTTCGAAGACGCCGCCGGATCCGCAGCCTCTCGTGAGCGCCAAGCAGTGGGTCTACGACCTGCGCTGGGATAACGGGAGCATCTACCTCCTCGGCGTTTATCCGCTCGCGCTCCCCTCGCCGCAAGCGACCCCGCGCGTGATGGGTCGCTTCGCCGTCGAGCTCTTCGAGGGGCCTACGCTCGTCGAGCGCGTCCGCTTCGACTTTCCGATGATGGCGGGCACGGGGATCGAACGCCCGGACTCGGGGACCCGTCGCAGCTTCGAGGACCGACAGCGCGTCGACTTCGAGGACAGGATGGTGACGCGCATCGGCGTGATCTTTCCGCAGACGCGTCGAGGCAACCGCCTGGACCTCGTCGACCGCGCGACCGGAACGCGGCTCAAGCTCCCGTGGCCGCCGGTCGGCCCCGACGACGAGCTGACCGCGTCGCAGAGGCCCAAAACGCCGTCCAACGACGGTGGCCGCTGAAGATGTGACCGGTATTGCGGCTGCACGACTCGCGGTTACATCTTGAACGCGCTGAACGTACGACCCCTGGGTCCGCAGGTCGTTCGACTTTGCGGCCGGCGTGCGTGTAAGATCGTTCGCCTCGCTTAGCCGTCCAAGACTCAACGCAGTGCCAGGAATTCCACCGTGACGACGACCGAAGACGAACCCTCGCAGTCTCTCATCGGCCAGAATCTCGGCGGTCGGTACACGGTCGTGAGGCTCCTCGGCGAAGGCGGCATGGGCGCCGTGTATCTCGCCGAGCAGAAGCTCGGTCAGACGCTCCGCAAGGTGGCGATCAAGACGCTTCATTCGCACCTCTCGCACGATCCGAAGATCCTGGCGCGCTTCGAGCGCGAATGCGGCACCGTCGCCGAGCTCCAGCACCCGAACACGATTCAAGTGTTCGACTTCGGCAAGACGGAGGACGGAATTCTCTACATCGTCATGGAGTACGCCGAAGGGCACTCCGTCGCCGAGGACCTCGAGAAGAGTGGTCCGATGGATCCGCCACGCGTCGCCAAGATCCTCGCGCAGGTGTGCGGTTCGCTCGAGGAGGCGCATAGCCACGGCATCGTCCACCGCGATTTGAAGCCGGACAACGTGCTGCTCTGCGAGCGCGCAGGCAAAAAAGACTGGGTCGAGGTCTTGGACTTCGGCATCGCGAAGCGCGGCAACGAGCACGACGCGACCGAGGCCAAGCTCACGCAGCAAGGTACCGTCCTCGGGACGCCGCCGTACATGAGCCCGGAGCAGTTCTCCGGCAAGCCGGTCGACGCCCGGAGCGACATCTATTCGCTCGGCGTGATGGCGTACGAGATGCTGTCGGGCAAGATGCCGTTCAACGGCAATACAGCGTGGGAATGGGCGACCGCTCACATGACCGCGCCGCCCGCACCGATCGAATCGACGCCGCTCGGCGCTCGCGTCCCGGTGAACATGCGCAACGCGATCTCGAAGGCGCTCGAGAAGCTGCCGGAGAATCGCTTCCAGACGGTCAAGGAGTTCATCGAAGCCTTCGCTGACGACAAGGTCATCGCCGCGGTCCCCGCCGCCGAGCCGGCGGTAAGCGGTCGCGGCAAGACTGAAATCGGCGCACCGATGCCGATGGGGGCGGGCTTCGGCGCAGCGCCTCCGGCCATCGTCACCGGGGCGAACCCCGGGTTCGGTGCGACACCGCCAGCCGTCGGTGGGTATGGTCCGCCCGGCGGCGGCTTCGGTCAGACGCCGTCGAGCGGCAATCAAGCGTTCGCGGCGCCCCAACCGCACGCGCAACAACAAGAAGAAGAGAGCGGCGGCAAGCGCGGGCTCATCATCGGCCTCATCGCCGTTCTGAGCATCGGCGTCGTCGGAACGCTGCTCGCTGTTTCGGGCGTCTTCACGTCGAAGCCGACCACAGACCCGAGCCTCGGCATCACCACGCCGACGAGCACGATCCCGACGTCGACACCGGTTCCAGGCGACACCGCCGGCACCACCGCGACGACGACGGACACGTCGGTGCCGACGACCACCGCCGCGCTGCCGACGATCGCGACCGGTGCGCATACGACGACGCCACCTTCGACGGGCACGACCAAGCCCACCACGACGCCGACGACAACGGCGACGCCGCCCCCGACCGTACATCCGCCGCCTTCGGCGACCGCAACGACTCCTACACCCCCGCCGACGCAGCCGCCGCCTCCAGCCACGAGCAAGCCGATCAACACCGCCGCTTGCGCGGAGGCGGCTCGCTTCTGCCACAACCCGTCGAACGGGAAGATTCAAGCCATTACGCAGAAGTGCGAGTCCAACAAGCAGGCCTGCATTGCCTCGGGAGGCACCGTTCCATGATCTCGTCTCGTCTCGTTCCGATCGCTGTTCTCGCCTTCCTCGCGGTAGCGCCTTCCATCGGCTGCAAGACCAAGGTCGACCCCAGTGCCTTCGATGCCGGCGCGGTTGCGGTTCCATCGACCGAGCCGTCGACCGCCGCAACGGCGGCCGTTGTCGAGACCGTGGACGCCGCGGAAGCGCTCGCGCCGCTCGAGACCGGCGCAGCGAAGCCGACCGCTGCTCCGGCGGCAACCGCTGCGAAGCCGAAGCCTTCCGCCACAGCGGCAAAGCCCGAGCCGGCGGAATGCGTCGACGCGCGCTCCACGTGCCGCACGATGATGACGACCGCTGCGGCGAGGAAGAAGTGCGCCGACGCGACGCAGGCCTGCACCGCGAAGGGCGGTCATCTCTGAGCTCGAGCCGAGCTCCGTGATGCCTACGGTCGTGACGACCTCCGATGCGGCAAATGTGGACGGCGTCAGCGTCGTGCCGCGCTACGTTTGACGTCGGATGAGCGGAATCAAAACCTCAGGCGAAGACCCAACCGTCGCGCTCTCGCCCGACGTGAGCGGCGAACTGCCGGCGATGGGCGAGCTGCTCGGCGGTCGCTACGAGCTGCTCGGCCTGATCGGTGTCGGCGGCATGGGAAGCGTGTACCGCGCGCGCGACGCCGAGCTCGAGGAGGTGGTCGCCCTCAAGACGATTTCGCGCGACCTCCTCACGTCACCGGCGGTGCTCGAGCGCTTCCGCCAGGAGGTGAAGCTCGCGCGTCGCGTGACGCACAAGAACGTCGCGCGCATGTTCGACATTGGCGAGCACGAGAGCCTGAAGTTCCTGACGATGGAGCTCGTCGACGGCGAATCGCTTGGCGACCGCCTGCAGCGCGACGTCTTGCTCAGCGTCCAGCAGACCGCCGCCATCTGCAAGCAGATCTGCGCGGGCCTCGGTGCCGCCCACGAAGCCGGCGTCGTCCACCGCGATCTCAAGCCCGACAACGTGATGCTCGCGAAGAGCGGCCGCGTCCTCATCACCGACTTCGGCATCGCCCGAGCGATGCAAGGGAGTGTGGTCCGCACGCAGGGGATGCCGGTCGGAACCCCCGCGTACATGGCGCCCGAGCAGATCGAGGGAGCGGCCGATGTCGACGCTCGCGCCGACATCTACGCGCTCGGCGTCATGCTCTACGAAATGCTTGTCGGCTCGATGCCGTTCGAAGGCGACTCGGTCTTCGCGATCGCGGCCGCGCGTCTCGTCCGGCCGCCGCCGAATCCACAGGAGAAAAACCCGTCGATCCCGAATCCGATCGCGGCGATGGTCGTCAAATGCATGCAACGTCGGAAGGAGGACCGCTACGCGTCGGCCGCCGACGTTGCCGCCGCCTTCGACGCGATAACGATGCCAGCCGGTCAGGAGCTCGCGCCGTCTCACAGGCCGACCGAGCCGGCGACGACCTACACGCGGACGCCGGCGGCGCTCGCCGAGGGTGACGGTCGGAAGATCGTCGCCGTCCTCCCGTTCAAGAACATGGGTTCGGCCGAGGACGCGCATCTGGCCGAAGGGCTCACCGAAGACCTCGTCGACGCGCTGTCGATGGTCAAGGGCGTGCGCGTCCGCTCACGTAGCGCCACGCAAATCCAAGCCGACAAGATCGGAGACACCGGCGAAATCGGCCGCGCGCTCGGCGTACAGGTCATCGTCGACGGAACGCTCCGCCGCGCCGGCGACGCCGTACGGGCGACGATCCGGCTCGTCAGCGTCGACGACGGGCTGCAGCTCTGGGCCAAGCGCTTCGAGCGTCCCGTCGGCGACGTCCTCCGCATCGGTGACGAAGCTGCGTCGGCCATCGCGTCGGCGCTCACCGTCGAACCCGCCAAGATCTCCGAGACGATCACGAACGATCCTGTCGCGATCGATCTCTTTCTCCGCGGCCGGCAGGAATATCACCGCGTTTGGCACGACGCGAACACCAACGCGATCGATCTCTTCGCCCGTGCGCTCGAACGCGCTCCGAACGATCCGAAGATCATGGGCGCCTACGCGCTCGCGCTCGCGCGTCGCTACGCGTATGAGTTTGGGGCGGAGAGCGCCGGTGAGCAAGCGGTCGGCATCGCCCAGAAGACGCTCGTTCTCGCCCCGCGCTCGTCGTCGGCTCGCACGGCGCTCGCGGTCGTGCGTTGGAACCAGAACCGCGTCGTCGAGGCCGCGCAAGACATCTTGCACGCGCTGAAGAACGGGCCGGCGAACGGCGACGCCCACGACTATCTCGCTCGCATCTTGCTCGAGGTCGACTTGATCGAAGAGTCGATCGATCGAGCAAAGATGGCGCTCATCGTCGAATCGCGGCTCAATCAACCCAACCTCGAGATCGTGCGCGCGCTCGCGCTCCTCGGTCGGTGGGACGAGGCCTGGGCTCGGCTCGGTCCGCCACCGCAAGACGCGGCGCGCGCGAACGCTTACTGGGCCAACCGCGTCCGCATTCTCTCGTGGAACCAGACGCCGGCGGCGATCGAAGAGTCACGCCGCCTCCTCTCTCAGCAGGGGCCGTTTGAAACGCAGTCGATGGCGATCGGAATGCTCGACACGATGGAGAATCTCGCGCACGCAGGCGCGCTCGCGTCGATCCTGAAGCAGTTCGCCGAGACGAACGTCGCTCGCCGTCGCACGTACTTCAGCCAGGTCGTGACCGAGCTCTGGTGCAAGTGCGGCGATGTCGAGAAGGCGCTCACGACGCTCGAGTATGCGAACGGTTACGGCCTCACCGACATCGCATGGATCGACCGCTGTCCGAGCCTGGCGCCGATCCGTTCGAACGAACGCTTCGCGCGTGTCCGTGCCGTCGTCCGCGCGCGAGCGGAGGACGTTATCGCCGCGATTGGTCCCGAGCTTCAGCGAAGTCGTTCAGCGAGCTTTGCACCGAAGAGGTAGGTATCACCGGGCAAGCGCGCCGAAATGTAGCTCGTCCTTCAAAATCTTCCACGGCACCGCGACCTCGGTGGTGTCGAAGTCGTGGTCCGGGAAGAGGACCCGACTCACGGCTCGATCGCCTTGGCGATCCAATGTGAGATGTCGTCGGCCTCGGCGCCGGCTTTGCGGAACGAGCGGAGGCTCGAAGCGCACGCCGTGACGATCCGGCCGCCTCCGAGCGTGTCGTGTGCGTCTCTCCGCGCGCTCGCGATCTTCTGCGAGGTGGCGGGCATCGTCTTCGGAAGCAGGCCGCCGCCTCCGGAGCAGGCGGCGCTTTCACGGCGGTCAGCGAACTCGGCCGGAGCCTTACCGAGGATGCGGGTGAGCACGGCGCGCGGCGCTTCGTAGACGCCGAGACCGCGGCCGAGCTGACAGGGGTCATGCCAGCGAATCGCCACGTCGCTGCCGATCACCCGCAGGCGCGCTAGCTCGGTCGCGGCGAGCTCGACGAACAGCTCGATCTTCGGCGCAGTGACGCCCGCGGCGGGGTAGTGCTGGCGGATCGCGAGGGCGCACCCGGCGTCGGCGACGATGACGCGCTCGGCGTCTTGAAGCGAGGCGGCGAAGCGTTCGGCCTGGCGCGCGAATCCCTTCGCGTCGCCGGCGTAGAGAAGAGGCAAGCCGCAGCAACCGGGCGAGAGCGCGACGGGCTCGCCGATGAGGCCGGCGGTGGCGCGTACGATGTCGACGGCCGAATCACTTGCGTAACGCACGTATCCGCAGCCGGTGACGACATGCGTCCGGCCGTCCGCGCGCGCGTCGCTCTTCCTCGCGACCTCTCTGGCTGCGCGCTCGGTCGCGGCGAGGTGATCGTCGAAGCTCGCGATCGTCTTCATGGCGGCGGCAGGAGCGAGGCCGGTCGCGGCGAGCGCGGCGCGCGCATCTATGAGCGTGCCGCCAACCTCGTTCTTGTGGTCGCAGAACGATTTGCATGCGCCGCATCCGGTGCAGGCCCAGGCGGTGTCGGCGAAGCTCGCCGTCGCCTCGACGTCGCCGTGCGCGGAGAAGTACGCCATCGACATCTTCCCCCACGGCGTCAGCGTCTCGCGCGGCTCTGCGTTCGAGACCGGGCACGTCGTTCGACAGAGCTTCGGGCAGAAGACGCACTTTTCGAGCTCGTCTCGCCGCGCTTCGAGCTGCGGCAGCCGGACCATCGGTCGCTGGTCGGGTCTCATGCGACCTCGTTCAAGCGATGGACGAGATTGGCGAGCTCTTCGGCCCGCACCCCTTCGCGCTGCGCGAGCGCGAGCATGTGTGCAGCCATCCGCACGTTCTGGGCGTGGAGCTTCCGTCCGAAATGATCTTCGACATAATCGATGGCTTCGGGCGCGCGGCTCTTGGCGATCGCGACGCCCGCTCTAATCATCAGCGGACCGACGAAGTGGAGAAGTAGGCTCGCCCATGGGGCCGCGGTGCCGACCTTCTTCGCGAGGTCGCGCATCTCGTTGACCGCATCGAGCGCATTGCGGAGAAGATGCTTGTCACCAAGGAACGCGTCGACCCCTCCGGCGGCGTCGAGCCCGAACGCTATCGGCATGAAGCTGACCGTCGTCGCCACGTTCTCGGCGAGGACGTTCGTCTTCAGCTTCGCGTCGATGCCGGCGGCCACGAGCGCCTCCGTCAGCTCTTCAAGCGCAGGCGGCGCGTCTTTCGCTTCGACCGCGGTCGTCGCCGCGCGCGGGAGCCAATAGCGGATCGTCCCATTTTTGTCGTACGCAACCACGCTCGGCATCGCCGCGAAAACCGGCCTACCGATCGCCGCCTCGAGCCGCTTCGCGTCCTCCTCGAACATCGGCGTGAGGACGACTACTGGCGCGCTCGAAGGCGCGAGCAGTTTCGCCAGCCCAAGGTCGAGCTGATCTTGGCGGACGGTCACGAGCACGACGTCGGCGTCGCCTGGAACCGCCGTCACGTAGGATGGCGCGGCCAAGGTATGCTTCGCTTTGTCGTGATCGAGCTGCTCGAGCTGCAGTGCGCCGCCTTTTTGCGCGCGTGCTTCACGGACGACGAATGAGACCGTCGTGCCAGTAGCCCCCAGCCGAACGCCGTAAACGGCGCCCAGCGCTCCGGCACCGATGACCGCGGCGTGCATCGATCACGCGGCTTTCAGCGGTAGGTGAAGCGTAGATCGTGATCGCAGATCTTGAAGATGTCGCCTTCAGCGACCTGCTTCCTTGCGATGCGCTGGCCGTTGTACTCGACGCCGTTGGTCGAGCCCATGTCGACCATGAAGTAGACGCCGTTCTGGAACTCGATCATCGCGTGCTGACGCGAGACGTTCGGATCCTTCAGCGTGAGGTCGCTCGACTGCTTGCCGCGGCCGATGACGAAGCGGTCTTTCGTGACCGGCATCTTTTCGCCCTGGTAGACGATCCAAAGTTGACCGGGCGGGTTCGCGTAGCCGTTCGACCCCATCCCTCCGCCACGCGGAAGCGGCGGCGGAACCGAGCGCGCAGGCGGCGGCACCGAGCGGGCTTGTTGCGGCGGCATCTGCATCCCGCGCGACGGCGGCGGCGGAAGACCGTGCATGCCACCACCACCACTACGCCCCGGAGGCGGCGGGAGCGGCGCAGGCGCGCGATAATTGGGCTGACCCCCGCCACGCGGAGGCGGCGGAGGAAGAGGCGCTGCCGACATTCCGCGCATGCTGGGGGGCGGAGCCGAGTACCCCTGGTCTCGCGGCGGCGGCTGCGAGGGCGGCATCGACCCTAGATCACGACCGCCCTGATCACGACCACCCTGATCACGGCCCATGTCACGAACGGGCGCCGGGTAGGGCGTACGCTGCTGCGCCGGATAGCTGCGCTGACGAGCGTACTGCTTCATCGATTCGTTGATCAGGTAATCGACGCTGCATTCGAGCTCACGCGCCATCTGCTCGAACGTTTCCCAGAGGACGTCCCGGCACTGGAACATGCGGGAGCTTTTCTTGTTCGGATCCCCGCTCACGTGGCTGTCACCTCGAGGTTGAAAGTACAGCTAAACCCAAAAAAAATCACAGCTTGTCGCATCGAGTCCCAGAAAAAATGAGCCTGGAAATAGGGGGCAGGTTTGCTCGCTTCCAGGCTTCAGCCTCAATCAAGGCGCAGTCATCGACGGAATCACGCAATAGGTCGCGAATTCGCCGACGGTTTTAATCTCTTTGCTCTCTGTGTCCTGTGTCCCCGGTTTCGGGATATCGCACGTCCAGCCGCAGTCGTCGGCCGCGTCGCACCTCGGGACTGGCTGCGCATCTTTACCGAGCGCCTGGACGAGCCCGATGTCGCCCTTGTGGCCGTTGTAGAAGAAGCCGAGCGCCGTCAGCTTCGCGCCGAGCTCGCGCGAGCCGAGGTACGGCTGGATCGCGTCGCGCGGCTTGGGACCGCCCGTCGGGTCCATCTTCGTGATGAGGTCGCCGTACGAGATCGGCTCGGTCATGCCCTGCTTCGTCGCCGCCGTCTTCGGCAAGTGCGACATGAACTCTCCCAGGCTCTTCGTCGGCAGCGTCTTCAAGACGAGCGAGGCGGCGACCCAGCGGACCTTCCATTTATTGGACTCGAAGAGCTGATAGAGCCGCGGCACGATCTGCTCTTTCGGGAGCTCGCCGAGGCGCTGGAATGCGAGGTCGCGCACGCCGTCGGGCGTGGCGTCGTCGGAGGCGACAGCGAAGAGACGATTGATGTCTTGCGCGTTGTTCTTGTCGACCGAGCCTTCGATGGCCGCGAGCGCCGCTTTCCGGCTGTCTTCCGACTTGTCCTTCGCCGCCGCAAAGTCGAGGCAGTAGTCGATGATCGGCCGGCCGCCGACCTTCTTCATCGAGCTGAAGACCTTTTGCAGCTCTTGGTCTTGGTACTGTTTGACCTGCGCCTTCAGCTGGTCCGCGTTGACCTTCTGGCCCGCACGGTTGTCGGCGTCCTGGACGAGCGGCGTCTGCTTGTTGATCCAGTCGGCCGAGTCGATCTTCTTCGCGAGGTTGACGAGCGCGCTCGACGCTTTGAGCTTCGTGTCGGCGTCACCCAAGTCGTGGATGAGCGACGCGATGCGGTCGATCTTCGAGGAATTCTCGGTGAGAAGATTCGGGAGCTCTTTCACCGACGTCGGCCCGATGAAGCGGAACGTCTGCTCGACGCCGTACTGCTGCGAGACGTCGAGGCGGTTCTCGAAGTCGCTCATCGCCCATTTGACGATCGACGCCGAGAGCTCGTTCTTGATGTTGTCGTCGGTGACGATCGGCGGCTCGTGCGAGAGGATCGCGAAGGTCGCGTCTTTGTAAGCGACCGACGGATCCGGCGGCGTCGAGCCGTCCGGGTTCTTCGGCGGCGGCGGCGCTTCGATCCCCTTGACGAGCGCGGGCGCGAGCGACTCGATCATGTGCTTGCGCTCCTCGGGCGAGAGCGCAAGGAGGGCGCCTTCGTGCGGGCCCTGGTCGTCGGTGAAGCCTTCGACGAGGTAGGCGACGGTGAAGCTCTTTCCGCTCCGCTTCTTCATGCGGATGAGGGACATGACCGCTTCGACACGAAGGTCCCAGGCGTACTTGTCGTGCGTGGCGACGGCGTAGAGCTTTCGCGGCCCCTGCTCGGTCGACTCCCAACGATGAACGTCGCTTTCGCTCACCGCACATCCGGGCGCGAACGCCAGCACGCTCGAGAGCGCAACGGCCGAGAACGCGGCACGGACCCATTTGGATCGAAGCCCAATCACACGCATGAGGGGCCGCATCGTACTCGCGCTTCCGAACAATCAACAAGTGTCGTGAAAATGGGCGAAATCACGAGGGGTTCTGGCGGTCCGCATCCTCATGGCCGAGAGGCGCGTCCGCGGCTGACTTTCGAGGGCCGCTTTTTTGGCCGGACCCAAACCTCGGAAGTAGCGTGCAGAGACCCTTCCTCGCACCCACATGTCGCTCCCCCTCTTTGCTCCCCGTCGTCCTCAGCCCTCCGTTCTCGGTGGCGAGCACGTCGCCCAGGCCCGAGGGCGCGAAGTCGCCGCCCTCGTTTTGTGGACGTTCGCCCTCTTCTTGTTCCTCGCGCTCGGCTCGTACGAGACGAGCGCGGAAGGGGCGAGCGTCGGAAGAAACTGGGTCGGGCCTGTAGGCGAGCTCTTCGCGCACGGCCTCGTCGCCGCGCTCGGCCTCGTCGCGTGGTCGATCCCGGTCGAGGCGATGCTTCTCGGGGTGCCGTTCGTTCGCGGCAAAAAGAGCCTGATCACGTCGCAACGTGTAGCCGGCGACGTCCTCGTTCTCATCTTCGCGGCCGCGCTCGTCCAGGTCGCGTTCCCGGATCGCCCTGCCTTTGGTCACATGACGAACGCCGGCGTCGTGGTTCTGATCGGTCGCGCGTCGTTCTCGTTCATCGCGCTCATGCAGTGGGTCATGCGCCTCGGCGAAAAGGGGGCGGAGAAGACCGCGCACGGCGCCAAGAGCGTCGGCGAAGCCTGGAAGAAGGCGCGCGATCTCGAGAAAGAGAAGCGCGAGGCCGAGCGCCAAGCCGCGCTCCCGCACATCGCGAGCGAGCACGGCGACGACGCGACGATCGCAGTCGAACGACCGAGCGATCCCCCGCCCGAGCAGACCGAGCTCGAAGAAAATCTCGAAGAGGCGATCGCCGACGCGCTCGAAGGGGTCGACGAGAAACCGAAGCGAAAGCGCGCGCCGCGCAAGCTGAAGAGCGACGTCGCCGACATGAAGCCCGCCGATATCGACGTGGCCGCCGCGATGCCCGAGCCGACCCCGCCGCCGTTTTCGATCGAGCCGCTGATGCCTGCGATCAGGCTCGACGAGCCGATCGGCCCGCCGAAAAAGAAGAAGGAAAAAGAGCCGCTCGTCCCGACGATCGTCGACACGTCTGCGGCGCTCGAAAAAGAGAAGCTCACCAAGCAGGAAGAAAAAGCGGTCAAGGTCGAGGCGAAGAAGAACGCGTTCAACTACACGCTGCCGTCGATCGATTTCCTCATCGCGCACAAGATCGATCCGACCCTCGCCGTCGACAAAGAGGCCCTCCTCAAGAACGCCGAGCTGCTCATCAAGACGCTGCAGGACTACGGCGTCCAAGGAAAGGTCGAGGACATCCTGCCCGGCCCGACCGTCGCGACGTTCGAAGTGTCACCGGCTGCAGGAACGAAGGTGTCGAAGGTCGCCTCGCTCGCCGACGATCTCGCGCTAGCCCTCGCGCGCAAGGTCCGTATCGTCGCGCCGATTCCCGGCAAAAATCGCATCGGATTCGAGATTCCGAACGACAAGCGCGTTCCGGTCTCGCTCCGAGATCTCGTCGAGGATCGCAGGTTCCAATCGCTCGACGCGCCGCTGCCGGTCGTCTTGGGGCGCGACATTCTCGGCGCGCCCGTCTACGCCGACCTCGCGAGCATGCCGCACGTGATCGTCGCCGGTGCGACCGGTGCCGGCAAATCCGTCGGTCTGAACGTCATGCTCACGTCGCTCCTCTATCGGCGCACGCCGGAAGAATTGCGTTTGCTCATGATCGACCCGAAGGTCGTCGAGCTCGCCCCTTTCGATCGCATCCCGCACATGCTCTTGCCGGTCGTCACCGACATGAAGCAGGCGTCGAACGCGCTCAAGTGGGCCGTCGACGAGATGGAGCGGCGCTACCAGCTGTTCGCCGCCGCGGGGACGAAGAACATCGCGACCTACAACAACTGGGTCGCGCGCGTCGGGCGCGGAGAGATCAAAAACCCGCTGCCGAAGAGGGTCATCGCCAAAGACCACAATGGCCTCCTCGACGAGCTGCCGCCCGAGAAGGGGAGCGACGAAGGCGAAGCGCCGTTGCCCGAGAAATTGCCTTTCATCGTCATCGTTGTCGACGAGTTCGCCGACCTCATGATGCAGCAAGGAAAGGACGTCGAGACAGCCGTCGCCCGGCTCGCGCAGAAGGCACGCGCGGCCGGCATGCACGTCATCTTGGCGACGCAGCGTCCGTCGGTCGACGTCATCACTGGCATGATCAAGGCGAACTTCCCGACCCGCATCGCGTTCCGCGTCGCGCAGAAGGTCGACTCGCGGACCATCTTGGACGAGCAAGGCGCCGAGCATCTTCTCGGTCGCGGCGACATGCTCATCAAGCTGAACGGAACGAACGAGACCAAACGCGTCCAGTGCCCGATGATCACGGAAGAAGAAGTGCAGGCCGTGACCGACCACATCCGCTCGCAAGGTGAGCCCGTCTACGACGAGAACATCCTGAAGCCGCGCGACGACGATGAGTCGAAGGAGGACGAGGAGGACGGCGAGCAGGATGCGATGTACGACGACGCCGTCCGCATCGTCGCCGACACACACCGATGCTCGACCTCTTGGCTCCAGCGCAAGCTCGGCCTCGGCTACAACCGTGCGGCTCGCATCGTCGAGACGATGGAACGCCGTGGTCTCGTCGGCCCGTCCAACGGCGCGAAAGATCGAGAGGTTTTGATCTCCCCACAGTGATCACCAGACCGATTTCGCCGCTGGAGCGTAGCTAGGGAATGTCGTCGAAAGAACACGCGTATTTGACGATCATCGCTCTTGAAATTCGACGGCCAGGGGAAAAAAGCTAGACTCTCCCTTCGCTTTCTGTAGGAGGGGGCTGTAGCCCTCCAGTCGGGTGTCCGTTCCTGAGCTTCGAAAGGTCAGGTCAGCTTGATGGAAATGGTCGGAGGATTCTGCGTGGCAAGTGAAACTGAGCGGGCACGGTTGATCAACGACATCTCGGTGCTCCTTCGCGAGACGAAGCTTCCAGAAAGCACGCGGACCGCGGGCCTGACGCTGATCGGTTGGCTCGCCCGCCGCATGCCTGGCGAATGTGCTCACGCGATCGGCGTGACCGAAGCGCGCAAAGCCACGAGCTCCGGCCCGGCGAAGCCTCGTCGGACGAAGCCAGCGCGCACGGCGCGTTGAGCGTTCCGCCGCGTGCACGAGGCGATTCGGCGCTTGGCCGGTCGCCGTCATCGTCGTGGTGGTGGGGAGCGCGGTCGCCCTGCGCCTTCGCCACCGTCCGGCCGCGCCTGGCGTCTGGAAACCGCCGCCGTCCGTGCCTGGCGCCGATGCCGGCCCGCCGTCGCTCGCCGTTGGGGGGCCGGTCGCGTCCGGCGCCGCGGTGGCGACGAGCGCAGCGCGCATGCTCCACGGCGATCGCCACCACACCCACCGCGCGCACGGCCACGGCCCTTCGAAAGGTCACGAGGCGTGGGCGACCGATGTCGGCGGGCCGGTCGAGGCGCAGGTGACAGCTTCGCCCGATGGTAGCGTTTTGTACGCAGCCACGCTCACCAACGAGCTCGTCGCGCTCCGGCGTGACGGCACCATCGAATGGCGCGTCGACCTCGGCGGCCGCGGCTACGGCGCGCCGTGCGTCGCCGACGACGGAACTCTCTACCTCGGGAGCGACGCGCGGAAATTCTTCGCCGTGTCGGCCGCGGGCCACGTGCTCTGGGCCCTGCAGACCGACGCCGACGCTGACACGAGCGCGGTCCTCGCGGCCGACGGCACCATCGTCTTCGCCGCGGGAAAGAGCCTCTTTTCGGTTCGAAAGGGGGGCGATGTCGCGTGGCGCTTCACCGCGAGGGACAAGATCTACACCTCACCGGCGCTCGGCGACGACGGCACGATCTACGTCGGCTCGCAGGACGATCATGCGTACGCCATCACCCCGAACGGGACGAAAAAATGGGACGTCCTTCTCGGCGCAGACGTCGACGGCGCACCGGCGATCGGCGACGACGGCGCGATCTTCTTCGGCTCCGACGCGAGCGAGGTCGTGCGAATCGAGGCCGATGGCAAAGTGGCCTGGCGCGCGGACGTCGGCGGCTTCGTTCGCGGGCCGCTCTCGATCGATCGCGGCGGAGACGTCGTCGTGGGCACGTTCGGCCCGCGGCCGCGTGAGGTGCGCATTGACGGTAAATCGGGCCAAATTCTCGGTGCGATGGCGATCCAAGGGACCGGCGCGAAGGAGTTCGGCATCGTCGGTGGCGCGCTCGAGGACGACCAGGGGACGCTCTATTTCGGCACGCAGGACGACGCCGTCTACGCGGTCGGACGCGACGGGGACGTGCTCTTTCGCTTTCTCACGAAAGGCGACGTCGATGCCCCGCTCACCCTTCTGCCCGACGGCGCGCTCGTCGTTCCCAGTGACGACGGCAAAATCCACCTCATCGTCGATTGAGCGAGCGATGCGGCGAAAAGATGGCCACCTCGCTCCGGCAGCGCCTACACTCGGGTAGAGCCTGAATGGGCCCCAGCTTGCGTACGCCGATCCCCCTGACGATGAGATATAGAGCAGCGCGATGGCGGTGATTCCGGCGGCACTCGACAGCGACGTGGAAGACGTCCGTTGGGCGCTCCACACCTCAGAAGCGCTCTGGCGTCGCGACGAGCGCGTCGATGCGATCGTGTGGCTTCGTCGCGCCGCGCAAGCCGCTGGTGAGGAAGGCGACGACGACCGCGCCCTCTTTCTCGCTCGCCACGCTGCCGAGCTCTCGGAATGGCTCGCGCACAATCAGGGTGAGGATCCGCCGCTTCCTTCGGGCGCGCCGGCGCCGGAGAGCGAAGCGTCAAAGAGCTCGCTCGGTCCGGTCGACGACCTGCTCGCTGCGCCGTCGGTGCCCGCGCAAGCCGCTCTGCCGCAGTTCGACGAAGGAACGGGCGAGCTCGAGCCTCCGGTCTCGCTCTCGGCGCCGCTCGATTTGCAGGAAGAAGCGCCGAGCGCGCAAGAAGCGCACAAAGGCATGTTCGACCCATGGTCCGAGCAAGCCGCGGCTGAGGACGGTGGGCTTCGTCGCTCGAAGAGCGACGTTCCGTCGCCCGCGCAGCCGGTGGCGCCCGCCGCCGCCGTCGATGCCGCAGAGAAAGAGAATTTCGAGGACGACGAGCTCGTGACGAGCGCGAGCTTCGTCGCCGCAGACCCAGTGAGCGCGCCGCCGCTCCCGAAGAAGCCGATGCCCCCGAAGCCGCCGGGGCGCGCGCCCGAAGACGACGATCAGGTGCTCGAAGGAATCGGCATGGCCGCCGCGCTGAAAGAGATGCGCGACAGCCAGCGTGCGCCCCGCCTGCGCTCGCAACCGGACGAAGACGAGGTGACGGCGAAGCCGCCGGTGGTCGCGGCTCCTCCTCCGCTCCCCACGGTCGCGCTCCCGGTGCCACCGCGTGCCAAGCCTCCGCTTCCGAGGCCCGGTCCGCCGCGCCCTCCGCTGCCGAAGCTCGTGCCGCCGAAGCCGCATGCCCCGCGGGCGCCCGCGCCGCCGGCATTCGTCCCCGAAGAGGCGCCCACCCTCGCGCGCGAGGAGCACGAGGAGGAAGCGCCGCAGACGGTGGAGCCTCCGACCGTCGAGCCGGTCACACCCAAAAAAGCTGCTTCCGAGCCGCCGAAGCCCGCTCCTGAACCCGAGCCCGTTCCTGAGCCCGCGCCCGTTCCTGAACCCGAGCCCGCTCCCGAGCCTGCTGCCGCGTACGAACATCCGCTCGAGGGGCCGCTCGACCTCGACGACGTCGAATCGTTCGCCGACTTGCCGGACGACGCGCGTGCCGAGCTCGCTTCGGTGGCCACGATCTCCACGCTCGGCAAAGACGAAGAGGTCGGCGGCTTCGCGCTCGCGTTCGTGATGAACGGCGAGGTCGACGTGGCCGCGACGATCGTCGACGCGCCGGCCGCTCGGCTCCACGCCGGCGTCGTTTTACGGACGCGCGGAACGGTGGGCGAAGGGATGGCGCTCCGTTTGATCGGCACCGACGCCGAGGCGCGCGTCGCTTCCTGGCCGCAAGAAGCTGTCGATGCCGCGTTCAAGAGCTGCCCGTGGGTCGAGGACGATCTGCGCGTCGCCGCCGACCGCATGCAGGCGATGGTCGGCATCACGATGGGGCAGATCGCCGACCGCCTCGATGCCTCGCTCCGCCAGAGCCTCATCGAGCGGCTCGCGGTCTGCACGCTCGGTCCTGGCGACATCCTCGTCGAAAAGGGCAAGCCGCTCCCAGGCCTCGTGCTCCTCGGCGTCGGCGCGATCGAGGTCGTCGACGGCGAAGAGATCCTCAGCGAAATCGGTCCGGGCGATTTTCTCTTCGCCACCGAAATCTTGGGCGGCGGCCCAGCACCCGCGACCGCGCGCGCGGGCTCCGAAGGCGCAGTCTATCTCTTCGCCGATCGGAAGGTCGCCCAGGAGATGCTAGTGACCGTCCCGCCGCTGCTCGAAATCTTCGCCGGCATGTGAAGGCGCTTGGCGCCGCTTACATCCCGCGGACGACGTCGTCGCCGAACGCGGCCTTCTTCGCGCTGTCCTTCTGGATGTCCCAGTGCATCTCTTGGTTCCCCTCGGCGCCCGCGAAGCGCAGACCGAACCACTTGGCGTCCGGGCTGACGGTCGGCTTGCCGTCGTTCTCGACAGGAAAGTGGATGTGGAACGCGAGCCGAAAGGCGCTCGTGTACGGGAAGTACGTCTTCTCGAGCGCGCCAGGCTTGGCGATGAGATCGATCTTGAGCGGCGCGGTCTCGCCGCCCTGGTCGTCGATGAGACGGACGATCCACGCGCTGTTGGCGTGACTCAAATCGACCCAGCGCCGATTCGTTCCGATGAGCGCAACGTAGAACTCGTGCTCCGTGCGCGTCTCGTTCAGCGTCGATTCGAGCAGCACGCGACGCTGCTCGACGGTGAGACGATAGTCGTAGGCGTAGCGAACGACGTACGCCCAGTTGAAGTCCCATGACTGGAACGTGGCGGTGACAGTCAGCGGGTTGTCGAGCTCGTTGTAGAGCTGCACGTCACGCGTCCAACGTTGCAGGACCTGCGGATAGTCGGACGCGACGTACTCGCGCGAGCCTTGTGCGAGCGACACCTTGGCAGGGCCGCCGCAACCGACGAGCGCGCTCACGAAGAGCGGTGCGAGCACCCAGGCTTTCGGCATACGCGAATATCTTAGAGCACGTTTACGCGCCGGACACACACGTCCTGACAGCGAAGGCGCGTCGACGCTGACACGCCGCGGTGTCTGGTGGGCTTCGGACGAGCCATGGCGCTGCTGCCATGCGTGTGTGCTTTGTGCGGCAGAAGAAGGGCTTTTTACGTGCGTTGACACGAATTCGAAGGGGAGATGAAAGAACTTTCCGGCTCGCCCGTTCGTACCTGTGGGTGGCACGAGCGCTGCACCGTCTGAGCTGACGAGAGAATCCACTTTCGGCTCTGAAAGAGGGCTACTTCCGTGATTGAGAAACTCGACTTCTTGGTTCGTTTTTGGGAGCTCAAGGCGCGTCACGCGACCTTGGGCGAGCCTCTCGGCCAGGACGAGCAGCAAGAGCTTCTCTCGCTCCTCCAGCTCGTGACGAGCGACTTGAAGGTGCCGGAGGCCGGCGCCGCCGCTCGGGTCCCGTATGCGCTCCCCGCGCAGGTCATCGGCGAAGGGCGGATGCACGCCGTCGAGCTCCGTGCCGTTACGGCCGCGGCGCTCGTCATCTCGTCGGCGACGTCGCTCCCGGTCGGCGCCCCCGTCATCGTGCGGACCACGGACGCGATCCGTGGCATCGAGTACGCGCTTCCGTGCCGCGTCGGCTGGGTTCACAAAGGCAGTGCCTTCACGATCGCGCTCATCGTCGACGGCATCCCGTCGCGGAGCGATTTCGAGAAGCTCGACAGCATGCCGAACGCCGCGCCTCATCTATCCTACGCGCGCAATCAGAGCTGGCCGACGATGCGCCGGGAGCCCGCGACGCGTCGCCAATAGATACGAAGTGCAGGGGGGCACGACGGCGCGACCAGGCGCGTCAAGAAGATTAAGTCTGGAGCGTGCGGGCGGGCTTGTGTATGGAATGTGGGCAATGGCTCTCCGCATCGCGCTACGCCCTTTCCGCGCTGAAAGTTTGGCTGCCAACCTCCAGGCGAAGAATGCCTCCTCACACGTCGTCGTCATCGGCACGTGGTCGCTGCCCGCCGCGAAAGAAGGCAAGGCGCGCAAGCTGCCTGACTCGATCATGCTCGCCGACACGGCGATCGGCGGCGGCATCGCCGACGTCGTCACCCGCGAAGAGTTCACGGGAAAGCGCGAGCAGATGCTCAGCCTGCCTACCTTCGGTAAATTCGCCGCTGGCCGCGTGGTGTTTCTCGGCCTCGGTGACAAATCGAGCGCGAAAGAGGGGGAAATTCGCACCTTCGGCGCTCGCTGCGCGCGCATCGCAAACGGCGACAAAGCGAGAGAGCTCACCATCGTCGTCCCCGAAGGCGTGGAGACGCGCCTCCGCGCATTGGCCGAAGGTCTCGAGCTCGGTGCGTATCGCTTCACGAAGTACCTCACCGGTGACCGCATCCCGAAGGAGGCGCTCGAAGACGTCGCCATCCTCACGAGCAAAAAGCTCGGTGTGACGGCGAAGAAGGATCTCGATCTCGGTCAGCAGGTCGCCGCCGGCGTGAACGTCGCGCGTGACCTCTCGAACGAGCCGCCGAACGTCATGACCCCAGCGCAGGTCGCCGCCGAGTCGCAGAAGGTCGGCAAGGCGCACCCCGGTCTGAAGGTCACCGTCTTCGACTTCAAAGAGATCCGCAAGCGCGGCATGCACCTCATCGATGCGGTCGGTCGCGGCAGCACGAACGAGCCGCGCTTCGTCCACATCGCGTGGGTCCCGGCGAAAAAGGCGAAGAAGAAGCTCGTCTTCGTCGGCAAGGGCATCACGTTCGACAGCGGCGGCATCAGCATCAAGCCGGCCGCCGGCATGGGCGAAATGAAGCACGACATGACCGGTGCGGCGAACCTCGTCGGCCTCATGGAAGCGGTCGGCGCGATGAAGCCTGCGACCGAAGTCCACGCCATCTTGGCGTGCGCGGAGAACATGCCCGACGGCAATTCGTACCGCCCCGGAGACGTGTGGGGCTCGCTCGACGGCAAGAGCGTCGAGATCGTCAACACCGACGCCGAAGGGCGCTTGGTCTTGGCCGACGCGCTTGCGTACGCGCGAGAGCTCCAACCGGACCTCCTCGTCGACAATGCGACGCTGACGGGCGCCATCGTCGTTGCGCTCGGCACGACGTGCTCGGCGTATTACGCGTCGAACGAAGCGACCGCGAGCGAGTTCGCAGGCGCGGTCAAGGCCTCCGGCGAGCAGATGTGGCGCATGCCGCTCTTGGACGAGCTCCGCGATCAGCTCAAGAGCGACGTCGCCGACTTGAAGCACACCGGTGAGCGGTGGGGCGGCTCGATTACGGCGGCACTCTTCCTCCGTGAGTTCATCGGTGAGACCAAAAACTGGGTCCACTGCGACATCGCAGGTCCGATGTCCGCCGATCGCGCGCGCAATTGGGACGTGAAAGGCGCGACCGGTCACCCGGTTCTCACCTTCGTGTCTCTCGTCGAGCGCGCCGCGAAAAAGTAGCTACAACGTCGGCCAAACCGATGGGCGACCCGATATTCGATCACCTGGAGCGAAAGCTCACGCGCGCGATGGGCGGGACCATCGCCGATTTCAAGATGATCGAGGAAGGCGATCGCATCTTGGTCGCCGTCTCCGGCGGAAAAGACAGCTATTGTATGCTGCATCTCCTTCGAGAGCTGCAGCGTCGGGCGCCTATTTCGTTCGAGCTGAAGGTCGTGAACGTCGACCAAGGGCACCCTGGCTACCCGGCGCAGACGCTGCGCGACTGGATGGCGAAGGAGGCCTACGACTTCACGATGATCGAGGAGGACACCTACTCGGTCGTGACGGCGAAGATCCCCGAAGGCAAGACGTACTGCTCGCTCTGCTCACGCCTGCGGCGCGGCATTCTCTATCGCGTGGCGGACGACATCGGCTGCAACAAGATCGCGCTCGGCCACCATCGCGACGACATCTTGCAGACGTTCTTCTTGAACCTGCTCTTCGCCGGCAAGCTCGCGTCGATGCCGCCGAAGCTCGTCTCCGACGACGGCAACCACATCGTCATCCGGCCGCTCGCGCAGTGTGCCGAAGAAGACGTGGCGAAATATGCGGAATACATGCAATTTCCCATTCTCCCCTGCGATCTTTGCGGCTCGCAGGACAATCTGCAGCGAAAAATCGTCGGCAAAATGATCAACGGCTGGGAGGCGGAGCGTCCGGGTCAGAAGGCGGTCTTGCTCGCCGCCCTCGCGAACGTCGTCCCGTCACACCTGCTCGACGTCTCGCTCTGGAAGCGGCTCGGGCTCGATTCTGCCAAAGCGCTCGCGGATGCGACCGAGGGTGAATCGCTCGTGCCGAGCGCGCGGCTCGTCCAGTCGGCGCGCGCGTCCGGCGGTGTGATTTGAGCGAAGGGCCCGAGCTTCAGTCGGAGGTCGCCGAGCTCGGCTCACGCGTCCTGCCGAAGCCGCTCGGCGCCAGGCTCCCGACAGCCTTCCAGCTCGGCTCGACCGCCCAGGCGGCCGTTCCGGGGCTCTACGCATGGTTCGTGACCGTCGTCCCGTGCGCGTGGGGGCGCGGCGGCCACACGTTGGGGAAAATGCTGTCGCTGGTTGCGCTCCTGTCGCTTGCCGCCGCCGTCGTGCTCGAGCCGAAGAAGGCGAGGCAGGCCCGCGCCATTTCGGTCTGGGGTCTGACCGTGTCGAGCATCGGCGTCTGGGCGCTCAACTCCACGCCGCTCGAGGCGCAGCATTTCGCGAGCGCGCGGGCGTACAGCGGCATGCTCGGCTGGGGCCTCTTCGCATACGCATCGGCCGCGCCGGCGCTCGGAACGCGTCTCACCGCGTTCGTCGAGCCCGGCCTGCTCAAGCCGCGCGCGAAGATCGTCAAAGGCGACCTCTGGTACCTCGCCGGCGGCGCCGCCGCTGCTGTCCTCTTGCAGACGATCGGCTGGCACGTGCTCGCGCCCGAGCGCGCGATTCTCATCCGCGTCACGATGCTCGCGGCCGGCCTCGGCATCATCGGTGCCGCCGTGTCGCTCTCGCTCGCGCGTCGCTTGCCGACCGACCACGTCCGGCCGCCCATGTCGTCGGCCACGATCATTCGTTTCAGCGTGGTCGGCTTCGGAATCCTGGCCGCCGGCACCCTCCTGCTGTTGGCGCATTGACCGACGAAAGCTCTGGTCTGGACGCGCGCAAGCCTGCGCGCTTCGCGTAAGATGCGGTCGTGGCCGCCAAACGCCCAACGCAAGCCTCTGCGCTCCCGTACGACATCGCCGCGCTCGTGCTCGTCGCGTTCGCGTGCCTCGCGTTCGTGATCGGCGGGACCTCTCTCTCCAAAGGTGACGACCTCGTGGCGCTCTACTGGCTCGTCGTCGGCGGGTTGGTAATTCTCGGAGCGACGCGGCTCGCGAAGACAGGCGGAGGTCGCGCTTGAAGAGCCGCCGGGCCTTGGCGCTCCTCTCTATTCTTGCTGTCGTCGCGTGTAGCGGCAGCGATTCGGATGACGACGGAGCGGGACCAGCGAGCGACGGCGGAGCGAACAGCGGTGACGGCGGTGACGGCGGCACGAGCGAAGGCGGAACGCTCGCCGACGGCGGACGGCGACGGTCACGTTCGACGCGACGACGTCGGTGAACGAGGTCCTCCTTGCGCCGACGATAGTCAGCGGAAAATCCGCAGGATTCCCCGTCGAATTCACGGTTTCGTGGAACGACGGAGCCGCGTGGCACGACGCGCTCTCGTTCACTCACATGACCGCCGCCGCGGACGGCACGTGCACGAAGCTCGCCCTCCCGGATGGGGTAGATGCGAGCGCGGTGAGGGTGACCGCCACCGTGCTCGGCGCCGACGGAGCAGGGTACGATCTGTCGCTCGACGGCATCGTCGCGACCCACGACCAGGCCCTCGACCCCACCTCTGCGACCCTCGCGAGCGCGACGTCGTCGTCGGTCTCTGCGCCGGCGTCGGAGTGGGCGGCTGCCCACGCGATCGACGGTAACGCGGCGACCCTTTTCGGCAGCGCGGTCCACGGCACCGCGAGCGCGGCCGAATCGCTCACGGTCTCCTTTGCCGAGGCTTCAATCGATCACGTCACGCTCACGCCCCGCTACGCCGCCAGCGGCCTCGCGCTCGGCTTCCCGTCGAGCTTTACGCTGACCGCCATCGACGGCGGGGTCGAGACTCCGCTCGCCACGTACACGTCGTTTCCGACGCCGCACCGCGGCGACGACGTCGTCCTCGCGCTCCCGAAGCCGACGAAGGCGACCGGGCTGCGGCTCGACGTGAGCGTGCTCGGCCAAGACGACGTCGGCAACTTCGTCTTCCAGCTCGCCGACGTCGCGGTCGGCTCTGACCCTGGTTTTTCCGGGCTTCGGTGGGTTTCAAATGACGGCTCGAGCGGCCGCATGGCGGTCACGAATGTCGGGTCGGAGGACCTCGATCGCCCCGACCAGATCGGCCATTGGGACTACGACCGCCGCGACGTCGTCGTCGCGCCGCAAGCCGGCACGCTCGAGAACATCTACGCGCCGAGCATCGTCTCGACCGGGGGGAGCTCGTGGGACGTCTTCTTCGGCGGCTGGGACGGCTCGACGACCGGCAACGACCGCATCTACCGGACGACCACCGGCGACGACTTCGCGTCGTTCGGCGCGCATGCGCTCGTGATCGACAACGGCGTGTTCGTCCACACGAACAACGACTGCACGCTGCACGTCGGCGGCGCGGATTGGCGGATGATTTACACCACGTACGACGGCTCGACGAACAAGCCAGCGACGAGCACGTCGACCGACGGCGCGACGTGGACGCCGAACGCGGGCACGACGTCGACCCTGATCACGATGAGCGGTTACCCGAATTGGGCCGCGGCCGACGTCAACGGAGGCAACGTGGTCGTGAAAGACGCGGCCGGGCTCTGGCACCTGTACTTCATCGATTTCAAGAAATTCGGAAACGTCTTCCACGCGACCAGCGCCGACTTTCACGCGTTCACGTACCAAGGCTCGTACCTCGCGGAGAGCAAGGTCATCAACGATCTGAAGGGCTTCACCTACGGAGGCTCCACCTACTGGGTCGGCGCCTACCACTTCAACGGTCAGCATGTCTGGCTCACCGTCTCGGAGAGCCTCATGGCCGCGCCTGGCTCCACCGTCGCGTTCGACAACGCTGGCAGCGCCGACATGTACATCGTCGCGGTCGGGCTCGTGCAGAACGGCGCGCGGCTCTATGGCGCGCTCTATGGGGCCGGCGCGGTGACGACGCTCGACCACAACCGAATCTTCGCCGAATGGCTTCAAAAGAAGATCATTTTCGCGAATTCGAGCGTGCGCTGGGGTGACGTCGAGCGCGCGAAAGGGCCCGACGAGGTCGACGTGCTCACCGCCGAGGCAAGCAGCATCGAGACCGGTCGCTTCGAAATTTACGACACCGACAACGTGCGCCTTCTTTACCGGAGCCCGAAGGTCACCATGCGCGCC
>CAJDWT010000003.1_pt1 | contig 51894 bp, 45 predicted proteins | sample 7391671 | NCBI WGS metagenome assembly CAJDWT01 (sample SAMEA7055729, study PRJEB34461) | soil metagenome | biome: terrestrial ecosystem; feature: Peninsula; material: soil | place: Antarctica | collected 2016
CGACGGTGCATTCCTTCATCTGCCCCGCGTTGATGCTCGTCGGGCAGCCCTTCGGCGTCGCACCGTTGTAGGTCAGCGTCGTGCCGTCTTGATTGCCGTAGAAACGGATGGTGCCGATGCCGATCCCTCCGCCCGGCTTATCGGGCATCGAAATAAGGTAGTGCTTGCCGAGCGTCTCGATCGGCAGAACGGTCTCTTCAGTGTGGTCGGCAGCGGTCACGTTGCTTGGAACGGTGATGAGCGTCGTGCCGGCGATGACCTGAATCGGCTTGTCACCCTGAACGAGCGAGCCGCTGAAGTCGGCAGCTGCGCCTTGCGCAGCGAAGACCTCAGCGACGTCGCCTGCGTGCGCGAGCGTGAAGGTAAGCGATTGTCCCCCAGCGGTCGCTGCGATGCCGGCGGTGCTCGAGGCGAGCACGGCACCGGTCGGCGAGAGTGCGGCTGTGACCGTCGTGTTGTCCTGCGTAGCGGTGACGGCAAAGTACGTATTCGTCCCGCCGCTCGAGTCACCGACCGCTTGATGCCCGGTAACGCGATAGTTCGCGGTCATTGCCGTCGACGGCAAAAGGAGCGACGCATCGTTTGAGAACGAGAAACAGCCCACTGGGTTGCCGTTCGAAGCGCAAGTGGTGTTGCCGGGGCACTTGTTGCCCGACCAGTCTTTGCCCGTCGGACCGCCCGCGCCTTTGTATTCGAGCGCGTTGAATTGATAGACGACGACCGGGCTCGTGCTGACCAAGTGATACGCGCCGCCCGGTGCCATCACCGAGGCCGTCATTGCGGTCGGGGCCGTGCACGTGTCGAAATCTGGTCCTTTCAACGCGGGAACCCACGGCAAGTAGATCGTCTTGAGCTCGTTCGGTTGGACCGTAACGTTCGCGGCCGCAGTGAGGGCGCCGCCCGTGACAGTGATGTCGGCCGGCGTCGTGCTCGTGTTCGAGACGACGACCGCGTAGTCGAAAATCGACCAGACGGCGTTGCCGGTAACCGTCGGGTAGTAGTCGCAACCGACGTAGGATTTGCTGGTCTTCGCTTCGTTGCAGTCTTTCGGGTCGCCGACGATCGTGCCGCCGTCTCCGACAATGCCGCCCTCGTTACCGATGAGGCCGCCGTCGGAGCCGGGGGTGATTCCGCCTTCGCCGCCGCCGCCGCCGCCGTCACCGCCGGGCGTCTGGAAGCCGTTGTCGCTGCTCTTACTGCCGCACGCGTACACGCTGCCGACGAAACCCACTGCCAAGACGCTTAAGGCAAGCCCACGTTTCATGTTGCCGAAGTTAGCAGAGCCTCGTGCTTTGTCCTGTCGAAAGGCGGGGGTGTTTCGAGGTAAGGAAGGAGCCATGGCTCGCCTCACAGTCGTCGGCTCGTTCGCGTTTTGTGCTTTTTTTCTAGGCTGTGGAGCGACTGACGCGAAGCCGATGGCGCCGCTCACACCTGCACCAATTGTCAGTGTAGCGACGCCCTCACCTTCGGCGAGCCAAGCCGCGCTCCCGCGCTTGCCGGTGATGACGCCGATCGAGGCCGCTGCCCTGGAGTCGAAGCGGGGCGGGGAGATCGCACGCTCGATCGCGCAAGAGGTCGGGCCTCGGCTCGAAGGCTCGGAGGGTGACAAGCTCGCGATCGCCTGGGCGCTCGAGACGATGAAGGGCCTCGGGCTAGAGAACGTGCACGCCGAAGAGGTAACCGTGCCGGTATGGAGGAGAGGCGCGGAGTCGGCCGCGCTGTTGACGCCCGCAAAGCAGCCGCTCGCGATCACCGCGCTCGGGTGGAGCGGAGCTACTCCGAAAGAAGGAGTCACCGCCAGCGTGCTCGAGGTCTCTTCGCTCGACGAGCTCAAGGCGCTGCCGAAGGGCGCGGCCAAAGGAAAAATCGTCTTTGGCAACGTCGTGATGGAGAAGACGAAGGACGGGTCGGGATACGGCCGAGCGGTGCCGATGCGCTTCGCCGGCCCGAAGCTCGCTCAAGACGCAGGCGCGCTCGCGTTCGTGATGCGCACGGTCGGCACGGCCGAAGACCGTGCTCCGCACGCCGGCGCGGACGGTCAGCGCGAATCGAACAAGCCGCTCGCCGCCGGCGCGCTGTCGACGACGGACGCCGAGTTGCTGCACGACGTGTTGAAGGCGCACCCCGACGCAAAGCTGCACGTGCTCCTGACCCCGTCGAGAGGACCGGATGCAAAGTCGGCGAACGTCATCGGCGACATCGTCGGAAAGACGCGCCCCGACGAGATCGTGCTCATGGGCGCCCATCTCGACTCGTGGGATCTCGCGCGCGGCGCGATCGACGACGGCGCCGGCGATGCGATCGTGCTCGAGGCCGCGCGCCTCGCAGCGGAGAACGCGACCAAGAGCGGCAAGCTCCTGGGTCGCACCGTGCGCGTGGTCCTCTTCGCGGCGGAGGAGAGCTCGGGTGCAGGCAGCAAGGCGTACTTCGCCGCGCATCCCGACAACGCGAAGCACGTGCTCGCGCTCGAGGCAGACTCGGGGACCGACCGCGTCCTGTCGGTCCGCTACGGCGGCGACCCGGCGAAGAAGGCAGCGTACGACGAGATGGTCAAGGCGCTCGCACCGCTCGGGATCGAGCCGCTCGATGGCGCCGCGCATTCGGGCTCCGACGTGACGCCGCTCGTGAAGGCGGGTGTCCCCACGATCGAATTGCGACAAGACATGAGCCGGTACTTCGACGTCCACCACTCTGCCAACGACGTCGAGGCCGAGATTCACCCCGCCGGCATCGAGCAAGCCGCTTCGGCCTTCGCCGAGATCGTCACCTACGCGGCGACGATGAAAGGCGACTTCGGTCGCGGGCCGCCTCCGCCCCCGTGGGGGCAGTAATCGCTCAGCGAAGGCGCGTCGCCGTCACCATCAGCGGATAGCGGGTGTGGCCCTGCGGGTCGTCGGCATTCCGCCGGAGGCGGTCTATGCTGGCCTCATGGCGGACGTCGTCCAGAGCGCCACCCGGCGCGTCCGGCGCGTCCATCACCGCAAAATGCTGAGGATCAATTCGACATGGAAGAACGCTCGACAGTCGCCGGTGGCTTGGTCCTCGCTGCATGCGGCTGCCTCTTCTTTGCGGGCGTCGGCTGGTGGTACTGGGGCCGAGACATCGAGAACGAGCGGACCGTAGAGATCGCGAAGGCGGCCAAGGTCGCCGAGGCCGGCCTCCCGTTCGTCTCGGCCGAAGAGCGCCAGCAGCGCATCTTCGACGAGCGCCAACGCCTCGGTCGCGATCGCGCGGCGTTGAAATCGAAGAGGCCGAAGACGCGCGCGGAGGTCGAAAAGACGATGGGCCGCGCCGCCGACGCCTGCAACGACGACGGGAGCGGCAGCACGTATTGCCTCTGGTACTACGCCGACAAGCCCGAAAACGAGGGCAAAGACCAGCTCGGCATCACCTTCGAAGGCGACAGGGTTACCTTTTTGGATAATTGAATGGCGAGCTAGGCAGATGGTGACCTTCGGGCGCTAAAGCGTCTGCATCTTCGACAGCTTCAGGTCGACGGGACACGAGTGGTCGCCGGTCCGTTCCGAATATTGCTGATGGTACTGCTCGGCTTTCCAGAACGGCTGCTGCGGAATGATCTCGGTCGCGACCCGCTTTCCGAGCCTCGACGCGGTCGCCATCTTCTCCGCCTCCGCCGTCTTCTGTTGCTCGGGAGAGAAGGTGAAGATGACGCTGCGGTAGTTCGTGCCCACGTCCGGGCCCTGGCGGTTCATCTGCGTCGGATCGTGGATCTCGAAGAAGACCTGAACGAGCTTCTGGTAGCTGACCTTCGCCGGATCGAACTCGACGAGGACCGTCTCGGCGTGCCCGGTCGTGTGCGTGCAAACGTCGTCGTAGTCGGGGTTCTGGGTATGGCCGCCTTCGTAGCCCACGGTCGTGGCGACGACGCCGGGGACGTGGCGGTACGCATCTTCGACGCCCCAGAAGCAACCTGCCGCGAGCTCGGCGAGCTGATTGGAGCCGTCGGCTTTGAGCGCGGTCCCGGCGCCGGCGTGTCCGGCGAGGCCTCCGACCTTCTGCGCAGCTTGCGCACTTCCGCTCGTCGTCACGGTGGCCGTCGAGTCGTTCGACGCCGACGACGTGGCGCCGTGGCACGCGAAAACAGCGGCTCCGGAGAACAACGCACAGGCAACGGCGACTTTCGAGTTCATGAGAGGCTCCTTGTCTTCACTACGCGCGACGCGGCCTTCCCGTTTCACGCTAGTCTCTGGTTCCGATGCAGGCCGGCGCCGTCGAAAAAGCCCTGGGAACGACGCTGAAGGGGACTGATTTTCCCTCTCTCGGCGCCAAATACGAAGGAAAGGTGCGAGACACCTACCTGAGCAACACGACGAAGACCCGCCTCCTCGTCACGACCGACCGCATCAGCGCGTTCGATCGCGTGCTCGGCACCATCCCGTTCAAAGGCCAGGTGCTCACGAGGCTCGCGGCCTGGTGGTTCGAGCAGACCAAGAGCGTCGTCCCGAATCACCTTCTCTCGGTCCCCGATCCGAACGCGCTCGAGTGCATCGACTGCGAGCCGCTCCTCGTCGAGATGGTCGTCCGCGCGTACGTCACGGGCTCGACCTCGACGAGCATTTGGACGCACTACGAGCACGGTGAGCGCACCTTCTGCGGCCACGTGCTGCCGGACGGGTTGAAGAAAAACCAGAAGCTCCCGAAGCCGATCCTGACGCCGGCAACGAAAGCACCGAAGGGCGAGCACGACGTCTCGGGCTCGCGCGGTGAGATCCTCGCGACGGGGAATGTACGCGCCGAGGACTTCGACGCCGCCGAGGCGCTCGTCATGAAGCTCTTCGAGGCCGGCCAGAACATTTGCGCCGCGCGCGGCCTCATCTTGGTCGACACCAAGTACGAGCTCGGCAAGACGAAGGACGGGCGCATCGTCGTCATCGATGAGATCCACACGCCAGACTCCTCGCGCTTCTGGATGGATGCATCTTACAAGGAACGCTTCGAGAGCGGCCGCGAGCCCGAGTCGTTCGACAAGGACTTCGTGCGGAGCTGGTTCACGGCGCGCGGTTACCGCGGAGACGGACCGCCGCCGGCGATGCCCCGAGCGCTACATCGCCGCGTTCGAGAAGATCACCGGCGAAGCGTTCGCCCCGAACGAGGAGGAGCCCATCGCTCGCCTCACGAAAAACCTCGCCCGCTTTTCGGGCTGAAAGAGTGAGTCGATGACCATTAAAGCGACAGTGATCGTGAGGCTCAAGCCCGAAGTGCTCGACGTCCAGGGGAGCGCGGTGCAGCGTGCGCTCGGCAAGCTCGGCTTCGAAGGAGTGAAGGGCGTGCGCGTCGGAAAAATCGTAGAGATCGAGCTCGAAGATGCCGATCCTTCAGACGTAAAGGATCGGCTCGAAAAGATGGCGAAGGATCTGCTCGCCAACCCGGTCATCGAGGACTTCGAGATCAGGACGTAGCCGGCTACGTCCGAATTCCGCATCCGATTTCGCCCTCTCAGAATTCGACGACAGCGCGAATCGATTTGCCTTCGTGCATGAGATCGAAGGCCTCGTTGATGCGCTCGAGCGGCAGCTTGTGCGTGATCAGGCTGTCGATGTCGATCTTCTTGTCCATGTACCAGTCGACGATCTTCGGGACATCGGTGCGGCCACGCGCGCCGCCGAACGCGGTGCCTCGCCAGACGCGACCGGTGACGAGCTGGAAGGGGCGCGTCTTGATCTCCTGACCGGCGCCGGCGACCCCGATGATGATGCTCTCGCCCCAACCGCGATGGCAGCACTCGAGCGCCTGGCGCATCAAGTCGACGTTGCCGACGCACTCGAAGCTGTAGTCGGCGCCGCCGCCGGTGAGCTCGACGAGATGGGCGACAAGGTCGCCCTTGATCTCTTTGGGGTTCACGAAATGCGTCATCCCGAGCTGGCGGGCGATCGCCTCGTGGCCCGGGTTGATGTCGACGCCGACGATCTTGTCCGCACCGGCGATGCGCGCACCTTGGATGACGTTGAGACCGATGCCGCCGAGGCCGAAGACGACGACGTTCGCGCCGGGCTCCACCTTCGCGGTGAAGATGACCGCGCCGAGGCCGGTCGTCACGCCACAACCGATGTAGCAAATCTTGTCGAACGGAGCGTCCTCGCGCACCTTCGCGAGCGCGATCTCCGGGAGCACGGTGTGCTGCGAGAACGTCGAGCAGCCCATGTAGTGGTGAATCTTTTTGCCGCCGATCGAGAAGCGACTGGTGCCGTCCGGCATCACGCCTTTGCCCTGCGTCGCGCGGATGGCGGTGCAGAGGTTGGTCTTGTGCGACGTACACGATTTGCACTGCCGACACTCCGGCGTGTAGAGCGGGATGACGTGGTCGCCCTTCTTCACGCTCGTGACGCCGGCGCCGATGTCGACGACGATGCCCGCGCCTTCGTGGCCGAAAATCGCAGGAAATAGCCCTTCGGGGTCGGCGCCCGAGCGCGTGAACTCGTCGGTGTGACAGACGCCTGTCGCTTTGAGCTCGACCAAGACCTCACCCGCCTTCGGACCTTCGAGGTCGACCGTTTCGATGACGAGAGGTTTGCCAGCTTCGTAGGCGACGGCGGCGCGCGTTTTCATTTTCGCGATGCTAGCGCGTTCCGCGAGCGCCTTTCGCGAGCGCGGTGAATGCTGCGATCGATGTTGAAAGCGAGCTTCGTGTTCCAGGGGCGGAGATTGTCAGCACCTCGGCTTCGGGATAGCTCTCGAGCAGGTTTCGGAAGCTCCACTCCCGGAGATGCATGATGGGTCCCTTCAAGCTGTTTCAGCGCATTTCGAAGGCGCCGACCAACCCGAAGGGGCCTGCGGTCGAGCGGGCTTTCGATGTGGCCGAGCTGTACCAGGGACCGATCCAGGTCGATGCGTCCTCTGGCGCCGAATCCCTTCCGCTCGATGAGAAGCTGCGTCAGGCGTATTTTTGGATCGTCAACAACGCGATCATCAGCCCGCATTACGACATCGAGTACAACGACGGCCCGGCGGCGAGCTATGTCGTCGGCGACAGCAAGCGGACGCTGACGTTGCCGTCGGCGCAGAGCTATTCAAGCTTCATCTTGCTGCCGTTGCTGACGTTTGCGGCTCGCCGCAAATGCCTGTTCGTCGGGGGACCTGGACGCGGCAAGACCGCCAGCGCGATTCTCATGGCCGTGCTTGCTGGATACCCGGTGCGCGAGGTGCGCCGCGCCATGCAGCACGGGCATCCACAGATGACGATCGCCGATCTCCTCGGCAATCCGCTGCCGGCCGATCTTGTCAGTGCTCAGAGCATGGACGAAATCCGGATCGCCTGGCGGTCGTGGCTGTCGATGCGAGTCAAGATCATCGATGAGTACAACCGCATTCCGACGCGTACCCAGAGTGCTCTGTTGACGGTGATGGGCGACAACTACGCCGAGGTGCTCAACCACGTTTTCGAATGCCCTGAGGCCGCATGGTACCTGACCGCGAACGACGACCGCGGCGGCGGTACGTATCAGGTGATCGAGGCTCTCCGCGATCGTATCGATGTCATCGTCCACGCATTGGCATTCAACCCTCGGTTTCTCGATGACCTACTGGCGCGCATCGAGGAAGACACGCGGCCCGAAGAAGTGGTCCCAAAGGAGATCATCTTCTCCGCCGAAGAATCCGATCAGATGGTCGTGGACATCCGACAAATCGAAGTCCCTGTCGACGTCCGCCGCCGGCTGGAGTTTTTCGCGAGTCAGTTCGAATTGCTCGAAACCGCCGGGGCGCAGTTCGAATACATGACCAAGGACACCGCGCATCTCGCGGGAGCGGATTGGGCGCAGGTGACAGCCGCCGACAGTGGTCGCGACCGGCTCAAGGATCTCGGCTGCCAGACGCGCAATGGCCTGTCGGTGCGCAACCTGATGACCCTGCTGATTTTCGCCAAGGCACTAGCGTACTTTCGCGGTAGCCAGGTGGTGGCGCTCGACGACGTTCGACAGATTCTGCCGTTCGTCCTGAATGACAAGCTGCAGCCAGATCTGGACGCGCCGTTCTTCGCCCTGCCGGAGAACGTCGCCTATCGCACCGATCGTCTGAGCTGGCTGCGTCGGGTGTTCGATCTTGCGACGGCCGAATACGATCGGCTCGACCTGGACCACAACGACCCGGTGGGTGATCTATCTGCCGAGCTTGAACGGGGGCTGGATGGCGTCAGCGAGCGTGACGTCCGCGCGCGCCTGCTCAAAATCGAGCGCCTGGTGGACGAGCGGGTCAAGGGACGCAAGCTCTATGGGCATCTCTACGACGACCTGTTGAAGCTCAAGTACCTGCACCAGCGGTACACCAACTACATGCACTGGCTGCGCTCGCGGTAGGTGGGCCATTCGACATGACCGGTTCGACGCCACCCAGCCCGATGCCACCCATTTCGGCTCCGCTCGCGGACGCGCTGGTGGCAGGCAGACCACAGCTCAACGCACGCGTCGCCGAGGTCAGGCATCGCTACCCGGCATTCGACACGGGTGCCTTCGCTGCATTCGTGCGAACGGGCGTGGACAGCGTCGCGCGCGCGGTGGCGGACGTTGCACCGGACCGCACGGCATTCGCCGTTTCGGCATCCTACGATCTGGCACTCGAGCTGACAGCCCAGGGGCTTGTCGGGTCCGCGGCGCGCACCGATTTGGTAGATCGCGTGTGGACCACACTGGCACCGCGATATGCGGGTTTGCTGGCGACCGAGCCTGTCGAGGTGCTCGGGCTCTTGAGTAATGCGGTGCTGCACATCGAGGGCGTGCCGGGTGCACGTGCTGACGCGTGGCTGACGACCATGGGGGACTTCGGCGAACAAATCGAATCCATCGCGCAGTTGCGCCTGCTGGGTCAGGTGTTGGCGTGGCGCGCCGGGCTGGCGCATTTTCGCGACGGCGCATTGCTTAGTGCCGACGCGCTGCCCGAGCCCATTGCCCTGCGCGCTCTGGCCGGCCCGACCACGGCCGATTGGGTGAGCGTGCGCGCAGCCTATCGCGGCAACCGATGGTGGTCACCGCTGCCGGAAAGCCAAGCAGTCCTACGCGACGGGCTTAATGTCGGACACTTCACCGGCTTCGGGGGCACGTTCGCGCAACCTCCCGAAGTCCGTTCCTGCCCTCAAGGATTTCTGGTTCGCAGCGGCAGTCGATTCCACCTGCTTGTCGCGGACGTGTTTGGCGCTGTGTTGTTGCCGTCGACTGCGGAGGAGCTCGCGCAGGCAGGGAGCGAGAGTCCGAGCGCGCGCAGCCTGCTGACGGGCTCGACGATCGTCATCGGAGACCGTCGCGTCGATCTGCAGTTGCCGACCGATGGGCTGACCGTGACGAGCAACGAGCATACGATCGCGGTGAGCTCCCCCTACACTCACATGATCCGGCTGTTGTCCTGCACATGAAGCCGGCCGTTACCGCTGTCGATCCGGCACCGGCGGTGATCGCCCACTGGCGCGCTGCGTGGCCGAAGGCACTGGCGGTTTGGAGCAAGTACACACGCCTGCACGATGCGCGGCTGTGCAATAGCCGCGTCGAGGCCGCGTCGGAAGGGCTGACCGGAAGCTTCGCGATGATCCGGCTCATGGATCAGAGTGTGGTGATCGATCTGGAAACGACCGGTCGCCTCGGGCTCGACGACTTCGCGGTCGAGATTCTCGCGCACGAGATCGGCCATCACGTGCTCGCACCGGCCACCGCCACCGACCAGTTCCGTTTGCTCGCCCGCATCCGTCGTGCGCTGCCGACGCTGGAACGTCATGCACCCATGGTGGCCAATCTCTACACCGACCTATTCATCAACGATCGCCTGCAACGCCAGGCGGGTTTGCGCATGGCAGACATCTACCGGGTTCTTGAGGCGGCGTCCCGCGACGCACAAGCGCAGTCGAAGAAGGCCGGTGGCGTGTGGATGCTCTACATGGGGATCTACGAAGAGCTGTGGAAGCTCGGCAAGGGAAGTCTTGGCGGTCCGGTCGGTGATGGCTTCGCGTCGTTGCTGTTGCCCTATCTCTTGGAGGATGTGCAGCCCGATCTGGTGCTGAGCTATGTGCACGACACCCAGACGGCGGCCGAAGGCTGCGAGCCTTCCGGTGTCCAGGGTATCGAAGACGACGAGATCGACGGCGCGCTGCACCCGGCAAACGATGCGCGCATTACCGGCATCGACACGCCACCTGTCGACCAGCCAGCGCGGGCGATCCACGGACAGACGCGCGAACCGTTCGAGGTTGGCGAGATACTGCGTGCAGCAGGCATCACCTTGTCCGACCACGACCTCGCCATTCGCTACTACCGCGAACGCGCGCTGCCGCATCTGGTCGCGTTTCCGACCCGTCCGAGCACAGACTCTCCCGAGCCGCAGCTGGAAGGGCTGGAGCCTTGGGAGATCGGCGATGCACTGGACGAGGTGGATTGGCTGCAGACGGTCATTCAGTCACCGCGCCTGGTTCCCGGTGTGACGACGGTGCGCCGACAGTACGGCCTGGAGGCCGGCACGGCCCGACCACCAACGCCGGTAGATCTGGACATGTATGTCGACAGCTCCGGGTCCATGCCCAATCCACAACGGTTTACGTCCTATCTGACCCTTGCCGGTGCGATCATTGCGCTCTCTGCCTTGCGGGCCGGCTCCGGCGTGCAGGTCACCCTGTGGAGTGGCAAGAACCAGGAGATGCACACGAACGGCTTCGTTCGCGACGAAGCCGCCATCTTGCGGATCCTGACCGGGTTCTACGGAGGCGCGACGGCATTTCCGATCCACCGTCTGCGTGACACCTTCGCGAAGCGACCGGTGTCTGCACGGCCGGTGCACCTGTTGATGATCTCCGACGATGGCATCACCACCATGTTCGATCAGGACGAACGCGGCGGCAGCGGATGGGACATTGCCGCGCACGCGTTGTCGAGTGGAGGTGCAGGCGGAACGATGGCGTTGAATCTGCGGCGCAGCTGGGATGGCGCCGATACGAAGGCCGGCTACCCTTACGCTCTGGCATTGCAGCGCGCGCAGCGTGAGCAAGGCTGGGACATCCACGCGATCGAACGCATGGAAGACCTGCTCGCATTCGCACATGCTTTCAGTCAGCGCCACTACGCGGCCACGGCGGCACGAGCGGGCGGAGCACGGACATGATTGTGCTTTGGCGCATCACCGAGCGCTGCGATCTGGCGTGCGGCTTTTGTGCCTACGACCGTCGTTTGCCGGGTCCACGACACAAGGTCGATCGCAGCGTCGTGGAGTACTGATGCACGACAACCTTTCGCAGTTCGCCGACCTCTGTCAGGCGCTTGTCGAATGGCGCATCGATGAGATCACCTTCAACCAGTTGGGCGGCCGTGACCGACCGGCGTTCTTTGCGGAGCACCGCTTGACCACTATAGATGTACAGGCCTTGCGCGACATGCTGCCAGGTCTGCGCGCCACTCTCGCAACTCAAGGTCTGACCTTGTGTGCGAGCGATCCGTATCTCGCGCGGATCGAGGCAAGCGCGAGCCAACAGGCGTTGCCCATAGACGATTGCGCGCCCGCCGAGCGTTTGCTGTTCATCGATGAGCGCTGTCGCATTGCACCCTGTAGCTTCACCAATGAGGATTACGGTGTGGCCGTCGCCGACATCCACGATGCCAGCGACCTGCTGGCGCTCCCTGCCCGCTTCCGAGCCGCACGCTCTGCTCTTTCGGCCAGAGCCTGTGGCGACTGCCCGGCCACCCACGTGTTCTCTAAATTCGCGAGCTGACCATGCACAAAATTGGCCCTCGAATCGAAGCCCTCATCCGTCGTCTGGTGGAAACGCCGCCTGATTTTCTGGAAGAGCCTCGGATTGGCAACACGGGGCAGGTCTTCGTTGCAGCCGTGGTCAATGACCTCTTGTTGAGCCTTGGTGGGCGCGCGCCGGCAGCCGCGCTCGCCCGGTTCCAGTCCGGCGATGCGGGCGTCGACCGCAACCGACTCGCCGTCGTTCTGATCTGCACGTGGCTGCTGGCCGACGAATGGTTCATCGCCGCCGCGCTTCCGCAACAGGCCGTGTTGATGTTGCTGGACGAGGCGGCTGCGGAGCTGGCGCGGGTGACGCCAGCGCAGAGCTTCGTGACCGACCCCGATCGTCGTGAGGAGCTTGCGCGCGTCGTGCTTTGGAGCTTGGACTACCGGCCCGAGGCAGAGACCCTCGCGCAGGCCACCGATCGACTCTCCGAGCTTAGCGGCACTCAGCGACGCCGGCTGATCGAAGCCAGTCGTCGTGCCGAGCAACGCGCACAGTCCATTCGCGAAGCGCTTGCGAAAAAAGCAGCCGAGGAATCGGCCGACAAGTTTACGCGCGAATGAATCGCGAGCCCACCGACGACGAGCGCTATCCGACGCTCACCGATGTCGGTCGTCGCATGTTGCAGCGCTTGCGCGAGCATCCAGCCGCGCCGCTTTACCGCAATCGTAGCGGCAATCGCCTCACCTTCGAGGATGTCGCCGCTCTGCGCATCTTCGAGCGCGAAACGCTCGCGGCGAGCGTGGACTTTACCCCCGACCGGCCTCCGCAATGGCTCCCCGATTTCGTGCAACGCGTGTTCGAGACCGTGCCGCACTACAAGGTGTTGGGGTCGCCCGAACGACGGTTCGAGGACTTGCCTACGATCCAGCGCGGCGATCTGGCGGCCGACATCGCGCAGTTCGTGCCCGACGACATTCCGACCGATCGCCTGATCAATTTCCGTACGACCGGCACCACGGGTCACCCGTTGCTGATCGCATCGCATCCCGTAGTTGCCGCGCGCTACTTGGCTTTTCACAAGCGCGCGTTGCGGCGCTTCGGGGTGGAGCTCACACATGGTCGCGACCAGGTAGGCGTGGTCCTGCTCGGTCACCAGCGCAAGTGCTTTACCTACGTATCGGTAACCCCACTGATGGATGAATCGGGGCTGGCGAAGATCAATCTTCATCTCGACGACTGGCGCGCGTTGGAGGATCGCGCGCGCTACCTCGATGCGCTCGATCCAGAGGTCTATGCCGGTGATCCCATCTCCTTTGCGACATTCGCTACCTTACCGATCACCACCCAACCGCGCGCCTTGATCTCGGTGTCGATGGCCTTATCGCGCGGATTGCGCTCTCTGCTGGAGACCCGATTCAACTGTCCGGTGCTGGATATCTACTCCCTCAATGAGGCGGGTCCCGTCGGCGTCTTCGACGCGAGCTCCGGCGGCCATGTGTTGCTACAGCCGAATCTCTACGTCGAAATCCTGGATGATCTCGGCAAGCCGGTCGCGGCGGGCGAGCGTGGCGAAATCACGTTGAGCGGCGGCTTCAATTTCTGCTTGCCACTGCTGCGCTATCGAACGGGAGACTTCGGCGCGCTCGTAGCGGGCTCGGATGCGCCAGTGATCCTCGGTCTGTCGGGCCGGCAACCAGTACGCTATCGCACAGCGCCCGAGACGTGGATCAACAACATCGACGTGAGTCACGCGCTCGCTGCCGTTCCCGCGTCGCGGTTTGCCTTGCATCAGCATGCGGACGGCAGCTTGACGCTGCGTTTAGCGCCCGCCGAGCTTGGCCTCTCCAACGAGGCGATCGCTCGATTGCGCACGCTCTTCGGCGAGCAGGGCCTGACCGTGCGAGCGTTTGCGGAGGACGACAAGGTGCTGCAGTACACGAGCGATCTCGATGATGCGCTGCTGACATGACGCTCGTTGAGATCGGCGCCAACCTAGCCATGGCTATTTCGATCCTGCTCGCAGGCCGTAACAGTGTGCACACCTGGTGGACAGGCATCGTTGGCTGCGCGCTGTTCCTCGTCGTTTTCTTCCAGGCACGACTCTACGCCGATGTCATGCTGCAGCTGTTTTTTGCCGGAACGAGCATGCTGGGCTGGTGGCAATGGCTGCATGGTGACCATGGGCTGGGGCGCGAAGTGGCCCGCGTACCGCGCCGGATAATGCTCTGGACGGTTCCGGCCGGATTCGCGGCGGCGGCGGGCTATGGCGCACTGCTGCATCGCTTCACGAATGCCTACGCGCCCTTCGCCGATTCGACAGTGCTCGTTTTCAGCGTCATCGCGCAGCTCCTTCTCATGCGTCGCTGCATCGAGTCATGGCCGTTCTGGTTGTTGGTGAATCTGATCGCGGTACCGCTGTATGCGAGCCGTGGCCTGTACCTCACGAGCGTCCTCTATGGCGCGTATCTGGTGAACGCCTCGGTCTCCTGGTGGCATTGGCAGCGGCTAGTGCGACGCCCCATCGACGCACCGGGCGACGCTCCCAGCGCGAGTGCGGCGACATGAATGCCCGCTTTGCGAAAGGTCTCGTCGTCGGCAAATTCTGCCCCTTGCATGCGGGGCACGAGCTGCTGATCAATCACGCGCTTCGCTGCTGCGATCAAGTCATCGTCATCAGTTACACGAAGCCCGAATTCGACCGCTGCGGACCGGACAATCGCGAACGCTGGATCACTGAGGTGTTTCCCACGGTGACTCTTTTGGTCATCGATGATGCGAGGTTAGAGAGACTGTGCCTAAGCCAAGGCATTGCGACGCGGCTGATCCCGCACAACGATGCGCCGGCCTCCGAGCATCGTGAGCTCGTCGCGTGGCTATGCTTGGCGCTGCTCCACACCACGATCGATGCCGTTTTCACCAGCGAAAACTACGGCGACGGATTCGCGCAAGCACTGACCGCGTATTTCCACGACCATGGGCTGACAAGGTCACCGGTTCAGCATGTCTGCGTTGATCGCGACCGAGCCGCCGTCCCTGTATCGGGAACCCTCCTCCGAAGTGAGCCAGATCTCAGACGAGAATTCCTTGCGCCAATCGTCTACGCGGACTTCGTCCGCCGCGTCGTCATCCTGGGAGGGGAATCGTCAGGGAAGACCACGTTGGCGCAGGCGTTGGCGCACGATTTCAAGACGGTGTGGGTCCCTGAGTACGGGCGTGAGCTCTGGGAGCAACGGAGCGGAAGGCTGCTCTTCGAGGATATGCTGCTGATCGCGCGCACACAGGTCATCCAAGAGCAGTTGGCTGCGCAGAGAGCCCAGCGCTGGCTATTCTGCGATACCTCGCCCCTCACGACGCTCTTCTATAGCTTGCACATGTTCGGCAAAGCCGACACGGAGCTCGAACGACTCGCGGGTCGGCACTACGATGATGTCCTCTTGTGCGCACCGGACTATGAGTTCGTGCAGGATGGCACGAGGCAAGACGCGTCGTTTCGGATGCAACAATATCATTGGTATTGCCGCGAGCTTGAGGAGAGGCACATTCGCTTCTGCTTGATCGAAGGTCCGCTTGATCAGCGATTGCACATGGTGACCGCTCGACTCGAGCCTGTCTCTTGAGAACCGATGGGCTAGGACCGAGCAAGTGGTCCAGGCGAGTCACTGCGGCCGAGCCACTGCCACGCCTGGCGGATCGCTTCGTGAGCGCCCTGCTCGAGCAGCTCGCCGTGGGCGATGATTACGCGTTCGAATGGCCACGTGAGCAGGCGCTCGAGCGCAACACGATTTTTCTGCCGGTCGCGCGTCAGCCATCGGAGCTCCGGCGCAGGAGCGGGCCGGCCCCACATTCCGAGGGCTCGCATTAGCCCGCGCAGCATGACGTTCGTCCCTGGCGTCTCGGAGCGAAAGTTTTCGATGAGGTCCACGGCAATGAGCGTCTGGCTCGCGCGATGAAAGAAGTCCACCTCGCGCATCACGGGGTTGCCGATGATCACCTGGTCCATCTGGCCAGCCCAAAGAGGTGGTGGCTCGTCTCCGATGAGCTCGTCGAAGTGGAGGTCGGTACGCTTTTTTTCGAGCCCTGCGATGCCGTAGGTACGAGCGGAGGGAAACGCCTTCTGCGCGCTCGCGACGAAGAGGTGGTGGACTGTGCTGGGCGCGACGATTGCGCGCACGGGTCCGAGCGCGACGATGGCGGAGCGCGTGGGCGCGTCGATCTCGACGGGCGAATGGAGGCAGAGCCCGTCATCGAGACGGATGACCGTCATCCGCGTGAAGAATCGACACCCCGCCATTCGAACGAGATGTTCTCTAACCCAGAGGAGATCGGGAACGACGTTCCGCAGCTCGTTCATCGACCGAGCCTACGACGAGGTCGGTCCTCTTGGGAGGTTGGGCTCACATCGTGATCGGCGCGGGCATCAGCAAGAGCACGAACCAAGCGAGCGTGACGACGGCAACGAGCGTGCGCACGAGGCCGAGCTTCGGTTCGCCGACCTCGGGATGATCCAAGAGCGTGTGATCACCGAAGAGCCCGCCGCGGACGTCGAGCAGGGTGAAGAGGAAGAGCCCCGACGCGAACGCGACCCAGAAGAACGGTGACACGTCGTGCTCGGTGCCGAGCCACAAGAGGAAGAAGACGCCGAGGAGACCGGCAATGCGCGTGCGGATGCTCATCCGATTCGGGAGCGAGTCGAGCGTCTCGTCCGCGGCCGTGGTCGTCCCGAGGACCACGAGCACATGGTACCAGACGAACCAGAACATCGAGTTCGCGACGTGCGTGCCGAAGTGGTAGAGGCCGATGCCCGCGCGGACGTCACGCAAGCAGTATGCAGCGATCGAGACGAAGAAGAACGCCAGCATCGCACGGTGGACGACGAGCCCGATCTTGTTCTGACGCGGCCCGAGGATCGAGTAGGCGACGTGACCGCCGTCGAGCTGTGAGACCGGGAAGAGGTTGATCATCGTGACGAGCATTCCGCCCCACGCTGCGAAGGCGATCGGGTTGAGCGAGAGCTCCATGCCCGGCGGGGTGATCGGTTGAGCGAGGTGATCCAAGAGCTTGAGCGCGATCGAATCACCGAGCTCCATGCCGCCCGTGCCGACCATGGGCACGAACGTCGAGTGCGAGGCGCCGTAAAAGTACGCCGGGATCGCGACGAGGAGCCCCGCGAGCGGGCCCGATGCTCCGATGTCGAGGAGCGCGCGGCGGTTCGGGATCGCGCCCCGCATGCGGATGACCGCGCCGAAGGTGCCGAGGAGCGAGAGGCCGGGGAACGGAAACGGGATGAAGTAGGGCAGCGACGTGTCGACCTTGTGGAGGCGGGCCGCAAAGTAGTGACCGAACTCGTGGAACAGGAGGATGAGCGCGAGCGTGCCCGCGAACTCGCCCCCTTCGATCGCGCGCGTGCGGAGCGACCCCTCCGAGACCCCCGAGTAGACAATGACCATGCTCGCGACAGTCCCGAGGAACAAGGCGAGGTGGATCCACGGCGAGGTGTGCCGGGACTTCGGCTCTCGGAACGGGCTAGCGGAGGGCGTCGCGGAGGGCGGCAGCGAGTCGCTCGAGCTGGGGGGTAAGTCGGCCATCGACGGTTCCGAGGTCTGTGTGCAGGACGAGCGAGCCGCGTGCAAGCTCCGAGTTCGGCTCGATGGCGACCGATTCGCCCAAGAATGCAGTTTCGACACGTAACGCGTCGACGTCGAGGGGGTTCGCCTCGAAGAGTGATCTTTTCACCCCACGAGCCTCGGCGAGCAGCGCGGACGCCATTTTTCCTATTTTTTGCGGATCGACCTCGAGCGCGCTGCCGACGATGCGCTCGGCGAGCGCGACCGCGAGCTCGGTCGTGCGATCGAGATTCGCTTCGAGCGCTTGCTCTTGGCGCGCTTGGAGGACGAGATAGAGCGCCGCGACCTCGGCGGCATCGGTCCCGAGCGCCTTCGCACGAAGCGCATTCGGAGCGGTCGTCGCCGTCATCGCCCCCGTCTTCACGATCCGCGCTTTGCCGACGAAGCTCATTCGAGCGCCGTGAGCTCGACGTGGTCGATCGCGTGGGCGATCTGGGCGAGCACGTCGGCGAGTACGCGGGCCCGCCTTTGCCGGTCCGGGTCGGCGAGGTGCTTCGAGAGCGGACGCTCGCTCGCGTTCGCTAGCGCACCGGCCGGCTCTTTGAGCAAGGTGCACATCCCGATGAAGGCATCCTCCCAGTCGACCATTGGTCCGAGACTATCCTAAGCTCGCTACCGACATGACGCCGGCAAAACGCCACGCCGCCCTCGTGCGCGAGCTCGAGCAGCACGACTATCGCTACTACGTGCTCGACGACGCATCGATCACCGACGCGCAATACGACGCGCTCATGAAGGAGCTCCGCGCGATCGAGAGCACCAACGTGGAGCTTGTCACACCGGACTCGCCGACCCAACGCGTCGGCGGCGTCTTGCGCGGCGGCGCGACGCAGGTGAAGCACGAGCACCGGATGTACTCGCTCGACAACTCGTACTCGGAAGAGGACATGGTCGAGTTCGACAAACGCGTCCGCTCGGGCCTCCCCGACAGCGTCGTCGCGACCTATTGCGTGGAGCCCAAGCTCGACGGCGGCAGCCTCGAGGTCGTCTACGAGAACGGCAAGCTCGTCTTGGCGAGCACGCGTGGCGACGGAGAGATCGGCGAGGACATCACCATCAACGTCCGCACCGTCCGAAGCGTCCCTGTCACGATCGCGCATCGAGGGAAAATCACGCTCCGTGGTGAGGTCCTCCTCTATCGCAAAGACCTGACGAGGCTGAACACCGACCGTGAAGCGCAGGGCCTCGAGCCGTTCGCGAACGCGCGCAACGCTGCCGCCGGCTCGATCCGCATGCTCGACTCCGGTGAGGTCGCGCGCCGTCCGCTCCGCATCATCTTCTATCAGCTCGTCGAAGGCGCTCAGCTTCACAAGACGCACTCGGAGAGCCTCGAGTGGCTCGCGGCGCTCGGCATCCCGACCCACCGTCGTCAGGTCACCGGCGAATGGCCCGTCGTCATGGCCGCCGTGCACGCCGTCGACAAAGCGCGCCACGACTACCCGTTCGAGACCGACGGCGCGGTCATCAAGGTCGACAGCTATCGTCTCCAAGAGATCCTCGGTTCGACCTCGAAGTTTCCGAAGTGGGCGATCGCCTACAAATTTCAGGCTGAGCGCGCGACCACCAAGGTCCTCTCGATCGAGGTGCAGGTCGGCCGCACCGGCGCGCTCACGCCCGTCGCCAACCTCGAGCCCGTGCAGCTCGCGGGGACGACGGTGTCACGCGCCTCGCTCCACAATGGCTCGATGATCGCCACGCTCGACGTCCGCATCGGTGACCACGTCGTCATCCAGAAGGCGGGCGAAATCATCCCGCAGGTGCTCGAGGTCGACACGTCTCTCCGAACCGGTGACGAGCGCCCGTTTGCGATGCCGCTCACGTGCCCCGAATGCGGAACGCGCGTGACCGCCAAGCTCAAGGACGAAGAGGACCCCGAGGCCGGCGAAGAGGCGACCCTCCGCTGCCCGAACAAGCTCTGTCCCGCGCAGGTGAAGGCAAAGCTCCATTATTTTGCGCGTCGCTTCGCGATGGACATCGATCACCTCGGCCTCGCGCTCGTCGACCAGGTCGTCTCCAAGAACGTCGTGAAGGACGTCGCCGATCTCTACACGCTCACCGCCGATCAGATCGGCGAGCTCGAACGGATGGGGAAAAAGAGCGCCGAGAACGTCGTCTCGTCGATCGCGAGCTCACGCGCGCGACCACTGAGCCGCCTGCTCTGTGGGCTCGGCATCCCGCAGATCGGGCTCGTCGCCGCCAAGCAGCTCGCCGAAGAGGTCGTCACCCTGGAGGCGCTGCTCGCCCTCCCCGAGACGGAGCTCCGCGAAAGGGTCGCCGCCATCGCCGGCTTCGGTCCGAAGATGGTCGACAGCCTCGTCGCCTTCGTCGCCGACCCGCAAGAGCGCGCGCTCATGGAGAAGCTACGCGAGCTCGCGGTGTCGACGCCCGAGCCCCGCATCGAGGTCGCGACCGACGGCCCGCTCTACGGCCAGTCGTTCTGCGTAACCGGCGTGCTCTCACGCAAGCGCGAGGACGTCCACGCCGATCTCCGCGCCGCCGGCGCCGCGATCCACGACTCGGTGAAGAAGGGGACGACCTATCTCGTCGCCGGGGAAAAAACCGGCAAATCGAAGCTCGACCAATCCAAAAAATTCGGGACGCGCGTCATCTCCGAAGCCGAGATGGCGCTGCTGCTCGCCGGCGAGGCCTTGCCGCCCCTGCCCGTCGTCGAAAAGCCGGTGAAGCCGGCCAAAGATAAAAAGGCGAAGACGGAGAAGAAGGCCCCCGCCGGCGACGAAGGCGTGCGAAGCAAGAAGATCGACGCTACTTGATCCTCTTGATGCTCTTGATGCGACTGAGCATGCGGCGTGACTCTTCGACGTCGGTCACGGCCTCGTTCGGGTCTACCGCATCTTGGGGATCGATCTCTTTTTCGCGGTCGGTCTGATCTTCGTCGTCCGGATAGTTCGGTATCGTCTTGCGCGCGCCACTGCCACTGCGGGCTTGGCGAAGGAGCTCGAGCGCGTCGTAGCGGACCTCGGTGAGGTTCGCGCCTTCGCCTTCTTCGATGAACATCGGCGCGCTGATCGGCTTGGGCTCGAGCTTCGGTGACGCGACCTTGGTCTCGACGTCGTCGAACGAGACGGTGACCGGCGGGATCTCGGTCTGTACGGTCGGCTCACCGTCCTCCGACATGAATTCGACCGGGATCTCGACCGAGCTCGGCGTCCCGGGCAAAGGGACAATGCCGCGAATGCGGCGTGAGGTCGGAAGGTCGGATATCGACGGCTGCTTCGCGCGCGGCGGGTTGATGCCATGCGGCGCCTGCGGACGACCGAACACCTGGTGAACGAGATCGGGAATGGACGGTCCGCCGGCGAGATGAGTGCGCAGCTGCGCGAGGTCTTTCTGGAACTCGGTCGTCGTGTGGTAGCGCTCGTTGCGCGAGCGGCGCATCGCTTTCTGGATGACGCGGTCGAAGCCGACCGGCAAATCACCGCGCAGCTCCCGAGCAGGCGCGGGCGTGGCCGAGAGGATCTGGACGAGGAGCGCGTTGTAATTCGACGCGCGGAACGGTCGGCGACCGGTGAGCATCTCGTACATCATCACGCCGCAACCATAGATGTCGACGCGGGCATCGAGGTCGCGATCGCCGCGCGCCTGCTCGGGCGACATGTAGAACGGCGTGCCCATGACCATCCCGGTGCGCGTGAGCGCCAGCTCGTCGTCCCCTCCGCCCTGCGACATGATCTTCGAGACGCCGAAGTCGAGTAGCTTTGCGACCGGAGGCGCGCCCACGCGGCGGGTGAGGAACACGTTCTCGGGCTTGATGTCGCGGTGGACGATCCCCTTCTGGTGGGCGGCGGTGAGCGCGGAGAGGACCTCGATCATCGTGTCGACGACGTCGTTGAACGGCAGGCCGCCCTCGCGCGACACGCGGTCGGCGAGCGTCTCGCCGACGAGCCGCTCCATCACCAGATACGGGCTGCCGTCGTCGAGCGTCCCGAGGTCATAGACCTCGCAGATGTTGGGATGACCGATCGCGCCGGCGGCACGTGCCTCTTGATGGAAGCGCTTGACCGCGACCGGGCGCTTGACTTGGAGCGGATGGAGGACCTTGATCGCGACCGAGCGACCGAGGCCGATATGCTCGGCCTCGAAGACCGTACCCATGCCACCTTCGCCGATGATCGATTTGACGTGGTACTTGTCGCCGATCGTCCTTCCGATGATGTCGCGGTAGGCATCGTTCATCTTCGGATCCATCGCCGGCTCGTCGAGCGGACGCAGCCCGACCAACGTGCGTCCCGTCACGGGGCACCTGATGAGTCTCGTGCTGTGCTTTTGGGCGCAGTACGGGCAGCGGATGACTTGCTCGGGCATACGAAGGCGTCGGAAACGCGCTCCACGAGCGCGCTCCGAGGAAAAACCACTCCTTCTAGAAAGAGTATGACGCTCGTGGCAACGGGGCAACGTCTCTAGGTCGGCGTCCGGGGCTGGAAAAAAAGCCTTCTGGCGCTACCTTCTGGCTTTATAAGGCTGGCTTTATAAGGCCGACTCAGGAGACCAGAGCCCATGACCCTCGCACCCGTGTACATCGTATCTGCCACGCGCACGCCGATCGGCGCCTTCCTCGGCACGCTCTCGAGCGTGACTGCACCGAAGCTCGGCGCGACGGCGATCCAAGCCGCGCTCGAGCGCGCGAAGGTCGCGGCCGCCGACATCGGTGAGGTCTTCATGGGCAACGTGCTCTCGGCCGGAATCGGTCAAGCGCCCGCGCGCCAAGCGCTCATCTACGCCGGCCTGCCGAATACCGTCCCGGCGACCACCGTCAGCAAGGTCTGCGGCTCGGGGCTCCAAGCCGTCATCTTCGGCGCGAGGACGATCGCGCTCGGTGAGCGTGACCTCGTCGTCGCCGGCGGCATGGAGTCGATGTCGAACGCGCCCTACTACTCGCTCAACGCGCGCCAGGGCCTCCGCATGGGCAACCAGACGCTCGTCGACGGCATGATCCACGACGGCCTCTGGGATCCGTACTCGAACGTGCACATGGGCACCTGCGGTGACGCGTGCGCGAAGGAATTTTCCTTCTCGCGTGAGAACCAGGACGACTTCGCCAAAGAAAGCTTTCGGCGCGCCGTCTCGGCGCAAAAAGAGGGGCTCTTCGACGCTGAAATCGTGGCGGTCTCCGTCCCGCAGCGCAAGGGCGACGCGCTCCTCGTCAAGCTCGACGAAGGGCCGACGAAGGGTGACCCGTCGAAGTTTTCGGCACTCAAGCCCGCGTTCGCGAAGGACGGAACCGTCACCGCCGCCAACGCGTCGTCGATCAACGACGGCGCGAGCGCGCTCGTGCTCGCGAGCGAAGCGGCGGTGAAAGCGCACGGCCTCAAACCGCTCGCGAAGATCATCGGGTGGGAGAGCGTCGCGCAAGAGCCGCTTAAGTTCACGACCGCGCCCGCGAAGGCGATCGACCAGCTCACGAGCCGCCTCAAGATCGCGAAAGACAGCATCGATCTTTTCGAGATCAACGAAGCGTTCGCCGTCGTCGCGATGGCCTGCGCGAAGATCTCGGGCCTCGACCTCGCGAAGGTGAACGTTCGCGGCGGCGCGGTGGCGCTCGGTCACCCGATCGGCGCCTCGGGCGCCCGCATCCTCACGACGCTCGTCCACGCGATGAAGCATCAGAAAGCAAAGCGCGGCCTCGCGTCGATCTGCATCGGCGGCGGCGAAGCGCTCGCGATGATCGTCGAGGCGGTCTGAGGCGTTCTTGATGCTCCGCCCGCGGGAGCTCTCGCGCGACCTGGTGCTCTTTCCGGCCAAATCGCCGACGCTCCCGCCAGCGACGCACACCAACAGCTACGCGCTCGGCACCGAGGAGCTCCTCCTCATCGAGCCGGCGACCCCCTACGAGGACGAGCAGCGCGCGTGGATCGAATGGGCACGCGCGCTCGCTTCGCAGGGCCGCAAGGCGAAGGCGATCGTCCTCACCCACCATCACGAGGACCACGTCGGCGGCATCGACGTCCTCTCCCGCGAGCTCGGCCTCCCGGTCTGGGCGCATGCCGAAACAGCCTCGCGGGTCGGCCGTGACAAGATCGCGAAGGAGCTCGTCGACGGTGAGACCATCACCCTCCAAGGCGACATCGAGTGGCTCGTCCATCACACGCCGGGTCATGCCCCCGGTCACATTTGTTTGCAAAATACACGCTCGCGAACACTCGTCGTCGGCGACATGGTGGCGAGCGAAGGGACGATCCTCATCGCCCCCGGCGACGGCGACATGGCGGTCTACCTCGAGCAGCTCGAGCGGCTCGCGCGCATGGACGCCGCGCTCGCCCTGCCCGCGCACGGCGAGCCGATCGACGCGCCGACCGCGCTCTTCCACCGTTACGTCCGCCATCGTTTGATGCGGGAAAATAAGGCATTTCTGGCGGTAGAAGCCGCGCCAGGGAAGACCGACGCCCAGCTCTTACCGCTCGCGTACGACGACACGCCGGTACATCTCTATCCGCTCGCGCTCCTCAGCCTGCGCGCTCATCTGGACAAGCTCGCCAAGGACGGACGCGTGGTCCAACGCGATGGCGTGTGGCGTGCGAGCTAAGCGCGCTCAGCCACAAACACCATTGGCACACTTGCCGGGATTCGCATTGCCATTGACGCCAATCGTGGGCCCGCAGACGCGGCCACACACCCCGCAGTTGTTCGCGTCATCCCGGAGGTCCAAGCACGCCGGGGTGCCCATGCCCGACCCAGAACCAATGACTTGGGGACACGCCGTATAGTTGAGCGGACAGCTCACCCGGCACTTTTCAGCACTGCACACGGCGACGCCGTTGCTCGGGGTTGGACAGATGAACGCGCACTTGCCGCAATTGTTCGGGTCATTCTCGGTATCGACGCAGCCGTCTGGGCATGCCTCGAGTGAGCCCACGCACGGGTCCTTGCAGTCGCCGCCCTGACAGACTTGTCGGAGCACGCACCGCTTGCCGCCAGCGCCCACGCAGCCGCCGCAGTTGAGCGGATTGGTCGCGAAGTCGACGCACGTCGAGCCGCACTGGCTCAAGCTTCCGCACGAGGCCTCACAGTGCCCTTCGATGCACACGTTGCAGACGCGGGCGTCAGCGAAGCCGCCGCATTGACCGCAATTTTTCGGGTCGTTCTGAATGTCAACGCACGACGAGCCGCACTGCGTGGTGCCGCCGGTGCACGACGAGCCGCACGCTCCTTCGGAGCAGACTTGCGTCGCCTCGCATGTGGAGCCGCACGCGCCGCAGTTCTTGCCGTCTTCGGCGACGCACGCGCCGTTGCAGAGGAGCGTCCCCTCACCGCACGCCTGGACCGCGCCAGCCGTCGCGTAGTCGTTCGCGTGGGAAACCGCCTCGCACGCGAGCGTGAGACTGCTAGCGCCGAAGAAGAGAACTACCGAGAAGATCTGCCTCCAAGTCACCCTTCGATTGTACGAGGCAAACGCGCACTGCGCTGCTTTTCAGCGCGCCGCGGGGAGAGGAAGGTGGAGCGTGGGACCTTCCGCGCCGGAGGCATTCACGTCGAAGGCGATTTCGCGGCGCGTCGGATTTGCTCACGTTCCGATCGGCGGAATCGACGGAAAATCGTAGGTCCCCGACTCCATCTTGTCGCGATACGGCTTGGGCCCGCCGTCCTCGGCCGCGTCGCCGAAGAAGGCGAGCAGCTCGTCGCGACGAGCGTGGGCGTCGGCCCGACCCATTTCGATGAGGGTCCGACAGAACTCGCCGTCGAAGAGGAGGTAGCTGGCGAGGTCGGCCTCGTTGCCGACGCCGAGGTCGAGGGCGGAGAAGAGACGCTTCGTGAGGAACGGGTCGCCGCGGTACTTGCCCTTTCGGACGTGCTCAGCGGCGAGCTTGCCGAGGTTTTCGGAGGGCCGCATGATGAGCGGCTCGACGTACCGGTACGGCTGCGCATCCCGACGGCGAGCCTCGGCGTTCATCATGTCGAGGAACTGCGGGCCGTAGGTCGCGGTGCCGTCGGCGATCATGTCGTTCAAGCGCTTCAACTGATGGACGTCGACGTCGATGTGGTCGAGCAAGAACGCGTTGAGGATCTTTCCGAGCAAGAACGACGCGCCGGGTGCGACGTTCTTGAGATGCTCGTTTTCTCGGACGACGACGCCGCTGACCTCACGCGAGGAGCCGATCGTGAAGAGGTGAGTCGCGCCGAGGCGCAAGGCAGGCGCGATCGGCGTATTTTGGCGGAGCCCGCCGTCGAGATAGAGCTCTTCGTCGATGCGAACCGCGGGGAAAAGAAGCGGGATCGCGGCGCTCGCGAGCGCGTGTTGAGGGCCGATATGGGCAGCGCGGAAGAGGGTGCGCGGCGGTGACGTCGTCGGGATGACGGTGTCCGGCGACGGCTGCATGAAGACGACGGTGCGGCCGGTCGAGACCTCCGTGCACGAGACGCTCAGTGCCCGGAGCTGTTTGCGACGAAGCGTTCGCGCGACGGCTCGCCAGCTGATCTCGCGCTGGACGAGGTCGGCCATCGGGCGGACGTCGAAGAAGCCGCTGCCGTCGCCGCCGCCGCCAAGCAAGAGCCGCGGCATCGTCAGGACTTGGCGGACGCCGAACCCAAGCACGCGCGTGATGTGGAGGCTGCTCCAGAGCTCGACGAGCCGACGAAGGCCGAGCACGGGGTCACTCATATGCGCGGTGAGGAAGCAGGCGTTGATCGCGCCGACGCTCGTCCCACACAAGATGTCGATGCGCGGTGGCGCGCCGCGCAGACGCGTTAGGTCGTCGAAGATGTACCAGAGCACACCGACCTCATAGGCACCGCGGGCGCCACCACCGGAGAGCACCATCGCGGTGCAGCGATGGTCGGGCGATGCGGCGAGCGAATTCGTCATGCGGGGGCGGTTTTCCTCAGAGGGTGCCGGGCGAATGGATCGCCGGAATGGGGGTCGCGTCGAGCAGCGCGGCGACGTTGGGGCGTTTGACGAACATGCGGCGATAGCGCGCCTCGCGGATGGAAGATAGCTGGGCTGCGGCGTGATCGATCGCGCGTTGATGCGCTTGGGCGGCTTGCGGCGAGCCAGCACGCTTCAACGCGTCGGCGCAGAGCACGCGGATGTCGAGACCGTACTCGCACCCTTGCAGCGTTTCGACCGCACCGAGCGCGGTCGTCGCAAGCAGCGTAGCAGCATGAATCTCGCCGACGTCGACGCGCGCCGACGCTTCGATCGCGAAGGCGTAGAAGTGGAAGCTGACGAGCGCCTGGGCCTCGGCAAGATGACGCGCTTCGAGCGCGTAGGCGATCGCGGCACGGGGGTCGCGATTCACGCGCGCGAGCTGCGCCCGCGTCACTGCTTCGTGGGTCTTGTCGTACGCGTTGTCGGTCGCTTCGTTGAGCGCGGCCGCGTCGGCGAGGAACGCTTCGGCCGCTTCGAAATCGCGCAGCTCGATCGCGAGCTCGGCGGAGACGGTGAGCGAGTCGGCGCGGCCGTCTTGATCGCCGTACCGCTCGTGAGAGTCGCGAGCGCGTTTCAAATACGCCTTCGCGCGCGCGCTGTCGCCGATGCGGGCGTACGCATGGCCGATGTTGGTGAGGGTGTTGGCGAGCTGAAAACGACCGCCGATCGAGAGATCGATCTGGATCGCTTCGATCGCGAGGGCGATGGCGTCTTCGTAACGGCCTTGGCAGAACATCGCGAAAGCTAGCGTGTTCTTCGCGCGCGCCTCCTGGCGGCGCGCACCGACGCGGCGGAAGACGGCGATCGAGTCGACGTAGGCATCGACCGCTTCGCGGACGCGACCGACGCGACGGAGGAGGACGCCACGCGAGCGGAGGACCTCCGCGCGCGCACGAGGCGGGACGTTTGGGTTCACGTTCGGATTGCAGGCCGCGAGCGCGCGGTCGCACGCCGCGAGCGCGCCTTGGACGTCGCCGAGCTCGCGGAGCAGCTCGCTGACGAGCGCTTCGGCCTCGATCTCGAAGTTCGCGAGCGTGCGCGAGTGGGAGACCTCGGCGGCACGGCGAGCGACGGGCAAGCCCTTGGCAAGACGGCCTTCGTCGAGATGGAAGCGCGCGATCCGGAGGAGCGCGAGGCAACCGGCCTTTGGCGTCGCCGCGCGACGCGCCATTTTCCGGAGCGCGTCGAGGTGACGGATGCGGTCGCGGCGCCGACCGAGGAAGCGGAAGATCGTCTCGAGCGCTTCGTGGGCATGGATGCGACGGAAGTCGGTCGGTGGGAGACAGGCGAGGGCGCGGTTGTAGTAGCGGACCGCGAGCTGCGTCTGGTTGCCGGCGCGCGCGGCGTCGGCGGCCTCGAGATAGAAGAACGCTGCTTCCGCGCTGGCGTCGCCGCGGGCAAGATGGCGCGCGACAATCGCGGCAGAGATACCGCGCCCGAGCGCGGTCTTTCCGAGGTGCGCTCCGAGCGCATGATGCATCGCGACGCGGTCGGTGGTGTCGAGCGCGAGATACGCCACGTCACGGGTGAGCGGATGGCGGAAGTCGAGGTGGTCGCCGCGGCGATCGCATAGTCCGCGCGCGCAGAGGCGCATGATCGCGTCGTTGGTCGGGACATGCGTGAGCTCGGCGAGATCACTGACCGCGAGCGGGCCGCCCGCGATGGCGAGCCAGTCGATGACGGCGTGCTCTTCGTCCGGCAGCTCGCGCAGACGATCACCCAAGAGCTGTTCGAGCGTCGACGGGAGGCTGAGGCTCGCCTCCCCGGCACGGTCGGTTCGAGCGAGGACGTGCTTCGGCTCGCCGTTCTGCTCGTCGACGATCTCTTTGATCTCGAGCGTTCCGCGCTCGAGCAGCGCATCGACCATTTCGAGCAAAAAGAAGGGGTTCCCACCAACTCGAGGGAGGAGGTCGGCGCAGACCTGACGCACGCCTTCTCGTACGCCGAGGCGCGTCTCGACGAGCCTCACTTGTTCGTCGGTCGAGAGGCCGCGAAGCTCGATCCGGACGACGCCTTCGAGCGGCGCGAGCGCCCGGTCGTCGGTGCGCGAAAGGAGGAGGATCAAGATCGGGAGGGGATCGCCGATCTTCAAGAATTCGGTGAGGACGTCTTGGCTCTGTTTGTCGGCCCACTGGAGGCCTTCGACGAGGACGACGAGCGGCGATTCCATCGCGATCGCGGCGAGGAGCATGCGCAAGCCGGTCGTGAGCATCTTGCGCAGGTAGTGCGGGTCGTCCTCACCGCCGCCACCCAGCGGTTTGTTCGTCGCGAGCTCGGCCATGCGAGCGAGCATCGGATGGGTGGCGTCGCCCTGCGCCGAGCCGCCGCCCGCGCGCGCGAGGATGTTGACGACGTCCTCGAACGGCTCTTCGCCGGTGATGCCGAGCGTATCGCGCAAGAGCTCGGCGACGGCATTGAATGGGACTTCTTGTTTCACCGGCGAGCATTCGACACGGACGACGCGCGTGTTCGGCGGGAGCTCGGCGATGAAGGTCGACGCGAGCGCGGTCTTGCCGATCCCCATTTCGCCGACGACCGCGCGACACGTGACCGCGCCGCCGGCGCCGCCGCCGATGACGGCCTGATGATAGGCGGAATGAAGATCTGCCTTTTCGGTGTCTCGACCGACGAGGTCGCTCGACGCGTGGAGCAACTCGGCTACGCGCTCTTCGCGGGACAGGCTGCGCTCGAGCGCGTAGATGCGCATCGTCGGCGGTACGTTCTCGACCGCCGCGTTCTTCTCGAGCTTGAGCGTCGGGGCGTCACCCCAACGGAAATCACGGCGGACGAGGCGATAGACGCCGCCGGCAACCCACGTGCGATTCGGAGGCGTCGCCTGACCGATGACCTGCGCGAGGTACGAGACCGGATCGTGGAGGCGATAGCGGATAAGGTTGCCTTGAGGGTCACGCGTGCCCGACGCGATGCCGCGCACGATACCGATCGAGGCGGCGAGCGTGACGGGCAAATCTTCACTTAAGGTCTCGACGAGCTCGTGCGTTTCGAGCGCGAGGGTCGCGGCGTCGATCGCCGCGTGGGCGGGGTTGGCGGTGAGGCCTGCGACCGAATGCGCTTCGGTGTCGCTCATCCAGATCCAGAGGCGCATGCCGCGCTTGTAGGCGATGTCGCCGAGCATCGTTCTCACGCGATCGACCGTGCGCTCGGCCAGGGCGCGGTCCTGGACCGCGAGCTCGTCGATACCAGTGATCTTCAACGTGACGACGGCGACGTGCCGGACCTCACGTGGCCCGGCCGGAGGGATCGAGGGGCGCGGCGGCGGCTCGGTGCGCGGCGACGTTCCAGGCGGGCGGCTCGCATCCGATTCGATCGCGCTCTTTGCGAACGGGACGGCGGCCTGCGTGCGATTCGGCGCTGCTTCGACGTCCGACGGAAGCTCCGAAGGAGGCGGCGGCGCGTCGCTCGGTGCGTTCGAGCCCGGTCTCGTATTTTCGCGCGCGACGAGCTGGGTCAGCGTCGTCTCGAGCGTCGCGGCATCGACGAGCTCTTGCTTCACGAGCAGCGCGCGAGAGATCGCGGACGCGAGCTCTCGGCCGGTCGCGAATCGATCCTCTTTACGCGGCTCGAGCGCCTTCATGACGATCGCTTCGAGCTCGGCGGGCACCTCACGATACGTCGAAGGCGGCTCGACGTATCCGGAGCGAACGATGTCGAGGAGCGCTTCGCCGCCGAGCCCGCCGTGGATCGGACGGCCGGTCAAGACCTCCCACAAGATGACGCCGAGCGCATAGAGATCACTGCGGCGATCGACCTTCTCGCCACGCGCCTGTTCCGGCGACATGTAGCCGAACTTCCCCTTGAGGACGCCCTGCTCTTCGACGAAGAGCTTCGCGCTGGCGATGCCGAAATCGGCGATCTTCACGCCTCCTTCGAACGAAAGAAGCACGTTCTGCGGCGAGACGTCACGGTGCACGATCTCGAGCGGCGCACCGCCTTCGTCCTTCTTTTCGTGGGCATAATGCAGCCCTTTGGCCGCTTCGGCGACGATCCACGCACCGACCCAAGGCGGAACGCGGGTCCCCTTGGCCTTCGCGCTCGACATCAACATGCCAAGGTCGGGGCCTTCGACGAACTCCATCGCGAGGAGCTGGCCTTCGTCACCGCCGTCGAAGAACTCGTAGACCTGGACGACGTTCGGATGGTTGAGGCGGGTTGCGAGCTGCGCCTCCTCGACGAACATTGTTCGGAACCGCCGGCTCGTGCCGTGCGTAGGTAAGATCCTCTTGACGACGAGCAGCTTGAACGTGCCCTCAGCCCCGCGCTTCTTCGCGAGGAACACCTCGGCCATCCCGCCCGCGCCGAGACGACGCACGATCTCGAATTGTGCGAGTTGGTTCGGAACGGCGTGGAGGGACGATTTTGCCATATGCGGCCGCGAGGCTTGCTTGACTCCCCCATGCGCAGTGTAATCCACGTTGGGCTTCCATGTTGAACGGCGATCGACCGCAACCGCTGGCGAAAGGGACGCTCGAGCAGCGCCCGCTCGCCCACCTTCTCATCTACGCGAAGGAACGGAGGCTTGCGGGCACGATGACGCTCGGCGAAGGCGCCGCGGAGCTCGTTTTCTCGGGTGGAATGCTCACCAAGGTCGAGACGCCGAACGCAAAGCCGACGGGTGTAGCGCAGACCTCGTCGACGGTCCGCAGCCTGTTTTCGCTCCCGGGCACGACCTCGTTCGCATATTTCGACAAGTTCGACGCCCTTCCCGGCGCGTCGTCGACGTCGCTCGATCCGCTTTCGTTCGTCTGGCACCCCATTCGCGACGGCCTCGCGTCGAACCAAGTCTACGCCATCGTCGACCGTGCGGCCCAGACGCCGCTACGCGTTCCTCCTTCGGTTGATACGGAGGTCTTCGGCTTCGACGACGAGGAGAACCGGGTCGTCGCCCAAATGCGTGACCGCGCGACGACGCTCGCCGACCTCGAGAAGATCTCGACGCGCGCCAAGCGGGTCGTCTACGTGCTCCTCGTCACCAAGAGGGTCGAGGCCGGGATCGCGGAGCCGGCGACGCCCGTGTCACGCCTCAAGCTCGACAGCCTCAGCGACGTGGTGAAGTCCCCTTCCCCGCCGCCGAGCAGCATCTCGTCGCAGACGCCGCCTCGCGTCTCGAGGGTCCCGACGCCCGGCCAGACGTTCGCCGCGCGCTTGCGAAGCAGCACGCCGGCTGGGCGACTCACGCCCGATCCATCGAGCACGGGCGACGCGGCCCGCACACGAATTCGCGACCGCGCCGCCGGCATCGCCAGAGAGGACTACTTCCAGACGCTCGGCGTTCCGATCGATGCCCCCCCCGACGTCATCCGCGCGACCTTCTTCACGCTCGCGAAGCAATGGCACCCGGACCGCCTTCCTTCGTCGCTCGCTGACGAGCGTGAAGCCTGCACGCGCGTGTTTTCGCACATGAACGAGGCGTACCAGACACTGTCCGATCCGGAGAAGCGCGCCAAGTACATCGATCGCATCTCGAACGGCAGCGCGAAGCACACGAGCGAGCAAGAGACGATCGTCAAGGTCGTCGAGGCTGCGCAGCTTTTCCAGAAGGCCGAGATCATGTTCAAGCGGAACGACATCTCTGCGGCCGAAAAGCTCGTCCGCCGCGCGAACGATCTCGATCCGAGGCAGGCCGAGTACATGGCGCTCCTCGCCTGGATCGAAGCCATCAAGCCTGGCAATTCGTCGGAGATGGCGACGCACGGTTACATCGAGGCGCTTTCGAAGGCGATCGAGCTCAACGAAAACAGCGAACGCGCCCATTTCTACCGGGCGATGCTCTACAAGCGGCTCGGAAATTCCTCGGCGGCGATGCGTGATTTCCGCGCGGTCGTCGAGCGCAACCCACGCAACGTCGACGCCCAGCGCGAGCTCCGCCTCTTCAACATGCGCGGCGGCAAGACCGAGACGCAGCCGCGCAGAGAGTCAGCGCGAGCATCCAGCCATTCGCAATCGCCGGGCGGGCACAAGCCGAAGGAAGAGGCCAAAGGGCTCTTCTCGAGCTTCTTCAACAACAAGAAGAAGTAGTGCCTGCCGGATTCCTGGGCGGCGCGTGAGAACCGTCAGGCGACGGGAGGAGGAGGGAACGTCATCGGCGGAGGCTCGGCCGATGCGAGCTGCTCGAACTGCGTCTGGAACTCCTCGGGGGAGAGGTTGGTCACCTTCGCGAGCTTCGCGAGCGCTGCGGCGTCGGTGAAATCCTCTTTCTTCAACCGCAGCATGTAGGTCTGCGCGATCCGGTAGCGCGTCGACTCGACGTCGACCATGCGCACCTTCATGCGACCGGTCTGGGCGTCCATGATCTGAGCGAAGGGCATCGGTCGGAAGTGGCCATTTTGTAGGCTGATCAGCGCGTTGGTGCCGCCTTCGATGATGTAGCGCGCGGCGCAGTAGCCGAGGTCGCGGCAGTACTCCATGTCGAACGGGATCGGGTCGGCGCAGCGGAGCTCGTAGCCGATGTTCTTGGCGACGATGGTGGTCTTCACGCCGAGCTCGCCGAGGCGCTTCTCGACCGCCTTCTTCACGATGTTGCCGAAGTCGATCTCGGAGAGGCGGATATGACCGTGGGCGTCGCGCTCGACATTCGCGAGCTCGGCCAGATCGCTCTCCGGCAGGATCTCGACGAGGCCTTCGGCGAGGACGGCGACGCCATCGGTGCGGCCGTACGAGAGCCGCTTGATGATCGCGCCGACGAGCGTGTCGACGATCGTCTTCATGCGTGCGCCTTGGAATTCTTCGGGGATGAGCGACAGCGTGGCGCCCGCTGCTTTGCCGATCCCGAGCGCGAGATGCCCGGCTTTGCGACCCATCGCGACGACGAAGTACCAACGCGAGGTGGTACGCGCATCGACCATGAGGTTGTGCACGATCTCGACGCCGACGTGGCGCGCGGTCTGGAAGCCGAACGTCGGGATCTCGAATGGTAGATCGAGGTCGTTGTCGATCGTCTTGGGGACGTGCACGACCGAGAGATCACCGCCGGACGCCTGCGCGAGGCGATACGCCGAGTATGCGGTGTCGTCGCCGCCGATCGTGATGAGCTTGCTGACGCCGAGCTTCTTGAGGCTCTCGTGTGTCTTCTCGAGCAGCTTCGGGTCCTTGGTCGGGTTTGCGCGCGCGATGCCGATCGTCGAGCCGCCGCGGAAGTGGATGCGGCTGGTCTGCTCGATCGTGAGCGGCACGACGTGCGACGTGTCGCCTTCCATCAGCCAGCGGAACCCCTCTTGGACGCCGAGGACCTCGTAGCCGGAGAGGCAGCTCCGGATCGTTGCCGCGCCGATGACGCTGTTGATACCCGGGGCCGGACCGCCGCCGACCAAGATCGCGATCTTCTTTTGTGCCATCAGGACGCCTATTCTACCCGCCATGAGCAACGCCAACTCGCCTTATTTGCGGCCGAAAGGAGACGGAGAGAAAACCCTACCGTCGATCGGGACGATGAACTTCGGCAAGCGGACGTCCGCGGCCGAGGCCCATCGCATCGTTCACCGCGCGATCGAGCGCGGCGCGGGCCTCTTCGACACCGCCAACGTGTACGAGAGCGGCGAGAGCGAGAGGATCCTCGGCGCGGCGCTGAAGGAGAAGCGCGGCGACGTGATGATCGCGACGAAGGTCGGGCTCGATCGACCCGGCGGCAAGGTCGAAGGGCTCGCCAAAGCGGCGATCGCCAAGGCATGTGACGAGAGCCTCGCGCGCCTCGGCGCCGACGTGATCGATCTCTACTATCTCCACGCACCCGACTGGCGGACGCCGATCGAAGAGACGCTGATGGCCATCTTCGAGCTGAAAGCGAAGGGGAAAATAAGGCACTTTGGCGTCTCCAACTTCGCCTCGTGGCAAATCTTGGAGATCTTCGCGCTCTGCGACGCCGCCCAGCAAGAGCGCCCGCTCGCCTCGCAGCAGATGTACAATCTTTTGATTCGTCAGCTCGACATCGAGTACTTCAAGTTCACGAAGAAGTATCGGGTCCACACGACGACCTACAACGCGCTCGCTGGCGGTCTCCTCGCTCGCCCCCACTCGAAGGACGAGATCCCGAAGGGGTCACGCTTCGACAAGAACCCGATGTACCAACGGCGCTATTGGTCGACGCATTTCTTCGAATTCAAGGCTGCGCTCGAGGAGCTCGCGCAGCAAGCCGGCATCTCGCTCGCCGACCTCGCTTACGCGTGGATCGCGAGCCGCCCCGGGGTCGACTCGATTTTGATCGGGGCCGCGAGCGTGCAGCAGCTGGACCAAGCGTTCGATGCGCTCCAAAAGACGGTGAGCCCGGACACGGCCAAGAAGATCGACGCCCTCTCGCACGAGCTCGCCGGCACCGACGCCACCTACACACGCTGAGCGTTCATGCCCTTGTACGACGTCCCCATCGACCTCGAAGCTGTCCTCGAGCACTACGCCCGCGAAGGCTGGGCGCGGCTCGGCAAGCTCGTCGACGACGAATCACTCGAGAAATTGCGCGCGCGCGCCGACGACCTGATGCTCGGCCGGGTCACCTACCCGGGCCTGTTCTTCCAGATCGACACGACGAGCGGCAACTACGACGACCTCACCTACGGGCAAGGCTACGAGGGTCCGAGCCTCAACTACCGCAAGATCGAGAAGCTCGAGCTCGACCCGCTCTACCGCGACCTCATCAATCACCCTACCCTCGCGCGGGTCGCGAGGCGCGTCATCGGGCCTGAGGTCGTCATCTACCGCGCGCTGATCATGAGCAAGCTCGCGCAAGGCGGCACGAAGCTCCCGTGGCATCAAGACGGCGGCAAATTCTGGGGTATCGACCGCGAGCCGAACCTCCAAGTCTGGACCGCGCTCGACGACGCGCCCGTCGAATCGGGCTGCGTCGAGGTGTTTCCGAAATCGCACCTCCGCGGGCTCGTGACACCGCTTGGAGGTGTCGTTCCCGACAATCACGTGTCGGAGCGCTCGCCCGAAGCGGCCGCGCTGCCCGTCCCCGCCAAGGCGGGCGAGACGATCCTCATCCACAACCACTGCTGGCATCGCTCCGGCACGAACACGACGGGCAAGCCGCGCCGCGCGTTCACCGTTTGCTACATGGACGCAGCCACGAGGTGCACGCGTAAGAAGCGCGCACCACGCGTGTTTTTCCCTGTCTTTCGCGACTGACGGCGAGCGCGGTCTCCTCTTGCCGATGATGTAATCTCGCTCGCATGCGCGCCGTCCGCATCCACGAGCACACCGGTCCCAAGCAACTCAGAGTCGATATCGTGGACGAGCCGGAGCCAGCCCTTGGCGAGCTCCTCGTCCGCGTGAAAGCTGCCGGCCTGAATTTTCCCGACGTGCTGCTCTCGTACGGGAAATATCAGCTCAAGCCGCAGCGTCCGTTCGTACCGGGCGGCGAGGCGGCGGGGATCGTCGCGGCCGTCGGCTCCGGGGTCACGGCCTTCGCCAAGGGAGATCGCGTCGCGTTCACGGTGCTGCACGGCGCGTTCGCCGAGCTCGTCACCGTCTCCGAGCTCGCGGCGGTGAAGCTTCCGGATGCCGTCGCGTTCGATGTCGGCGCCGCCACGCTCCTCACCTACCTCACGACCTACCACGCGCTCGTCGATCGCGCGGCGCTGCAGAAGGGCGAGACGCTCCTCGTCCTCGGCGCCGCCGGCGGCGTCGGTGTCGCCGCGATCCAGCTCGGCAAGCTCCTGGGCGCGAGGGTCATCGCCGCTGCATCGACCGAGGAGAAGATTGCATTCTGCAAGGAGCAAGGTGCGGACGACGGCATCGTCTACTCGAAGGAAGATCTGAAGGAGCGCGTGAAGGCGCTCACCGGCGGCGCTGGCGCGAACGTCGTCTACGACCCGGTGGGTGGAAGCTTCTCCGAAGCCGCGCTCCGTGCAACCGCCTGGGAAGGACGCCTGCTCGTCGTCGGCTTCGCCGCGGGCGAGATCCCGAAGATCCCGCTGAACCTGGTCCTCTTGAAGGGTTGCCAGATCGTCGGCGTGTTCTGGGGTCAGTTCGCGATCCGCGAACCGGCGAAAAACAAGGCGAACGGTGAGCAAATCTTCCGCTGGGTCGCGGAAGGCAAGCTGCGACCGCACGTCGACGCCACCTTCCCGTTCGAGCGCGCGGGCGACGCGCTCGAGCGCATGGAGCAGCGCAACGTGAAGGGCAAGCTGCTGCTCATCCCATGAAGAGGTGACCGTTCTTGCGGCTGCACGCCCCGCGTCGTCGGTCGCTCTCGCTCAAAATTGCAAAGTGTTCCTCGCTCGCGCTCACTAGCCGCGAGTCGGTCGCTCGCAATCTCGGTCACATCTTTATTCGTTGTCGGGCGACGGCTCCGTCGGCGGCGACGTCGTTCCACTATGAGACGGGCTGAGCGCCGGCGGCTTCGCCGCGGCAGGCGGGGGCTTGGCGCCCGGGCGCTTCGCCGATTTGGCGGCGCTCGCCGAGGGCGCAGCCGACGCGCTGGCGGTGGGCTTGCCGTAGGCATTGGTCTGCGGCGTCGCCGAGCCGAGCGTATCCAGATCGACCGGCGCGGCGCTGGCCGACGCGGAGGGGACCGCGCTCACAGACGGAGCAGGCGCCGTTATTTCGGCCGGCAGCGGTGAGGGAGGAGGAGTCGTGACCGCAGGCGTCGCGTTCACGGGCGGCGGCGGATGGATCATCTGCTGGAGCTTGCCGCGATAGACGAAGGCCGCGACCGCGATGGCGGCCGCGATCATGAGGAGGAGCCACTTCCCTTTCCCGCCCGAGGGCTCGTCGGCCGCCACCTCCTCGCTCGCTTTCGTGATCGCACGCGCGGTCGTCACGCCGCGCTCGTCACCGGTCGTGGCACTCGTCGAGCCGTTGCCCTCGGCGAGAGGCTCACCGTCGGGACCGGTCGCGGTGACCGTCGGTGGCTCGTAGAGCGCGGCCATCGACGCGGCGGCCTCTTCTCCTTCCGGGGTACCTGCCGCTTGGACCAAGAGCGACGCGAGACGCAGCGCTTGCTGCATCGTCCGCGCGTTCGGCCAGCGCGCCTTCATGTCGACCGCCACCGCGCGATCGACGAGCTTGCACACCTCCGGGTTCGTCCCGGGCACGAGCTCGGCGAGCGGCGGCAAGGGCTGGGTCATCGCGAGGAGCAGCTCTTCGTTCGCGGTCGGTGCGCGGCGCGGGCGATCGCCCAAGATGAGCGCGTAGAGCGTGGCGCCGACGGCCCAGAGATCGGTGCGCTCGTCGACCTCGTCCCACCGGCCGCGGGCCTGCTCGGGCGGCATGAACGCCGGGGTGCCGAGCGGCATACCCATCTGGGTCGCGCCGGGCTGGAGCCCGCCCTGCGGCTCGATGAGACGCGCGATGCCGAAATCGAGCACTTTGACGACCTTCTGCTTCGTCACGAAGATGTTCGCCGGCTTGATGTCGCGATGGATGACCCCTTTTTCATGGGCGATCGCGATGACGTCGAGGAGGTCCTCGGTGATCTTCAAGGCCTCCGTAATCGGGACGGCGACCTTCTTTCGGAGCCTGCGCTCGAGCGTGTATCCCTCGAGCAGCTCCATGACGAGGTAGGCGTAGCCGTCCTCGGTCACGTCGTCGTCTTGGATCTGGACGGCGGCCGGGTGGTCGATCTTGTTGGCGACGTAGCCTTCGCGCAAGAAGCGGTCGACGAAGTCCTTTTCGGCCGCGAGCTCGGGGTGCAAGAGCTTCAGCGCCGCGCGCTTGCCGTTACGGTGGGTCGCCGCATAGACCGCGGCGCTTCCTCCGACACCGAGGAGGGTGTCGAGGCGCCACTTGTCGCGCAGGACCATGCCAATACGGGCCTTCGCTTTTTCGACGAGCTGCGCGGAAGCCATGGTCTAGGACAGAAGAATTTTACGAGGCCAGAGACATTCTTTCAACGGTCGCCGAGCCTACACGTTCTCGGCATCGTTCTTGCCCGAAATCCCAGCGGGTTCGGCAAAAGAGAACGACTCTCGCGCTGGGATGAAACAGTAAAATTCGTCGGGTGTCGCTTGCGGCAGATGCTTGCTCGTTGGAGCACGCGTCTGCCGGCAAGGGACCTCACCCGCGCTTGAGGGGGATCGCGGCCGCTTCTTCGTGGATGCGGAACGTGAACGACTCGGAGATGTAGAGCTCGACCGAATCACGGTGGTGGTACGTGTAGCCGATGCCGAGGTCGTGGCCGACCGTGAGCTTGTAGTCGCCGCCGCGGACGGAGATGAGGACGGCGCCGGAGATCGCCGGGGCCCACACGAGCGAGCCTTCGATGATCTGCTCAATGCGCTTGCGGATCGGATAGCCGTCTTCGGAGGCAGCCGTCACTTCGTCGTACGACTTGGGGCCGAGCGCGAGCGCGTAGGGTCCGTTCACGCCGGCGCTGCGGAGCGCCTCCTTCGCCTTCGCGACTGCCCACGGCCACTTCGACTGGTCGCTCACGTTGATCGGCGCGTGCGGGCTCGACGGGATGATGCCGGCGATTTTGGCCGCCGCGTTGCCGTTGAAGATCGCGTCGTCTTCGGCGCGCGCGATCGCCTCCGCCGCCTTCACCACGGCGTCGAGATCCGGATCGTCGGCGCCGCGCGTGATCGCGTCGAGCTCGGCGGTCGGAATCGTGAACGCGGCCTTGAGCTCGACGAGCGGCTGCACCTCGCGGAGCGCGGCGGTGACCACGCCAGCGACGCCTTGCACCGCTTGCTTCTGCGCCTTCGGACCGGGGAGCGGCTCGAGACGACCCGTGTTGACCGCCGCGAACTTCCACCCGTGCGGGCCTTCGAAGTCGACGAGCTTCCGCGCGGCCAAATTCAGCTTCAGAACGCGACCGGCTTCTTTGTCGATCTCCGCCCAAGCCTCGGGCAAAACTGGCGCGAATTGTCGTTTCAAGAGATTCATTCCCTTCAAGCTCCCTTCAAGCTGCCGATGCCGAGCGAGCCGTCGTGCGTGATGGCGTTCGCCTTCGTGTCCTCGCCGCTGCCGCCTTCTTTCGAAGCCTCTTCGACGTGGGTGATGGGGCCCGACGTGTTCAAGTACGTCTTCATGTGGCCGTCGAGCTCGCCGGAGTGACGGCGAATCCATTCGAGGACCATCATCGCGTGCTCCATTTCCTCACGCTTGTTGTGTTGGAGGACCTCGGCCAGCTCGGCGTCCGTGCAGGCTTCGGAGCGCTGCTGGTACCAGTCGACCGCCTCGAGCTCCTCCATGAGCGAGACGATCGCTCGGTGCATGTTCTTCGTGGCTTCGGAGAGTTGCTCCGCCGGTTCGTGAAGATTCTCGCTTCCCATGGGCGATTTTCTACCACGCACAGAAGCGCGCCGTCTCGCCTTCCGAGGGGATTCGCTCTGCGCTACGAGACCGCTACGGCCTCACGTGCGACTGTGGCTTTTTCGCGCTTGAGCCGCTTCGTGATCGCGCGGAGAGTCGCGCTGTAGGACGCTTGAAACTTCGGGTCCGACGGCGCGGTGCCGGTGAGCATGCGCGTAATTTGAGGGAATGCGCGGGGGAACATGCTCATCGCCATCAGCGCAAGCGTCACGTGCTCCGGAGGCAAGCCCGGGCAGACACCCGCATCCTTCTGCAGCTTCTTCATGTGCGCGCAGCTCTCGCTCATCGACGCGACGCGCGCCCTCTCGGCCATGACCGGACCTTCGCCATACGCGAGCGCCTCCCAAAGGAGGAGTCGCAGCCACTTCGCCTGCGTCGCGTTGGTCTTGAACGACAGCGCGACCTTGTCTTCGAGCGCGAGCGGGTCCCCCTTGAAGAGTTGTTCCTTTTCCGAGAGAAGCTTCCCGACGATCGCCTCGAACAAGGCCTTTTTATCGCCGAAGTAGTGGTAGAGCATGCGCTTGTTGGTCTTCGCGCGCCGCGCGATCATGTCGACGCGCGCGCCGTCGAACCCCTTGGCCGCGAACTCGTTCGTCGCCGCCGCCAGGATGCGAGCGCGCGTCTTTTCGGGATCGCGCGCCGTCGTCGCTGCTTTGGCCGACTTCGTTCGCATCGCAGGGAGAGCTAATGTCGGCTCTCCGATCTGTCAAAGCGGCTCGAGGAATTTTTACGTCACCTCATCCGATGACGCGGACCCCTTTGATGGGCTGAGCCAGAGGTCGGCACGACCGTGCACCTGCTTACGCGTCAGGACGCGTAAACAATGGTTTCGCACTACTTAACAAGTCGTTCGGCGCTGAGCGATCGTGAATGAACCGACACGCGTACAGCCGTGAAAACGCTGCGACGGAAGCGGTCAAGCGGGAAGGTTCAGCCTGTCAGGAGCGCACCACGGAACGCCCGAATCGGCCACCTCGAGCGTGAGGGGGTCGCGCGAAAGTAACCAACTGGTTATTGACTCTTCGCACCGCTCACCCCACCCCTTTGCCCAGCGAAACCCACGCATCGAAAGAATACCTACATAGTCGCCTGACCCGTTGTTATGGGCTATAGGGTGGCCGTTTGAGTCGGCTCCGACGCCTCGAACGTATTCGTTGGCCTTGAACATGCTTCTCATCCGCGCCGGAGCACCGCGGCCTATTTGAGAACCGGAAAGTTCTGGAGCGTAGAATGAAACGTCCGACCGAGATTCCGAAAGCTGATGGCAAGCTTGCAGTGCTGCTCCCCGGCATGGGCGCGGTGGCCACGACGACCATGGCAGGCGTGATGCTCGCCCGCCGAGGTAAAGCGACGCCGATCGGCTCGCTCACCCAGCTCGACACCATCCGTCTCGGCAAGCGCACCGAAAACCGCGCACCGAAGCTCAAGGAGTTCCTTCCGCTCGCGAGCCTCGACCAACTCGAGTTCGGCGGCTGGGATCTCTTCCAGGACACCGCCTACGAGTCGGCCGCCCACGCCAAGGTCCTCTCGAACGAGCACCTCGCCGAGGTCAAAGACGAGCTGTCGGCGATCAAACCGTTCGAAGCCGTGTTCTACCCCGAATACGTAAAGCGCCTCCACGGCACGCACGTGAAGAAGGCCGCTAACAAGGCCGAGATGGTCGAGGCGGTCCGCGCCGACATCCGCAAGTTCGTCAAAGACCGCGGCTGCTCGCGCGCGGTCAGCGTGTGGTGCGGCTCGACGGAGACCTATCTCCCGCCGACCGACGTCCACGCGTCGATCAAGACGTTCGAAGCGGGTCTCTTGAAGAACGACCCGGGCATCACGAACTCGCAGATTTACGCCTGGGCGCTCATGAAGGAGCGCGTGGCGTTCGCGAACGGCTCGCCGAACATGGCGGTCGATCACCCGGCCGCGCGTGAGCTTGCACGTGAGGTGAGCGTCCCCGTCGCCGGCAAAGACTTCAAGACCGGCCAGACGCTCATGAAGACAATCCTCGCGCCGGGCTTCAAGAGCCGGATGCTCGGCCTCCGCGGCTGGTACTCGACCAACATCCTCGGCAATCGCGACGGCGAGGTCTTGGACGATCCGGACTCGTTCAAGGCCAAGGAGGTCACGAAGCTCTCCGTCCTCGAGACCATCCTCGAGCCCAAGAAGCGCCCCGAGCTCTACGGCGACTTCTATCATAAGGTTCGCATCGACTATTACCCGCCCCGCGGCGACCAAAAAGAGGGTTGGGACAACATCGATATCGTCGGTTGGCTCGGCTACGAGATGCAGATGAAGATCAACTTCCTCTGCCGCGACTCGATCCTCGCCGCACCGGTCGTATTGGATATCGCGCTCTTCTTGGATCTCGCGCAGCGCGCCGGCTTCCGTGGCACGCAAGAGTGGCTCTCGTTCTACTTCAAGAGCCCGATGACAGCTCCGGAGCTCCAGCCTGAGCACGACCTCTTCATCCAAGTGAAGAAGCTGAAAAACACCCTTCGCTGGATGATGGGCGAAGAGATGCTCACTCACGTTGGGCACGAATATTACGACTGAGCAGTCAAAGGGGAGGCGCCCGTTTCTCGTGAAATTGGCGCCTCTCGAAGGTTGAGCGGTATCGGTAGCAATCGCGCAGTACACGCATGCTTCGAGGAAACTATGCGACGTCTCCAAGGCGCACTTATCGGTTTCGGCTTCATCGCGGAAAAGGGTCATCTTCCGGCTTACCAAGCGGCGAGCCTCGACCTCATCGCCATCGCTGACACCAACGCCGCGCGCCGTGAGCTCGCGCACGCCGCGTTTCCGAATGCGCGGATCTATGACGGTCACGAGGCGCTCATCGCGGCCGAGGCCAGAAACCTCGACTTCGTCGACATCGCGACGCCGCCGTACATGCACGCGAAGATCGCGCACGCTGCGCTCGACGCCGGTCTCCACGTGCTCTGTGAAAAGCCGATGGCCGTGACGACCGACGAAGCACGCTCGATGATCGAGCACGCGCTCCGCGCCAAACGCGTCCTGTTCCCGTCGCACAACTACAAGCACGCGCCGGTCATCCGCGCGGTCGCGAAGGTCTTGGACGAAGGGAGGATCGGCAAGGTCCACCACGTCACCCTCGACACCTTCCGCAACACGCACGCGCGCGGCGTCAAAGAGTGGAGAGAGTCGTGGCGGCGGGAGAAGAAATTCTCCGGCGGCGGCATCGCCATGGATCACGGCAGCCACACGTTCTATCTCGCGTTCGACTGGCTCCAGTCCTACCCGACCTCCATCACCGCGAAGATGTCGACCGCGGCCGAGACCGGCTACGACACCGAGGACACGTTCTCCGCGCACATCCAGTTCCCGACGGGAACCGCGGTCGCGCAGCTCACGTGGCGCGCCGGCATCCGCAAGGTCATCTACACGATCCACGGTGAAAAAGGCGCAATCCGCGTCGAGGACGACGACGTCGAAGTAAGCGTCATGGGCGATCCGAACGGCAAGCCCGTCACGTGGAAGGTGACCGAAGAGAAGATCGCCTCCGACTGGATGGACGCCTCGCACACGATCTGGTTCCGCTCGCTGTTCGAGCGCTTCCAGGCGGCGATCGACACGCACGACTACGCGGGCAAGGACGCGCAAGACGCGCTCCGCTGCGTCGAGCTCATCAACGCCGCGTATGCCTCGGCGGCCGATCAGTCGCGCGAGCGCGTGCTCTCCGGCTCCGACGCCGCGCCGCCGCTCGCTCCCCCCTCGGTCCGCAACGTCCGCAACATCAACGTGAAGCCCGTCAATGGGCGCACGAATGGCAACGGTCACGCCAACGGCAATGGTGTGAACGAGCACAAGAAAGCGAGCCTCGGCTCGTGATCGACCTCGCGCTGTCGTTGACGTTCCTGACAGCCATTTTCGTGGCTGGCGCCGCGTACGGCGTTCGCGTGCTCCTCCGCGGTCGGGCTCGTCACGCGCGCATCGAGAAGGAGGGAGAAAGCGCGCTGCTTTCGAAGGGTCCGATGGAGATGCTCTACTGGCTCATGCAGCCGGCCGGTCACGCGGCGCTGAAGCTCGGCGTCACCGCCAACATGGCGACAATGATGTCGCTCACGCTCGGCCTCGTCGCCGGCGTCGCGCTCGGGTTCGGTCACTTCGGGCTCGCCGCTTTCATCGCCACCATCTCGGCGGCGGGCGACGCGCTCGACGGTTGGATCGCTCGTGAGACCGGCACGTCGTCGAACGCCGGTGAGGTCTTCGACGCGGCGGTCGACCGTTACGTCGAGCTCGCCTTCTTGGGCGGCCTCGCCTTCTACTTCCGCGCGCAGCCGCTCATCCTCGGGCTCGCGCTCTTGGCGCTCGGCGGCTCGTTCATGGTGAGCTATGCGACGGCGAAGGCCGAAGCGATGCAAGTGAAGGCACCCCGCGGCGCGATGCGCCGGACCGAACGCGCGGTGTATCTCACCGCTGCGATCGCAATCACCCCTATTTTTCAAGCGCTCTCGAACGATCCGACCTGGTCAGTCGCGCCGATCGCCTTCGCCCTCGCGTTGGTCGGCGTGGTCGGAAACGCGTCAGCGATCCGGCGCCTGTCGGTCGTCGCGCAGACGCTCCGTGAGCGTGAACGGCCGCACACGAGCGATGCCGTCGTCCCTGCGCCGGAGCGCTCGAACGCGGAGCTTCACCACCTCGCTCGCTGATCGGCGCCGATGGACGCCGCCGTGACCTCGCGGGGGTGGACGACCTTCCTCAAGCACCAGAGCGCGTCTCTCTTCACGACCGTCGTCGATTTCTCGGCGATGATCGCCGCCCATCACTTTCTCGGCATCCCGCCGGTCTGGGCGACGGGCATCGGCGCTCTCACCGGCGCGATCACGAACTTCACCCTCGGCCGACTCTTCGTCTTCGAGGCCAAGCACGAGAAACCACAAGGCCAAGCGGTTCGTTATGCAGTCGTCTCGGGGGCCAGCCTGCTTTTGAACATGGCCGGCGAATGGCTGGTTCACGACCAGCTCGGACTCGAGTACGTCATCGCTCGAGCCATCGTCGCCATCGCCGTGAGCATCGGCTGGAACTACCCGATGCAGAAGAGCTTCGTCTTCGGAAAAAGGACATGAACGACTCACAGCCGAGAAACCAGAAGGTCCACCTCAAGACGCTCGTTCCGGGGCCGAAGAGCGCCGAGCTCCGGAGGCGGGAGGACGCTCACATCGCGCCCGGTTTGCAGAACTACGCGATCACGAGCGGCATCGCTGTCGACCACGCGCGCGGCAGCGCCATCACCGACGTCGACGGCAACGTGCACCTCGACTTCATCGGCGGCATCGGCGTGAACGCGCTCGGCCACTCGCATCCGAAGGTCACGCAAGCGATCGCCGACCAGGTGATGCGGGCGTCGGTCGGCTCATTCACGTCGCAGGCACGCGTCGAGCTCCTCGAGCGGCTCGCCAGCCACGAGCCCGCCGCCGGGCTACATCGCGTGCAGCTCTATTCGAGCGGCGCCGAAGCAGTAGAAAGTGCTTTGCGGCTCGCCAAGTCGTTCACCGGCAAGAGCGAGCTCGTCAGCTTCTGGGGCGGCTTCCACGGCAAGACGATGGGCGCGCTCTCGCTCATGGGCTCGAGCTTCAAGGACGGCCTCGGCCCGATGGTCCCGGGCTCACACATCGTTCCGTACGCCGACTGCTACCGTTGCCCGATCGGTGCGACCTACCCGAGCTGCGGCATTGGCTGCGCCGAGCTCGCGCGAAAGCAGATGAAGCAAGACTCGGCCGGTCGCATCGCCGCGATCATCGCCGAACCGATGCAGGGCACGAACGGCAACGTCATCCCGCCGGACGAATTCTTGCCCGCCGTGCGCTCGATCGCCGACGAGCTCGGCGCGCTCTTCATCGCCGACGAGATGATCACGGGCTTCGGCCGCACCGGCAAATACTGGGGCGTCTCGCATTCGGGGGTCCGGCCCGACATCGTCACGCTCGGTAAGGCGTTCGGCGGCGGCTTCCCCCTCTCGGGCGTGCTCACGACCGACGAGATCTCGAAGGCCAAGCCGTGGTCGAATCCGTCGGGCAGCTCGTCGTCGTACGGCGGCAACCCACTCGGCGCCGCCGCCGGGGCCGCCGCGCTCAAGGCGATCGACGACGAAGAGCTCGTCGAGAACGCGCGCGTCGTCGGCGAAAAGTTCCTCGCGATGCTCAAGCCCTTCGAGAGCGAGCACTCCTTCGTCGGTGAGGTCCGGGGTCGCGGCATGTTCCTCGCGATCGAGATGGTGAAGGACAAGAAGACGCGAGAGCCCGTCTCCGCGGCGTGCGCGAAGAAGGTGTATGACGCATGCATTCAGCGCGGGCTACTCACGATGGCGTACGCACCTCGCATCCGCCTCCAGCCTTCGCTCACGCTCGACGAAGAGACCGCCGCCAACGCCACCGCCATCTTTCGTGAGGTCTTCCAGCTTTGCGAAAAGGAAGGGTGGAAGACGCTTTGATCGGACGTGCTCTCCGTCACGTCAAGGAGCTCTGGCCCGACTACTACGGCCTCTTGCTCACGGCGCCGTTCTTGGGATGGTTCGTTTGGACCGTCCTGATCTCGGGCGAGCGCAGACCAGAGCTCTTCCTCATCACCCTCGTCGTCTTCGGGCTCGCGCTCGGATCGAAGAAGAGCAAGCGCCTCTTCCTCGGCCTCTACCCGATCGGTCTCCTCGGCCTCGTCTACGACGGCATGCGGTTCGTGAAGAACGTCGGTCTCACCGCCGACCGCGTCCACATCTGTGATCTTCGCGCGCTCGACATGCACATCCTGTCGGTCGACCTCGGTGGCGGGATGCGCGGGTCGGTGCACGACTACTTCCTCACCCACCATTGGACCATCGTCGACATCATCTGCGCGGTGCCCTACGGCACGTTCATCTTCGTCGCCATCGCGTTCGCGATCTTCCTCTACACGCGCGACTACTCCGCGATGCAACGCTTTGGGTGGACGTTTCTGCTGCTGAATTTAGCCGGTTTCGTCACCTATCACATCTACCCAGCCGCGCCGCCTTGGTACTACCACGCACACGGTTGCGTCGCCGACCTCACCAGCCACGCGAGCGAGGGGCGGCGCCTCGCCCACGTCGACGCGCTCATGGGCTGGGGATACTTCGCCGGCTTCTATGGTCGCTCGAACGACGTCTTCGGGGCTGTGCCCTCGCTCCACGTCGCGTATCCGTCGCTCGTCATTCTCTACGGCTGGAAGCACTTCAAGACGCCGCTGCGCATCGCCTCGGTGATCTTCCTCGTCACGATGTGCTTCGCGGCGGTCTACCTCGACCACCACTGGATCTTCGACGTGCTGCTCGGCCTCATCTACACGATCATCGTGTGGGCGGCGGTCCGCTTCGTCTGGAACAAGCTCGCCGAGCGTGCGCCCGCGCAGGCCACCGCGCTCCCGGTCCACCATGGCGCGTGACGCCAAGACGAAGGCTGCCTACGTCCTCGGCACCTGGTTCGGCTGCGGCAAGGTCCCGATCGCACCGGGCACCGCTGGGACCGCCGGCGCGATTCCGCTCTATTTACTCCTTCGCCCGCACGGCGTTTGGCCGGTCGCGGTCGCGGCCGTCGTCTGCACGCTCGTCGGCGTGTGGGCGGCCAACGTGATCTGCGACGACTCCAAGCTGAAGGATCCGCAGCTCGTCGTCATCGACGAGGTCGCGGGCGTCCTCATCACGTTGCTCGTGGCTCCATTCGATTGGCAGGGAATTTTGGCTGCTTTCGTTCTCTTTCGTATCTTCGATCAGCTCAAGCCGCCTCCTGCGCGCGGAGCTGAAAGTTGGCCGCGTGGTTGGGGCGTCATGATGGATGACGTCTTCGCCGGCATCTGGGGCGCGGTCGTCCTCTTTCTCTTGGTCCATTTCAAGGTGGTCACATGACGTTCACCGAGCGCTACGTCGCCTGGGTTTTGAAGCACGGTAAAGTCATCTGGTTCGTGGCGCTCGTCCTCGCGATCCCGGCGACTTACCGCACCGCGATGCTCTACGCGAACTTGAAGAGCGACGTCCAAGAGCTCTTGCCGCCCCAGGCGCCGAGCGTCCTCGCGGTCGACGAGGTCCGCGCGCGCATGCCGGGCCTCCAGTTCCTTGGCGTGGTCATCGACACCGGCACCGCAGAGAACGTGCCCGCCGCCGACAAGTTCTTGGACGAGCTCGCGAAGCGCGTGAAGACGTATCCGCCCGCGATCGTGAACTCCGTCCGGCTCGGCACCGAGGTCGAGAAGGAATTCCTCGAGAAGCACGCGCAGCTCTACGCCGACCTCGACGATCTCAAGACCATCCGCTCGCGGATCGAAGCGCGTCGCGACTACGAGGCGATGAAGGCGACCGGCAACCTGCTCGACGAATCAGAGGAGGCTCCGCCGCTCAACTTCGACGACATGCAGAAGAAGTACGAAGAGCGCTCGCCGAAGGGGGGAAACGCCGACGGCACGCGCTATTCGAGCAAGAAGCTGCATCTGTCGCTGATGCTCATCGAGGTCGGCTCCTACGCGCTCGGTGACGTCCACGCCAAGGAGCTCTACAAGCGCGTGCAGGACGAGGTGGCCAACATGGGCGGCGTCGACGCCTACGCGAAGGGAATGCGCCTCGGCTACTCGGGCGACGTCGCGATCTCGACCGAGGAGCTCTCGGCCCTCGTCACCGACCTCTCGATCTCGAGCGCTGTCGTCTTCTTCTTGGTCGGCACGGTGATCATCCTCTACTTCCGCTGGTGGCGGAGCCTCATCGTGCTCGTCGCGCCGCTCCTCCTCGCGACGGTGTACTCGTTCGCGCTTGCGTCGTTGCCACCGCTGTCGATCACGTCGCTCAACTCGAACACCGCGTTTTTGGGCTCGATCATCGTCGGGAACGGCATCAACTTCGGCATCGTCCTCCTCGCTCGCTATGTCGAAGAGCGGCGGAAGAACGTGGCCGTCCCCGAATCGCTCGTCGCTGGCATCCTGGGCGCGCGAGTCGGAACGCTCGCGGCCGCGCTCGCCGCCGGCGTGTCGTACGTATCGCTCGTCGTCACGCAGTTCCGCGGCTTCCGTCAGTTCGGGACGATCGGCGGCCTCGGCATGGTGCTTTCATGGTCCGCGGCGTTTTTCTTGATGCCGCCGCTCGTCGCGTGGCTCGACCACAGCGAGAAGACCGCGCCGAAGGCGGTCAAGTCGAGCTCGCAGATCATGGTCGGCGTGGCGAACGTCGTGACGAAGTTCCCGCGCGCCGTCGTCCTCGTCGGGCTCGTCCTCACCATCGGCGCCGGGCTCGAGGCGAGCAGGTTCAACTCGAGCCACCTCGAATACGACTTTTCGAAGCTCCGCCGCGCCGACACCTGGACGAACGGCGAAGGCTACTGGGGTCGGAAGATGGACGAGCTCCTCGGCACGTACCTCACGCCGGTCGTGCTCCTCGCCGACAGCCACGAGCAGGCGACAGCGATCGAGGCGAACGTGCGCACCGCGATCGCCAAGCCTCCGCTGAACGAGATGGTGGCGAGCGTCCGCACGATCGACGACGTCCTCCCCACGCAACAGAAAGAGAAGATCGAAGAGGCCGACGAGATCAAGGAGGACTTGACGCCGAAGATCCGCTCGCTCATCGACGAGAAGAAGCGCCCCGACGTCGAGCGCGTCATCGACAATCTCGACGACAAAGAGATCGGCGTCGACGATCTTCCGCGCGTCTTCCTCACCGCCATGCGCGAACGAGACGGCTCGGTCGGCAAGACCGTCCTCGTCTACCCACGGCCGTCGAAGGCGCTCTGGGAAGGCCCCTCGCTGGTCGCATTCGTCACCGACCTCCGTGCGCTCGCCGCCTCGGGTCCCGGTCGTCCGGCGCGCGTCGCCGGCTCGCTTCCGCTCTCGGCCGACATCCTCATCTCGATCCAGCACGACGGGCCGATCGCCTGCGCGGTCGCGTTCTTCGGCGTCGTCGCCGTCGTGTTCCTCTTGTTCCGTGGCAGGTCGACGGCGCTCTACGTGGTCGGGTCGCTCATGATCGGGGTGCTGTGGCTGCTGGCCGGCGCGATGCTCTTCAACGTCAAGATCAACTTCGCGAACTTCATCGCGTTCCCGATCACCTTCGGCATCGGCGTCGACTATGCGGTCAACGTCATCAGCCGCTACGTCGAGGACGGCGAGAAGGACGTGAACCTCGCCGTGCGCTCGACTGGCAGCGCCGTCGCGCTCTGCTCGATGACCACCATCATCGGCTACTCGTCACTGCTCATGGCCGAGAACCGCGCGCTCTTCCTCTTCGGGCTCCTCGCGGTCATGGGCGAGGTCGCGTGCTTGTCGGCCGGCGTCGTCTTCATGCCGGCGCTCCTCGAGATCATGCGCGAGCGCAAGCTCGCCAAGGCCAAGGCTAACGCCCGATAGGCTTATTTTCTCGATTCGCGGCGCTCTTCGGCGTTCTGCACGAAGGTGCTCTCGAGGTCGATCTCGTCCTCGAGCCCGGTCGGTAGATCCATCGAAAGACCGATGCGAGTGATGAGCGCATCGAGGAGAATGAGGAGCGTGCTCACCGTCAGGGTCGAGAAGACCTTGTCCCAGCCAAGCGCGCCAATTATCCCTTCTGCGGTAGCGTTCGACGTCGTCGCGATCGCGCGGACCCACGCGGTGAGATCTTCCTTGGAGAGCTTCGGCGCGAAGACGTCGATCCCTGTTGCGTCGCCTTCGCTCGCGACGAGGTGATCCAAAAACCATTTGGCGTCGAAGAGCTTCTGCTCGCGCGCAACAGTGAGCGCGTGGACGAGGACCGAGGCCGAGAGCTTGCCGGTCCGCCAGAAGAGCCACCACTCAGTGAGCGGCACCGACTGGATGACGACCTCGGGCGCGATGCCGCTCTCGAAGGCGACGTGGTCGATGTCGCCGGAGACGAGGTGGTCGTAGACCACGCGCTCGACCTTCACGTCGTCGTCCCTCAGCGCGGTCTTGGGCCCACGGATCTTCCAACCGGCGATGATCTTTGCCCGCGTCTCACGCGGGATGTAGCGGAGGATTTGATCGGCGACGATCTCGGCGTCGTGCGGGAAAAACGACTGGAGGAACTCTTCGCTCGTGCGTACGCGCCCTTCCGGCGTCCGCCGGAACTCTTCGAGCGCCAGACAGAAGCGACGGAGCTCGGGCGACGGCGTGCCGGGGGTGGCGCTCGAAGGCATCGTCCGATGATAGACGCCTTCGAGCCCTTTTCGCGCGAACGTTTCGCTCAGTAGCCGGGCGGCAAGACCGCGTCGAACATCGACGGCGCGGCGTAGTAGCAGGTGCTCGTCGAATCGCAGAGCTGCACGGTTCCCGACAGGTAGGACACGTCGAGATCGTTGTAGCCGGCGAGGGGCTCCGCCCAGCCCGTGCTTGCCGTCCCCCAGGAGTTTTTCACGCGAAGGAACGTGACCGTCGCGGCGTCGTCGAGGGCCGCTGCTTTTTGCGCATCGGTCGCGACAGCTCCGGCCTGAAGCGTCCCGAAGCCGGGCACGTTCGTGACCTCGTAGTCAGTGATGAGCGTCTCGTGCCAGCCTGCTTGATCGCTCGTAGTCGCCGTCACGGTAGGGCGGAAGTGACCGGCGAAATCGGCGTCGGGGAAGACGACGAGCCACGCGATCGGGAGCGGAGCACCGTCGTTGAGCGCGCGCTGGATGCGGCGCGTGTAGTCCTTCCACGCCGCCGGATCGGGAGCGGGAACGGCCGGAGCGCCGGCGTCGTTGTCTGCGACTGCGACATCGCCGTCGATGGGCGTGCCGCCGTCTTCGTCACCGACGAGCGCGTGAGCGCGACGCGCGGATTGACCGGGGAGTGGACGGGCGATCGCGAGCCCGGTGCCGCCGGCCGTCGACGGTGCATACGCGCCGGTCCAGGCGAGCGCGCCCGACCGTTGGTCCATGTCGTCGTTCACCGGCTCACCGATCACGTCGGAGAGCTTGGCCGTCGATTTTCCGGCCGCGTTGAACGCGGTGACGTCGAAATCCTGCGCGCGGACGAGGAAGCCGTTCGCTGCGGCGCCGTCGGCGAACGTGTGCTTGCCGTCGGGGCCGAACGTCTTCTCGAAGAGCGCCTTCGTGTCATCGGTGAGGTCGAACGCGTTGTCGAGCGCCGCGAGCACTTTGACCGGGTCGAGCGCCCCACCGTCGTCGGCATTGAGCGTTCCGTTCGAGAGCGCCTGGTTGATCTTCGCGTTGGCCGACACGGCGAGCGCGGCGTCGTCACCTCCGCCGAGTGAGCCGAGCGGGGCGAGCCCGTAGCGGCGCACGAGCTCGACGCCGCGCCCCCAATAGCCGCCGAACTGGACGTTCGTCGCGCCGGCGAGGATCTGGTCGTACCAGTCCCAATAGTCCCAGTACGTCGGGGAGAAGTGGAGATTGGTCTCTCCCGTCGCGGATGCGTGCAGGCTCTCGGTCCACGCCGCGGTCGCGTAGAGCCAGCAGTTTCCGGTCTCGCCCTGGTCAAGGACGGAGCTCGAGGGAATGTTGGTGACCTTGTTGCTGGTCGAATCACCCTCCGAC
>CAJDWT010000061.1_pt1 | contig 44105 bp, 30 predicted proteins | sample 7391671 | NCBI WGS metagenome assembly CAJDWT01 (sample SAMEA7055729, study PRJEB34461) | soil metagenome | biome: terrestrial ecosystem; feature: Peninsula; material: soil | place: Antarctica | collected 2016
ATTGCCGAGGTCTTGCGCGACCTTTTGGATCGCATCTTTGACCTGCCTTTTTCCGTCGGTTGCCGAGACGCTGGGCTCGGCGCCAAAGAGAATGAGGGCCGCTCTCACCGTCGCCGTCCAGGTGCGGAACTCTTTTGCGGTGAACGGCTTGTCGGTCGCGCGGAGGATGTACTCGTTCACGTCGGTCGACGAGATCGCGTGGTAGCTCCCCGTCGCGTCACGGTAGCGAAAGAGGCGCTGCCCGGGGATCGCGAGGCAGCGGCGCAGAATCTTGGCGAGCTTTTCGTCGTGGGTCGCCGCGTGGCGTTGCTTGCCGCTCTTGCCTTTGAAGTCGAGCTCGACTGTCGCCCCTTTGACCTTCGTGTGCTTCGCGAGCAGAGTCGTGACGCCGTAGGAGTGGTTCTCTTCCGAGTAGCGCTCGTTGCCGACGCGTATGTGCGTGAGGTCCATGACTCGGAGCGCGGCGGCGACGACGGCGTCCTTCGTGAGCTCTGTTTGGACAAGATCGCAGCTGCGGGAGCGACTCGCCGAACGCGAGCGCGTCCTCGTACTTGGCCCCGTCGCGGACCTCGCGCCAGCGCGTGTGGTAGCAGTACTGCTTTCGTCCGCGGACGTCACGACCGACGCATTGGATGTGGCCGTCAGGAGTCTTGCAGATCCACACGTGGGTCCAGGCGGGAGGGATGCCGAGCTTCTTGATGCGTTCGAGCTCGCGCGCGTCCTTCACGCGCTCGCCCTCCGCCGTCACATAGTAGAACTTCCCCTTGGGTCCGCGGCGCGAGTAGCCGGGCTCGGTGATCGAGACGTACGTTAGGTCCGCCGCTTCGGCCGCCGAAGGCGCGTCTCGCAGCAGGTCGATCTTCTTCGCGCCCATGATGACAAGGGCGTTTGCAATCCACGAGCCTGCACCAGAAAGGCCGAAAATCCGCGAAGTTTAGGGATCGCAGTCGAGGCGAAAATGCCTCAGGTTGCAGGAACGAGACGCGTCAGCGCGAGCCGATCTCTGCCGAGTAGGTGAGCTGCGTCACGTTCTCGATCGGGCTCATACCCAAGATCGAAAGGGGAGCCGGCGAGAGATTGTCGACGACGAAGTAGTACGCGCCGGGGTCGAGGTTGAAGCGCAACGTCTGGTCGCCGACGCCGAGCTGGCCGAAGCTGACGGGTTGCCCGGGGGCCGCTCCGATCGGCTGGCAGGCCTGATAAGGCTGGCGCCACGCATCGCCGAGAGCCTTCGAGACGACCGTGTAGGTGACCGGTCCGTTGGCGGAGACATGAAGGAAGAGCGCCGCGTTGCTCTGATCGATCGTGAAGGGGCCGAGGTAGTCGCGCGAAACGGCATGAAGGTCGGTGATGCCGTTCTCGAGCACGACGCGATCGTCGCCGCCGGTGAAGACGCGCTTCGGTTTGGCGGGCGGCTGCAAGATGCCGAGCGTGAAGTCCTGACCGTCGTCGCCTTGCACGACGGTGAAGCCTTGCGAAAGCTGGCTCTGGAGAACGCCGTTCGCGAGGACCGTCGCCAAGTTGCCGAGCGGCGTTTGCGTCGCGAGGCTGACGACCGGGTTCTCGACGCCGAGGAGGCGGAGGTCCGGCTGGCCATCGATCTGTTTGAACTTACCCCAGACGTACATGGCGTCGTCGGTGAGGTGGAAGTCGGGCGTGAACTCGACCGCGATGCCGGCGTAGAAGCCGACGCGCTTGGTGACCGGCAGATAGACGTAGCCCTGGCCTGTGACGTCGAGGCGCATGGTGTGCTGGTTGTCGTCGACGTGGACCGCGCACTGCATGGGGAAGAAGCGGCCGATGTTGTCGTTGTTGCCGAGCAGAGGCAGCTTGATCGGCACGCCGCGCTTGAGCATCTCGGGGCACACCTTCGAGGCGCCGAAGTTCGAAAACAGCCACCACCTGAGCGCCGGGTCGTTGTTCACGGTGCTGTTCAAGCAGGGACACCCGACGCCCGCGATGCTGAGCGACAAGACGACAAGAGCCAAAAAAGCGCGTGCGCGTGCCATGGCAGGGGGGAGGATAGACGAGCCCCGCAACGGCCGCTTCACCGAATACAAAATCGAAACGGGGGCCTCGGGCGGGAGAGAACGTCGGTAGGGGCTGAAAGTCGGCGGACGATGAGGTAAGTACTGCCGCGCCATGCCCCTCTCCGTCGGAATCGTCGGCCTGCCGAATGTCGGTAAATCGACCCTGTTCAACGCGCTCTCGAGCGCCAAGGCCGAAGCGGCCAACTATCCCTTCTGCACGATCGAGCCGAACGTCGGCATCGTCGCGATCCCCGACCTTCGCCTCGCCGCGCTCGATTCGATCGTCCACGCCGAGAAGATCGTCCCGACCGCCGTCGAGTTCGTCGACATCGCCGGGCTCGTCCGCGGCGCCTCCAAGGGCGAAGGGCTCGGCAACCAGTTTCTCTCCCACATCCGCGAGGTCGACGCGATCGTGCAGGTCGCACGCTGCTTCGAGGATCCGAACGTCGTCCACGTCGAAAATCGCGTCGACCCCGTCGGCGACATCGAGACGGTGACGACCGAGCTCTGTTTGAAAGACCTCGACACCGTGCAGAAGCGCGCGGAGCGCTCGCGCAAGATGCTCAAGGCGAACAATCCGCTCGACAAGCTCGCGATGGACATGTGCGAGGCGCTCGCCAAGCACCTCGACGAAGGCAAGCCCGCGCGCTCGTGGCCGCTGCCGGACAAAGAAGAGGCCGCCGCCGTCTTGCAAGAGATGCAGCTGCTCACCGCCAAGCCGTCCTTCTACGTCGGCAACGTCGACGAAGCCTCGATCGCGAACCCAGCTGCAAACAAGCACTTCCAAGCGCTCGCGGCGCACGCGAAGGCCGAAGGCGCGCTCGTCATTCCTGTCTGCGCGGCGATCGAAGCGCAGATCGCCGAGCTCGACCCTGCCGACCGCCCCGAGTTCCTCGAGAGCGTCGGGCTCAAAGAGGCGGGCCTGCACTCGATCGCGCGCGCCGGCTACACCGTCTTGAAGCTCCTCACGTTCTTCACCGCGGGCAAGACCGAGGTCCGCGCGTGGACCACGAAGATCGGCGCCAAGGCCCCGCAGGCCGCTGGCGTCATCCACACCGACTTCGAGAAAGGCTTCATCAAAGCCGAGGTCATCTGGTGGGAAGACTTCGTGCAGCTCGGCAGCGAAGCCAAGTGCCGCGAGGCCGGAAAGCTCGGCATCGAAGGCAAGGACTACGTGATGCGCGACGGCGACGTCGTTCACTTCAGATTCAACGTGTAGCGAGCTGTGAGCGTCGGTTCGACTGTGAAGTCGAGGTCGCGCTTCCGTTCTACGACTGGACTCTTGTGGGCCTTTGCAGGCCCCTCATTTCGCTGCGCGAAATGATCCTCCCCACGCACGGCTTACGCCGAGCGCTTTGCGGTGCAAAGCGCGTTCAAGATCGCTGACGCACTCGTGGGGGTGTAGTTTGCATGGGGATGGGGTCGCTTGATGGGAAGACGATTGCGCTTGCGATCACGGGGAGCATCGCGGCGTACAAGGCGGTCGAGCTCGCACGTCTCTTCGTGAAGGCCGGGGCGAAGGTCATCCCGGTGATGACGAAGTCGGCGCAGAAGCTCGTCGGGCCCGTGACGTTGTCGGGCATCTGCGGCGAGCGCTCGTCGTCGGGGGCCCGGGCCGGCAACCACCGGCTGCACCGGCGTTGGGTGACCTACACCGAGCACAAGAAGCGCCCGGTGATCGCCAACGTCGCGTCCTCGTCGCGCCTGCCATGCACCCCCGGATGTGGGCCAACCCGGCGACCGCCGCCAACGTCGAAGCATTACGAAGGCAGGGAAAAATAAGCCTCGTAGGGCCGGTCGAAGGGGAGGTGGCTTCGGGCGAAAAGGGGCTCGGTCGGATGGCGGAGCCAGAGGCGGTCTTCGAGGCAACCGTCGCCGCGCTCGGACACGCGTCTGACTTTGCGGGCAGACACGTGCTTGTTTCAGCAGGGCCGACCGTGGAAGACCTCGATCCGGTGCGGTTTCTGGGCAATCGCTCGAGCGGCAAGATGGGCTTCGCGATCGCTGAAGCAGCGGCGGCGCGCGGCGCGCAGGTGACGCTCGTGGCCGGCCCGGTCGCGCTCTCCACCCCGCACGGCGTCACGCGCATCGACGTTCGCGGGGCGATGGAGATGCGTGCGGCGCTGCATCGGGCGATCGACCTCGGCATCGACGTGCTCGTCATGTGCGCCGCCGTCGCGGACTACCGGCCGAAGGAAGTCGCGACCGGGAAGATCAAAAAATCGGACGACGAGATCACGCTCACGCTCGTGAAGAACCCGGACCTTCTCGCCGAAATCGGCGAAAAACGCGGCGCGGCCACGAAGCCCGTGCTCGTCGGGTTCGCGGTCGAATCGGGCGACGACGACTCCATCTGCGCGTACGCGAAGAAGAAGCTCGCGGCGAAGAAGGTCGATCTGGTCGTCGCGAACTCAGCCGAGAGCGCGTTCGGCGGCGACGACAACCGCGCGTTTTTCGTCACGAGCGCTGGTGCCCTCGCGCTCGAGCCGATGCCGAAGCGCGCCCTCGCCGACCGGATTCTGGATCGAATTCGGGCTCAGGTGATGGACACGCTCGGGCGTCTGGGCTAATCGTCGCGCCGCGCGTGTCGAGGGAAGCCGGTGAAATTCCGGCGCGGCCCCCGCCACGGTAACCGAGGACAAACCCGCACAATCCACTGGAAAACCGCGCGTGCGGTGATCTGGGAAGGGTGCGGGGGAGGACGATTCGGGAGCCCGGATATCCGGCATGCGCGCGGCAGCTCACTCATCTGATCGCGCGGGGCAGCGCGGCGGAGATAAAAATGAAAAATCGATTTTGGGTTTCGTGCGCGCTCGTCGTGTCTTCTTCGTCCGTCCTCGTGACGGCGTGCTCCGGTGACGATGTCACCGAAGGTCCTGCCGACAGCGGCAGCGCGATCGACGGTTCGATCCGCGGCAGCGATGGCTCCTTCCTCACCGACAGCTCGGCGCCGACCGATGGTGCTGTCATGACCGACGCCGGCGTCTCGCGCCCGCCGTGGACGCTCTTGTCGATCAACTACAAGAGCGAGAGCGACCTGACCGCGTTCAGTCTCGACGCCGGTGCGGTCGACGGTGTCCTCACGTACCCCGCCAACATCGGCTTTGCGTCGACGACCCCGACGGGTCCCTGGCTCCTCGAGCAGTCGAACGACATCGTCACGAAGCTCGACCCGTCAGCGCCGTGGCGCGGCGGACCGTCGTGGAACGTGCGCGGCAGCGACGGCTTCGACGGCGGCATGCCCTACGCGGACCCGTATCAGGTCGTGATCGGGCCGGCGGGAAAGGCCTATGTCCCGCGCTTCAACCGCAACGGCATCGCCGTCATCGACACCACGCAATCGGGCGTCGCCTCCGCGCCGATGAAGATCATCGACCTCTCGAAGTACCTCGACGCGACCGACGAAGACGGCGTCGTCGACATGGTCGGCGCGGCGTACGTGAGCACGCAACATCGCTTGTACGTCCTGCTCGGAACCTTCGACCTCTACCTGACCGATCCGGTTGGCTACTACACGATTTGCGGCGCCTTCCACTCGAAGATCGTGGCGATCGACACCGACACCGACGCGCTCGTCTCGCCGGTCGACGGTGGCAGCGGCGACACTGATGCGGTCACCCTTTCGGGGTACAATGCGACCGTGCTCGTCCCCGACCTCACGCGCAATCGGCTCCTCGCCATCAACGCCGGTTGCAACGATCAGGGCGTCGTCGATTCGGGCGTCCCCGGCGCGCTCCGCATGCGCGAGGTCGATGCGCTCGACATCACGACCGGCCTCGCCACGCAGGCCCTCGACCTCACGAGCAGCGGCTTCCCCAGCACGGTTGCGCCGATCGACGCGAACACCATCGCGTTCGGGGCCCGATGTGTTCGGTTACGACGGACAAGGGCATCTCGTCGGTGCCAAGACCGACTACCTCGCCGACGGCGGCTCGACGAAGTCGATCGTGTCGGTCGATCTGTCCGATGGCGGCACGACGATGCTCGCCCCTGTACCACTCCGTCAGAACGGCTTCGTCGGCGCTGCCACGTTCTGGCCCTGAGGAGCGCGCGCGCTTTCCGGCGTCCGTTGGCGCCCCGCTCGACTCCGTCAGGTGGGGCGTTTAGGAGCACCTAGAAGCACAAAAATACCGGAAAAAGCCGTAGAAACGAGGCTTGGGCTGCTATCTTGCACGCCAGCTCGCGCCCCATGCGTTCACGCCTCTTTCGGTCGCTTTTCGCCTTCGTGCTCGTCGCCTCTGCGGTGGGCTGTAAAAAGGACGCCGCCGCGACCGACTCGACACCTCCGCCGATGGTCGAACGTCACGGCGACGATCTCTTCCTTCCAGAGGGGTCACCGCTTCGTGCTCGCATCAAGGTCGCCGCGGTGACGACCGAAGAGGTGCAGCGTCAGCTCACTGCGCCGGCGACGGTCGAGGCGGTGCCGACCCGAATGGCCAAGATCGCGCCGCCGCTCGCCGGGCGTATCACCAAGCTGTTCGTCCACTTCGGCGACGCCGTGAAGCCGGGAACGCCGCTCTTCTCACTCGACTCGACCGACCTCGTCTCCGCCCAGTCGGACTACTTGAAGGCGAAGTCGGCGCTTGCGCAGGCCGAGCTCAGTCTCGCGCGCCAGAAGGACCTCACCGAGCACGGCATCGGCGCGCAGCGTGAGCTCGAGCAGGCGACGACCGACCGCGACACCGCGAAGGACGAGCTCGAACGGACGCAGATGCGTCTGTCGCTCTTGCATGTCGGCCCCGGAAACGTCGGTGGTCTCCTCACCGTCACCTCGCCAATCGCAGGTCGCGTCATCGACCTCTCCACGGCGCCCGGGCAGTACCAGAACGATCCAGCGACCGTGCTCATGATCGTCGCCGACCTCTCCACCGTGTGGGTCACGGCGAGCGTGCAAGAGAAGGACATTCGCCGGGTCCAGCAAGGCGACGACGCCACTGCGACGTTCACGGCCTATCCGGGTGAACCGTTCACCGGCCACGTGCTCTTCGTCGGCGATCTGCTCGACCCCGACACCCGCACGATCAAGGTACGTGTCGAGTTCGACAACTCCGACCGCCGCCTGAAGCCGGGCATGTTCGCGAGCGTCACGTTCAAGAACAAGGCAATCCCGGAGGTCGTCGTGCCGACCACGGCGGTCGTCCTGAGCGGAGAGAAGAGCCAGGTCTACGTCGAGAAGGCGCCCTGGACGTTCGAGAAGCGTCCGGTCGAGCTCGGAGACCAGTTGAACGGGCGCGTCGTCATCGCGCGCGGGCTCGACGTCGGCAATCGCATCATCGAAGAAAACGCCGTGATGATGCCGTGAGCCTGCGCCCCGCGCATCGCTCTGCCATCGAAGCTCGCCGACCCCATGATCGATCGTTTCGTCAATGCCTGCTTGTCGAAGAGGTGGCTCGTCGCCGCCGTCTTCATGCTCATCGCCGCCTTCGGCTACTACTCGTGGACGACACTCGCGGTCGAAGCGTACCCCGACATCGCCGACGTGACGGCGCAGGTCGTCACGCAGTATCCCGGTCACGCCGCCGAAGAGGTGGAAGAGCAAATCACAGTCCCGCTCGAGCGCGAGCTGAACGGCATTCCGAACCTGCAGGTGATGCGTTCGCGCAGCACGTTCGGCTTGTCGCTCATCACGCTCGTCTTTCGCGATGGGACCGAAGACTACTGGGCCCGCCAGCGCATTCGTGAGCGCGTCGCCGGGGCGACCTTGCCTGACGACGCGACGGCCCCAGATCTCGATCCGCTCACGTCTCCGATCGGCGAGATTTACCGCTATACGCTCGTGTCACCGGCGCGCACCCAGCGAGAGCTGAAGGAGCTGCAGCAGTGGGTCGTCGTCCCGAAGATCAAGCAGGTCTTCGGCGTCGCCGACATCACGAACTTCGGCGGCGAGACGACGCAGTACCAGCTCGCGCTCGACCCAGCTCGGCTCTCCCAATACCACCTCTCGCTCTCGCAGGTCGTCTCCGCCATCAAGTCGAACAACGCGAACGCCGGTGGCAGCATCTTGGTCCGTGGCGATCAGGCCGCGGTCGTGCGCGGCATCGGTCTCGTTCGGAGCTTGGACGACCTCGGCAACATCGTCGTCTCGCAGCACGAGGGCACGCCTGTCTTCTTGAAGAACCTGGGCACGCTCCAGCTCGGCGCGCTCGCGCGAAACGGCATCGCAGGCAAGGACAACAACCCAGACGTCGTGTCCGGCATCGTCCTGCTCCTGCGCGGCGCCAATCCGTCGGTCGTCTTGGACGGCGTTCACGAGAAGGTGAACGAGCTAAATCACGGGATTTTGCCGCCTGACGTGAAGATCGTGCCGTACCTCGATCGCACCGAGCTGGTCGACACGACGCTTCACACCGTCTCCCACACTCTCCTCGAGGGCATGACGCTCGTCCTGCTCGTGCTCTTTGCGTTCTTGGGCTCGCCGCGCAGCGCGCTCATCGTCGCGATCACGATCCCGCTCTCGCTCCTCATCGCGTTCATCTTGATGTCCTTCACGAACATCCCGGCGAACTTGCTCTCCCTCGGCGCGATCGACTTCGGCGTCATCGTCGACGGCTCGATTGTCGTTCTCGAGAACATCCTCCGTCTCCGTGAAGAGAGACCGAACGAAGTGCTCACGCTCGCGCAGACGCGAGAGGCGGCGACTCAGGTCGCGCGGCCGATGTTCTTCGCGACGGTCATCATCGTGACGGCGTACCTGCCGCTCTTCGCGTTCCAGCGCGTCGAGAAGAAGCTCTTCACTCCGATGGCCTACACCGTCGGCTACGCGCTGTTCGGCGCGGCGCTCTGCGCCCTCGCGCTCATCCCTGGCCTCGCGTATTGGGTCCTCCACAAGCCGCGAAAGCTCTTCCACAACCCGGTCTTGGCCAAGCTCGACGTCTACTACGATTGGGTGCTGCACAAGATCACCGCGAAGCCGATGCGCGCGCTCGGACCCGGCATCTTGGCGATCGTGCTCGCCGGTGTGCTCGGCGCGACGGTCGGGCGCGAGTTCTTGCCCGAGCTCGACGAGGGCTCGCTGTGGCTCCAGGTCACCCTGCCGCCGGGCCTGTCGCTCGAGAAGGCGAGCGAGATGGCGGGTGAGGTTCGCGAGGCCACACGCGAGTTTCCGGAGGTCAGCTACATCGTCACCCAGCTCGGTCGCAACGACGACGGCACCGACTCGTGGACCTTTTCGCACATCGAAGCCTCGGTCGGGTTGACCTCGTACGCGACGTGGAAGAAAGGTGAGACCAAGCACGATCTCATCAACAAGATGTCGGTGCGCTTCGCTCAAATCCCCGGCGTGTCGGTCGGCTTCTCGCAACCGATGATCGACGGCGTCAACGACAAGATCTCGGGCGCGCACTCCGAGCTCGTGGTGAAGGTTTATGGCAACGACTTCGCCGAGACGCGCCGCATCGCGGAGAAGACCGTGGAGATCCTGAAGGCGACCCCCGGCGCCGTCGACGTCGCGATTGATCAAGAGCCGCCGCTCCCTCAGCTGCAGCTCGCGGTCGACCGCGCCGCCGCGGCGCGCTTCGGGCTCAACGTCACCGACATCTCCGACCTCATCGAAATCGGCATCGGTGGCCGCCCAGTCGCACAGCTCTTCAAAGGGGAGCGCCGCTACGACATCACGATGCGATTCATCGACAGCGTGCGCTCGAGCGCGGACGCGATCGGCAACCTCACCATCGTCAACGCGACGGGCGCACGTATTCCCCTCGCGGAGGTCGCGAGCGTCCAGCTCAAGACCGGCGAGAGCACGATCACGCGCGAGATGAACCGTCGCCACTTGACGGTGAAGCTCAACTTGCGCGGTCGCGATCTCTCGAGCTTCCTCGCCGACGCACACGCGCGGCTCGCGAAGGACCTCAAGTTCGACCCGACGCAATACGAGCTCAAGTGGGGCGGCCAGTTCGAGAACCAAGCGCGCGCGCAGTCGCGCCTCGCGCTCATTTTGCCCTGCGTGCTCGCGATCATCTTCCTGCTCCTCTACGGCGCCTTCGGAACGCTGCGCCACGCTGCCATCATCCTCGTGAGCGTTCCGCTCGCGCTCTTGGGTGGCATGATCGCGCTGCATTTGCGTGCAATGACGCTCAATGTCTCGAGCGCGGTCGGCTTCATCGCGCTCTTCGGCGTCGCCGTACAGAACGGAGTCATCATGGTTTCGAACCTCAATCAGGTGCGCAACACCGGCATCCCGCTGGCCGAGGCGGTCATTCGTGGCGCTCGCGAGCGCCTTCGGCCGGTGCTCATGACCGCGACCGTCGCCACCCTCGGTCTCTTGCCCGCCGCTCTCGCGCGCGGCATCGGCTCCGACGTCCAGCGTCCCCTCGCGACCGTCGTCGTCGGCGGTCTCACGAGCGCCACGCTCCTGACTCTCCTCGTCCTTCCCGCGCTCTACTTCGTCGTCGAGCGCCACTTCTACGTTCCGACTGGTGGGCCCTATTCGGGAGAGAGCGAATGAAGCGCGTCGTCGCCTCTGCGCTCGCCGCGCTCGTGACTGGGCTCGCGCTGCCCGCGCTCGCGCAGAACCTCGGGCCGACGCATCCCCCTTCGGCGCCGCAGCCCATGCCCGGCCCTCTGCCTGCTCCTGCTGCTCCTGGCCCCGTTCCCACTCCGGCACCAGGCGGTGCTCCTTCGCCCAACCCGACGTCCGCGCTCCCTTCGTCGAGCGATCCATTTCTCCAGGGTCCTCGCGCGGAAGGTCCGGTCGCGAACGAGAAGGTCGCGCGCTTCAAGCTAGCCGCCTACCTGCGCTCGGTCGCGAACGGTAACTTGGATCTCTTGGCCCAGCGCGCGAGCGTCTCGCTCGCTGACGCGCAGATCGATTTGGCGCGTATTTTCCCCGATCCTCAGCTCACCGCCGGTCTCTACCAGCTCGACGTCACGCGGCAGGGAAACCCCACCGCGACGGTCGTCGGCGTCAACGTCCCGTTGCAGCTCGGCGGCCAGCGGGGCGCGCGCATCGACGTTGCCGAGGCAAACCTCACCGCGGCGCAGAGCGATCTCGAGGACTACCTCCGTGTCCTCCGCGCGAATGCCGCCAACGCGTACGTGAACGCGCTTCAGGCTCAGCTCATCCTCGACCGCCGAGAGCAGACCGCCGAGGATCTCGCGAAGCTCGTCGGCGTCAACGAGCAGCGCTATCGCGTCGGCGACGTCGGCGAAGCGCTCCTCCTTCAGTCACGCGTCGAGGCGCGACAGGGACGCGCAGCGGTCATCGATGCACAGAGCGACGTCGCCAGCGCTTCGCTCGCCGCCGTCGGTCTCCTCGGCTCGTCCGCGCACCTGTGGATGGATCAAGAGCTCACGTTCGATGGTGATCTGAAGGCCGTCGCCGACAAGACGTTCGACTCCAAGGCCCTGATCGCCCGCGCGCTCGTCACCCGGCCCGATTTACGCGCCGCCAAGCGCCGGGTGAACGCCGCCGAAAAGACGATCGACTTGGCGAAGGCCAATCGCGTCATCGACGTCGGCGTCGGCGCCTCGTGGCAGCACAACTTCGCGGTGAACGAGAACCCGAACGCTGGATTGCCGAGCTCCGATTTCGTCGGCGCCACGGTCACGGTGCCGATTCCGTTCTCGCGCCTCTACCACGGTGAGGTGAACGCCGCCTACGCGCAGCAGTCGCAGGCCGTCGCTGGCGAGCGCGCGTCCGAGGTCCGCGTCGAAGCGGAGGTCCGGGACGCGGTCAACCGCTACCGCGCGGCCAACGCACGCGTGACGCTCTACACCGCGGGTATGCTCTCGGACGCCGACAAAGTGCTGGAAAAGACGCTCTACAACTACACGCGTGGCGGAGCGACGCTGGTTGAGGTCTTGGTTGCGCAGCGCACCGACAATGACGTGTACCTCGCGTACTACGGGGCGCTCGCTGACGCGGCGCATGCGTTGATCGGATTGGAAGAGGCCGGCGGGATTTGGGACGTCGACTTTTAGGCTGACGCCTCGCGGCGCCGCACTGACCCTGGCGGGCCGGTGCCCGGCCCCTCATTCGGCTTCGCCGAACGAGCCTCCCCACGCACGGCTTACGCCGACACGTTTTGCGGAGCAAAACGTGGATCAAGATCGCTGGCGGAGGGCGCTCGTTCGCTTCGCTCCTCGCTTGCGTGGCGTTGATCGCTCGATGGTCGCTTCGCTCCCTTCTTGCTCGTTTCTCGCATTGCTCGAAACGGCTACTCGGGTGAGAGTAGGTCATTTGCAGACGAAGGACAGGCCCTCTAGTGTGGTGGAGCTTCGCTCGGTGATGGTCAGGCTGCCTTTGCCGGGGACGTCGATCGTGTCGAGGGGCGGGGAGGGGAGCGCGCCGTTCGCTAGGTGGGCGTCATAGGTGCCGGCGCCGAGATCGAAGGTCACGTAGACGTCGCCTGATTTGGATTGCGAGAGCTTGTCGATCGCGCCTTGGTGGGCTGCGCTTGGCGTTCCGTAGAAGAGCGTCGCCCCGTCGGTGCCTTGGTCGTCGTCGCCGAGCAGGGTGAGGACGAGCACGTTGCCGTCGGAGACGTCGCTGACGAGCCAGACCACGCGCGGCAGGTTGTCTACCGGGAGACTGCTCACGGTCGATGTGTCGACGAGCGTGAGCGTTTCGCTCGGCGTACCGCCTTTCACGTCGCTCGCCGAGGCGCCGTCTCCGAGCGCCATATCGGTCGCTTTCCCGCCTGAGACAGTGAGGAAGATGCTCCGCATCGTCGACGGGTCGGCTCCGACGTCGCCGAATTCGATGAAGCTCGATGAGGTCCCGTCCGGCGTTCCCGTGCTGCCGGCACCGCTGGAGTGCTCGCGCACGAGACGCCCGCTCCGCGTGACGAACACCCGATACCCATAGCCGCTCTTGGGCTCGTCGACGACGTAGACCGTACCGGCGCTGTCCTTGCCGACGCCGACGACGTTGGTGAGGCTCGTCGGCGGAGGTGTCAGCGCGTCGCATGGCCCCGCCGTCGAGGATGCGCTCGTGGAAGAACAGGCCGAGAGAACGAGCCCGAGCGAGAGAACGGACGAAGCCAGAAGAAGCCGCATGCGCACATTCTTGTGCGCTGAGGTGCTCGGCGCAATGGGCGCTGAACACCTTACGTACGGGCTACTTCGCTGGGAGTAGCAGTTTGGCGTTTTCGAGGGCTAGGAGGAAGTCGCCTAGGAACTTGCCGTTGTCGGCGATCTTGGCTGGGTTCGAGAGGTACTTGAGGGTGTGGTCGATGGCTTTGTCGTAGCGGGCGTCGCGCTTGAGCTTGGTGAGCTCCTCGTACGCGCGGACGGCGGTGACGTTGTCGTCGAACGGCTTGCGGCGTAGGGAGAAGACGCCAACCGCGTCTTCGTCGAGGTTGTGATCGTAGAAGCCGCCGTGCTTCTCGTCGAAGAAGTCCTTAAGCATGTAGTCGGCGAGCTTCTGCGCTTTGGAGAGCCACTGCGGGTCGTGCGTCGCTTCGTAGAGCCGCACGAGCCCGAGCGTCATCGTGGCGTTGTCGGTGAGGTGAAGGACGCGGGCCTCTTTGCGATCGTCGTGCGTCACGCCGCCCTTGCTCGAGCCATTCGCCTCGAGGATGTGATTGGCCGCACGCGCAGCGACGGCGAGCACGGCGGGTTCCTTCGTCGCTTCGTACAGGGTCGCGTAGGCCGCGAGAGCGAGGCCGGTGTCTTTCGCGTACTGATGCTCGTCGACGCGCGGGATGCCGAGCGCGCGGCGATGGGCGTCGTCCATGGCGTAATATTTGTGGCCGTCCAAGAACGTCTTGCCCGGTGCATGCGCGTTCAAGTCGGCGTCTTGCGAGCCGTGGAAGCCGCCTTCGGGCGCGAGCATGAAGGCCTCGAGGTAGCTCGCGATGGATTTGGCGACCTTCAGATACTCTTCGTTCTTCGTCTGGAGGAACGCGGTGGCGTAGTTGTCGATCGCTCCGGCGTTGAAGACGATGAGCTTCTCGAAGTGCGGGTGATCCCAGTCCGGAGCGACCGAATACTGGTAGATTCCGCCCCAAATCGGATCCATGATTGCCCTCTCGCGCGCGAGCATCGTCGTCATGTGCTCCTTTTGAATCGCGTCGCTCTGCTTCGCGCGGAGCATCGCCCAGGCGACGTCGCCCGAGATCGGCACCTTCGGCTGCTTGCCCCAGCCCCCTTGCGCCGGATCCCAAAACGCTTCGAGCGCCTTCGCCGTGGAGTCTTCGGTCGCTTGGAGCTCGGCGAGCGTCAGAGGCGTGGGCGAGAGCACTGGCTCTTCCGGGGCCGTTTCGATTTTCGGATTCTCGCCGCCCGCGACGACGTCATGCAGGATCTCCACGAAATCCTCGGGAGCGATGTAGCCGCGGTATTTCCCGATCTCCTCGCCGTTCGGCGAGAAGATGACCGTCGCCGGCCAACCCCAATCGGTGTAGCGCTCTTCGATGTCGGGGCGGGAGTCGACGTCGACCTTGACCGCGATGAAGTGGGCATCGAGGACCTTGCGCACCTCGGGGTCGTGATAGGTGACCGCCTCCATCACGTGGCACCAATGACACCACTCGGCGGCGCCATCCATCACGACGAGCTTGTGCTCGGCCTTCGCCCTGGCGAACGTCGCCGGCGAAAGCTCGGCCCAAGCGAGGGGAGCGCCCGGCGCCCCGCCGCGCTCGAGCGACTTCATCGAAGGCGACGTCACCGTCGGTGCGTGTGCAGCCACGGTCTTCGGCGGCGCTGACGCGTCATGGCCGCACGCGAACAGAAAGAGAGCCAAAAGCAGAGGGAGACGAGCACGCATCGTTAAAAAACCATACGCGTTCAGCTCTCTTCCGGGTCCCGTTCAGGGGATAGCCGGCAGGGGGATAGCCGGGTGGGAGCTCGAGGGAGCGGCCGCGCTCCCTCGACCATGCGTGGCGGTGCCTTGCGCTTGCGAAGGAAGCGCTCACCGCGAAGCGATGATGGCACTTGAGCCGCGATTGCTAGGGTGACGGCGTCGCTTCGCAGCCGACAAGCCCCTTGTCGCCGCAGTGGGTCTTCATGCACGTCATCATGTTCGCCCGGCCGACGTCGTTGAGGCCGGAAAGCGTGCGGTAGCAATCGGCGAGCGTGACGCCCGGCGACACGCCCGAGCAACCTTGCAGGATCGCGTTGCACTGTTGCGCGATCGGGTTGCCGGCCGAGGGCGACGGATTCGGTGGCGCGCTCGAGAGGTTGATCGAGGTGGTCTGCGATTGGCTCTCGGCGAGCGGCTCCTGACACGCCATCATCAACGCGGCGTGCCCGCAGAGGCTTACGCGAGAGCCGTCGCAGACCTCGCCCCCCTTGAGCGACTTCAGACACGTGATGGCGTTCTCGGCGACCTTCGGCTTCATCGCGGCCTTGAAGTCTTTGCAGCGACGCGCGGCCACGCTTCCGTTACCGCCGCAGATCCCTTCGTCGCTCGCGTTCGGCAGCCCTACCGGCGGACAGTCATCGACCGCACCGACGTTGTCGTCGCAGACCGGTGCGCTCGTGACCGACGCCGTAGCGGCGTTCGCTTTGGCCTCCGCGTTGTCGGCGCGCTGGTTCGCGGAGTCGAGCACCGCCTTCTGATCGGCAGCTTGTCTGGTCTCGGCCTGCGCCTCGGCCTGGTGCTGCTCGTTGGCGTGCTTGTTCAAGAAATAGCCGCCGGCGCCGCCTGCGGCGAGCGCCCCCACGATGTAGAGAAACCCTGCGCGATCGACTGCCATGATGAAATCCTCCCGAGTTGACGTGGTCGAAGCGAGGTCGAGGCCAGAGGCGTAAAACGCACGAAGTGGGCCTGAGGCGGCGAGCAACGATTCTCGGCAGTTACCGATTAGCGCGCGCCCGTGCGTGGCACATTTGCGCGCCCTAGCTGGACGATTGTGGCGGTTGCGACGGCGCGGTCGGAGAACGCGCGTGAGCGCCCACTTTCGATCTGCACGCTCTCGTGACCTTTGCCGGCGATGAGCACGACGTCGCCCTCGCTTGCGTCGCGGATGGCGCGTTCGATCGCACGGCCGCGATCGAGCTCGACGATGACGTCCGCGTTCGAAGCGATGCCCGTGCGGATCGCGGCGGCGATCGCCGCAGGATCTTCGTCGCGCGCGTTGTCGCTCGTGAGCACGATGCGGTCGGCGCGGGACGCTGCCGCGCCGAGCAGCGGGCGCTTGGCGCGGTCGCGGTTGCCGCCGGCGCCGAAGACGACGACGACGTTCTTCGTCGTGAGCGCGCGCGCGGTCGCGATCGTGCGTGCGAGGGCGTCGGGGCTGTGGGCGTAGTCGACGACGACGTTCGCGCCAGCGACGCGTTCGAAGCGTCCAGGCGGAGGCTCACACGAGGCCAAGCGCGCGACGACGGCGTCGATCGGGACATTCGCCGCGAGGCCGGCGCCGAGCGCAGCTAGCGCGTTTTCCGCGAAAATTGAGCCGATCGCTTGAATGTGTAATCTACATGCACTCGGGACGAGGCCGCCGGCGACGAGGTCGAACGTCGTGCCGGACCAGTCGACGGTGACGTCGCTTGCGGTTAGGTCGAGCGCGCCCCAAGGCTCTCCGCGCGAGGCGAGGCCGTAGCGAATGGTGCGTCGGCCGGGCGGGACGATCTCGGCGATCAACGCGGCGTTTTCGTCGCAACCATTGAGGACGGCGGCGCCGCCCTCTTTCAACATGACGAAGAGCTGGGCCTTGCTGGCCAGGTAGTGCTCGAGGCTGCCGTGGGCGTCGAGGTGGTCGTGGGTGAGGTTCGTGAAGACGCCGACGTCGGCAGGAAAGTAGCGCGCGACGCCGGCGGAGAGCGCCTCGCTCGTGTACTCGATCGCGCACGCAGTTCCGCCCTCGTGTCGACAACGATCCACTGCAGCGAGGAGCCCGTCGAAGCCCGCGGGGACCTCGAGCCGTTCGCCGTCGAGCGACGCTCCGAGCGTCGTCACCGAAACGACGGCAGGCGAGCGCTCCTTCAAGATCGAGGCGACAAACGTCGTCGTCGTGGTCTTGCCGTTCGTGCCCGTCACGCCGACGGTGAGCATGACGAAAACGCTACGTGCTGAGCGCGCGGAAGTCGACGACCTCGACTTGCCGATCGGCGACCTTGTACTCGATGCTCATGCGCTCGCCGACGGCGTCTCCGCCGATTTGCAGCGGAGTCGGGCGCGAGAACGTCATGCGCACCGACGTCGTGAACCAGTCACGCATGCCGGTGAGCGGATGCTGACCGCGCCAGATCTTCGGAATGTCTTTGATCGCCGGGAGAGCGGGGCGGTCGTACACGCGCGCGTTGATCAGCCCCAAAAACCGCTCGGCGAAGGGGTAGGCGCGGAAGCCATAGCCGAACTCGGGGCACGTGGCGGCGCCGGCGACGCTCATTGGACCGTCGTAAAGTACGGTGCCGTGCTTGGCGCCTGGGAGGGGGACGACGCGGCCCGAGGGCGTGAGCGTGTAGACCTCGTCGCCGAGGTTTTCGATCAACAGATGCGGCCGGCCGAACATCATCGTCTTCGGCGCGGTGCGGAAGAGCATCGCCGAGAGGTAGCCGTAGACGCTCTTCGCGACCGGCTTGCCGAGGCCGCGCGCCTGATCGAGCTGGTTTTTGTAGTCGTTCAGGACCTGCGCATCCCAACCGGTCCCGACGAAGCTCGTGAGCCCGCCTTCGACCTCGACGAGCCCGAAGCGGCGCGTGGGGAGGGGAGAGACCTTCGTGCGCTGGAGGGAGCGGACAGCGTGTGAGAGCTTGCGTGCGCCGCTCGCTCGCGCCCATGCGTTGCCGGTACCGAGCGGCAAGAGGCCGATCGTGGGGAACGGCGTGCCCTTCGGATAGAAGTGCTGCATCGCGTTCAAGAGCGCGATCGACGTCCCATCGCCGCCGGCCGCGAGCACGCAGGTCGGATTCGAGAGCGACTTCAGCCACGCCTCGATCTCGCCGATCGTCTTGGTGAGCTTAACATTCGCCCGCGGGAACGCGCGCCCGAGCTGGGCGGCGATGCGACGCCCGCCGCGCTTCGCGTTCGCATTCACCAAAATCGCGAATCCGTCCCCCGCGTTGACGGCGTCTCTGTCCACGCTGGCAGCTTACGAGGCCTTGCCAACGCATGTGCCATGTTTGTGTCAGCGGGCTCGATGCTGCCGACGGTTCTAGTTGGCGGGCTCGAAGCTGACGGTTCTAGTTGGCGGGCTCGAAGCCCGACTCGATCGCCGCGCGGACGTCGGCCATGAGCTCTTCGCGGCCGGCTTTGCCCTTCTTGTAACTCTTCGCGTCGATCGGCGCGTGGAAGGTGATCTTCACCTTCGCGCCGGCGTTCGAGCGCACGCCCCTGGCGGCGAGGATGCTCCGCGTGCCGTCGATCGTGACCGGCAGGACCTCGAGGCCGGCGCCCATCGCGAGCGCAAAACCACCTTTCTTGAAAGGGCCGAGCGCTCCGGTCTTCGAGCGTGTCCCTTCCGGCGCGATCCACACGTGCGTCCCCGCCGCCATCTTCTCCTTCGCGTTCGCAAGGCTCTTCATCGCGCTCTGGCGGTTGTCGCGGTCGATCGAGATGAAGCCGGCCTCACGCATCGCAGGGCCGAAGATTGGGACCTCGAAGAGCTCCTTCTTCGTGATCATCCGGATGTTCTTGCCGATGACGAAGAAGAGAACGGGAACGTCGTAGAGCGACTGGTGGTTGCTCATCACGAGATAGGTCTTGCCTGGGGCGAGGTGCTCGCGGCCGCGAACGGTGAGGTCGAGCGCGGTGTGACGGACGATCTTTTCGGCCCAGCTCGCGAGCCTGTCGTCGCACGCCGCCTTGGTGACGCGGCGGAGGGCGGCGTCGACCACGGTGGGCCAGCTGATGGCCAAGGTTTCGTAAACATTCCTGAGCGTGAGCGACAAGCTCTTCGAGCTCTTCGAGGCCTCTTCCGTCATCTCGTGAGCGAGCTTAGACCGCGGAAAAAGGCGGGAGAAGAGCCTTGTCTTCGCCCACCCGGGCTCGTAGCATCGGCGCCCTGCCGCACGTGTGCTTTTGTGCGGATTTTCAGCTGTTCCCCTTCGCGTTTTCTCGAGAAAGCACCTTCTAGAAGCGATGACCGCATCGAAGATCCGTAGCGCCCTCGGCGTGCTCCAGGACGATCCCGAAAGCGAGCGCGCGTGGCGTGACCTTGCTGACGAGCTTCGTCAGATCGAAGCCGCCGACCTCGTCCCCATGATGACGCTGCTCGAAGCAGCGCGCAGGGCGCACGAAGGCAAACGCGAATACGACGCCGTCGCGCGGATGCTGAAGGTCGAGATCGGTCTCGCGAAGGAGAGCCCGGACCGCGAAGGGCTCCTCACCGCCGAGCTGGCGCGGGTCTACGACGAAGAGGCGTTGGACGACGCGGAGGCGACCAAGGCATTCGAGCGCCTGCTCGTTTTGCGCCCCGGTGACCTCACGGCCGAAGATGCGCTCGAAAAGAGCGGAGCCAAACGCGAGAAGTGGGCAGAGCTCGTCGCGCGTTACGAAGAAGAATCCGGCAAGTCGGGCGAAGAAGCGGCGTTCAAGAGCTCGCTCCTCGTGAGCGCGGCCGAGACGGCGTACCGCTACGGCCGTCCGGCGCTTCAGAGCAAAGAGGGAAAGAAGAACAAGAAGAAGCTCGAGCAGCTCAACGACGAGATGATCGATCGGCTGCAGCGAGCGCTCGCGATCGATCCGAAGAACAAGCGCGCGGTCCTCCTCCTCGAGCGCCTCTATCGGCAGGGCGGTCAATTCGAGGCGCTCTCGGCGATGCTCGAAGAGCATGCGATCGAGACGACGGCGAAGGACGAGCGCGTCGGCACGTTGCTGCGGCTCGCGCGCGTCTACAAGCGTGATCTAAAATCCGACGAAGGCGCCGTCCGCGCGTACGAAGCTGTCAACGATCTGCAGCCCGGCAACTCGACGGCGACCTCGGCGCTCGTCGACTACTTCACCTCGAAGGAAGACTGGGACCACCTCATCGCCCTCTACGACGAGCAGCTCGCGACCGGCGTCGCGCGCGGACCGTCCGAGGTCGGCGTCGTCCTCCAGATCGCGATGGTGCAGTGGAAGATGAAGAAGCGACCCGACCAGGCGCTTCCGTACTTCGAGCGCCTCCGCCGCCTCGAGCCGACGCAGCCCGGCATGATCGAGTTTTTCCGGGTGTGGTCAGCGGAGAACAACGAGCCCGACCGCTTGCTCCAGGTCCTTACCGACGCGCAGCGCGCGGCGACCGACAGCGTGGTCAAAGCGGAGCTCGGCGCCGAGCTCGCGGGCCTCGCCGAAGAGGGCGAGAACGCGGCGAAGGCAGTCGACCAATGGCGCAATATCTTGCGCCAAGATCCGCAGAACCGACAGGCGCGTGAAGCGTTGCAACGGCTCTATCCGCGCACCGGGCAGTGGGCCGCGCTCATCGATCTCTTGCGCGCGGAGCTCGACCGCGTCGCGCCCGACGACAAGACAGCGCGCGCCGACGTCCTCCGTCAGATCGCCGCCGTCTATCGCGACCACTTGAAGAACGATACCGCGCTCGTCACGGTGCTCTCGCAGGTCTGTCAGCTCGAGCCGAGCGACCCGGACGCGGTCCGCGCCCTGGCGCGCGTGTACGAGGTCCTCGGGCGCTGGCGCGATCTCCTCACCGCCCAAGCGCGCCTGGCCGACATCGAGCCCGACAACGGCGCGAAGGCCGAGCTTTACCGTGCGATCGCACGCCGCTGGCTCGAGCAGTTCAACAACGTCCAGAACGCGGTCGAAGCGTACGAGAGGCTCCACGCGCTCTTCCCGACCGACGACGAAGCCGTCACGAAGCTGCGTGAGCTCTACGGGAAGCGCCGCGCCTACAAGCCGCTCTACGATTTGCTCGCCGACCAGGCTGAGCGCAGTGAGGGAGAAGCGCGGGTCGCCATCTTGATGGAGATGGCGAAGCTCGCGGCCGAACGGCTCGACCGCGGCGCTGAAGCGCTCGGCCTCTACCGGAAGATCCTCGAGGAAGATCCGGGCTCGATGCAGGCGCTCGACGCGCTCGAGAAGCAAGCCGAGCGCGACAAGGATTTCGCCACCGTCGCCGACGCGCTCGAGAAGCGCGTGGCCCTCGCGCCCGATCCCGAGGCCGAGCTCGCGATCCTCCAAAAATTGGGTGCGATCTACACTGATCGTTTGAACGACGTCGCCGGCGCCACGCGCACCTACAAGCGCGTGCTCGAGGTCTCTCCGGGTCATCCGAAGGCCCTACGCGTCCTCCGTGACACCTTCCTCGCGTCGAACGACTTCGACGGCCTCAAAGACCTCTACGCACGCAACAACGACTGGGACGGTCTCGCCGAGGTCCTGTCGACCGCCGCCGACCGCGCGACCGACGAAGCTCAGAAGGTCGCGCTGTCGTTCCGTGCAGCCGAGATCTACGTCGACAATCTGCAGACCCCAGAGCGCGCGTTCCGCGCCTACGAGCGCATCCTCACCGCCCGCCCGAACGAACGCCGCGCGGCTGCCGCGCTCGTCCCCATCTACGAGAAGGAGGAGAAGTGGGCGCGCTTGCCGGCGCTCTACGAGATCCTCCTCGAGCACGCCGACGACGCCGACGAGAAACGTGCCCTCTACGAGCGGCTCGTACGCATCTCGGGTGAGCAGCTCCAGGACAAGAACCGGGCGCTCGACTACGCGCGCCGCGCCTACGAGGTCGAGCCCGACCGCAGCGGTGCGCTCGAGGCGTTCGAGAACGCCGCCCGCGCGTCGAACGGCTACGAGGCGTTCGTCGCAGCGCTCGAAGCCCGTCTCTCGGGCGGCAAGAAGATCAAAAAAGAGGAGCGCCGCCGCCTCCAGGCGAAGATCGCCAAGGTCTCAGCGACGGAGCTCGGCCACGTTGATGAAGCCGTCGCCGCGTACAAGACGCTCGCCGAAGATGACGACGTCGACGAAGAGACGGTCGAGACGCTCCAGCGCATTTTGCGCGAGAACAACCGCGCCGACGACCTGCGCTGGCTCTACGAGCTCCGCGTCGGTCGCGCCAATACATCGCAGAAGGTAGAGCTCCTTTCGGAGTGGGGCGCTCTCGAAGAGCAGGCGTTCTCCGCGCCCGACAAGGCGATCGATATCTACCAACGCCTCCTCGAAATCGTCCCACAGCACGGTGCTGCGCTCCGCGCGGTCGCCCGCTTGCTCCGCGCCTCCGGTGACGCGGAAGGTGCGGCCAAAGCGCTCGAACGAGATCGCGACCAGCGTGAAGGCGAAGAACGCGCGCACCGTGAGGTCGAGCTCGCTCGTCTCTACGCCGGTCCGCTCGGCCGTTCGAACGACGCCCTCTCTGCCGCCAAGCGCGCCCTCGACGTTCTCCCCGCCGACCCCGGCGCGGTCGAGGTCGTCGAGCTGCTCCTCCACGTAGCGGAGACCCGCAGCCGCGCGGCCGAGATCCTCGAGAAGAACTACGCCGAGCTCGGCGCCCCGCAACGCCAGGTCGAGGTCTTGAATGTCATGATCGCGACGGCCGCCTCTAAGGGCGACCGCGTCGATCTCTACGTCCGCCTCGCCGAGGTCCTCGAGCAGAAGCTCCGCGATCCGCGGGGCGCCTTCGACGTCATTGCCCGCGCTGCGGGCGAGTTCCCGGCCGAGCTCTCGCTCTGGGATCGCCTCAGCATCCTGGCGAACCGCACCCAGCGTTCGCAAGAGTTCGTCGACGCCATCGCCGAAGCGGTACCCCCGACAGGAGAGAGCGGTCTGCCTCCGCAGATCGAGCTCGACCTCGTCGAGCGCGCCGCCACGCTCTACGAAGAGATGCTCGGCGAGCCTCAGCGCGCGCAGCCGTACCTCGAGCGCATCTTGGCCCGCGACCCCGGTAATGAGCGCGCGTTCGCCCGTCTCAAGCAGATCATGACGACGCTCGAGCGTTGGGTCGACCTCGAGGGTCTCTACGAGCGAGCGGTCGTCGCGGCTACGAACGACCAGCGCCGCGCCGATCTGCTCGGTGAGGCGGCGATCATCGCGGAGGACATCATCGGCGACCGCCCGAAGGCGACCGGTTACCACGAGCGCATCCTCGAGATCGACCCCACACGTGAGCAGACGATCCGAGCGCTCGAAAACCTCTACGCCCAGCTCGAACGGTGGGAGAGCCTGGCAAAGCTCCTCCAGGGTCGCCTCGACGCCGCCACCGGTGACGCGGTCACCAAGCTCAAGTTCCGGCTTGGAAGCTTGTATAGTACACGTTTGGCCGATCAGGCCGCTGCGCTCGGCTACCTCGAAGCGGTGCTCGAGCAGGAGCCGACCGACCGCGAGACGCGGGAGATGGTCGACAAGATGCTCGCCGTCGTCGAGCTCCGTGAGCGCGCCGCGCTCGCGCTCGAAGGCGCCTTCCTCGCGATCGACGCAGTCCGTGACCTCGTGCGCGTGCTCGAGGTCCGGCTCGAGTTCTCCAAGGACGACGACCAGCGCCGCGAGCTCTTGCAGCGCATCGCCGACCTCCGCGACAACCGCCTGAACGAGGGCGCGCTCGACGTCTACGCGCGCCTCGTTCCGCTCGCGCCCGAGGACGCGCACGCACGCGGTCGTCTCCTCGACCTCGCCCGCAAGGTCGGTGCATACGAAGAAGCGGTGAAGGTCCTGACCGACGCGGCCGCCGCCGCCCCGAAGGAGGCGCGCGCCGAGATCTTGGTCGAGCTCGCCAACGTGTACGAGCAGAGCCTCGACGATTCGAAGCGTGCCGAAGAGGTCTATCGCCAGCTCATCGAGCTCGATCCGGCCGACCACGAGACGGTCCTTCCAGCGGCGCGCTCGCTCGCTCGCATCCTCACGACCGCGGGTCGTCACGCCGAGCTCGCGGAAATCCTCAAGCTCCAGACGACGATCGAGCCCGACGCCTCTCTCAAGAAGGACCTCCTCGGTCAGCTCGGCGATCTGTCGGAGAAGACGCTCGACGATCCAAAGGCGGCTGTTTTTGCCTGGAAATCGCGGCTCGAGGACGATCCGACTGACGAAGTGGCGCTCGCCGCGCTCGACCGCCTCTACGAGCGCACGGGTGAGCATCGCGCGCTCGTAGACATCCTGCGCGCACGTGAACGTGGGACGCAGAACGGCGCTGAGCGCAAGGCGCTCCTCGGTCGGATCGCGACCACGCTCGCCGAAAAGGTCGGCGACGCGCCCGAAGCAATCCTCGCATACCGGGCGCTCTTGGACGACTTCGGCGCCGAGCGCGCGCCGCTTGCCGCGCTCGCTTCGCTCTACGAGAGCGCGGGCAATTGGCCGGAGCTCATCGAAACACTCGAGCAGGATCTCGGGCTCGCCGAGGCTTCGGCCGATCGCCTCGCTCTGCTCGCCAAGGTCGGGCAGATCAAGGAAGGGAAGCTGTCGGACCTCACCGGCGCGCTCGAGGCGTACCGGGAGGCTCTCACGCTCGAGCCTTCGCACGCGCCGAGCCGCGCGGCGCTCGAAGCGCTCCTCACGAACAACGACGCGCGTCGCGAGGCCGCCGGCATCCTCCGTCCGCTCTACGAGACGGGCGGAGAGAACCAGAAGTTGCTCGGCGTCCTCGACATCGAGGCCGAGCACGCCGACACGCCGGACGACAAGATCGCGCTCTTCGCGCAGGCGACCAAGGTCGCGGAAGAATCGCTGCGCGACGCGGCTCGCGCGTTCGATTACGCAGCGCGCGCGCTGAAAGAGGCCGCAAGTGAGCCCGAGCTCCCGAAGTGGATCGAGACGACCGAGCGCCTCGCCGGCATCGACGGCAAATGGGCGGAGCTCGTCGCGCTCTACCGCGAGCTGATCCCCGAGGTCTCCGACGGCGACGTGCAGGTCGCTCTCACGCTCAAGGTCGCCGACCTCGCCCGCGCTCGCCTGAACGATCCGGCGCTCGCGAAGGAGATGTACGTGAAGGCGCTCGAGCTGAAGAGCGAAGACACGCGCGCGCTCGCGGCCCTCGAATCGCTCTACGGCGAAGGCGGCGATCATGCCGCGCTGCTCGATATCCTGAAGCGCCGCGCCGAGGCGGCCGAGAGCGACGCCGACCGTAAGACGTTCCTCTTGAAGCAGGCGCGTCTGTCGGACGAGACGTTGAAGGACGCGCCGGCGGCGACCGCGGTCTACGAAGAGATCCTCGAGCTCGGCGAGGACGAAGCTGTCTTCGCGGCTCTTGAACGGCTTTATTCCACGCTCGATCGTTGGGGCGACCTCGTCGAGCTCTACGAGCGTCAGCTCGGTCAGGTGCCCGGCGGAGAGCGTAAGGCCGACCTTCATCATCGGCTCGGCCTCGTATTCGAGAAACAGGTCGACGACCTCGACCGCGCGCTCGACCAGTATGAAGCCGCGCTCGGCGTCTCGGCGCAGCACCCGCCGACCATCGAATCGCTCGAAGGCATTCAAGGCGAGCCTTCCCACCAGCTCCGTGCCGCCGAGATCCTCGAAGCGGTCTATCTCGCGCGTTCGGATTGGGCTCGTGTGATGACGGCGATCGAGTCGCGCCTCCGCGCGAGCGAAGAGCCCGAGGAGCGCCGCACGCTCTTGAAGCGCCTCGCCAAGATGCGCGAAGAGCAGGCCGAGGACTATCGCGGTGCGCTCGAGACGACGGCGAAGCTCCTCTCCGAAGATGTCACCGACGAAGCGACGTGGGCCGAGCTCGAGCGCCTCGCGCGCGTCGCCGTCGCCACCGACCGTCTCGCCGAAATTTTCGCCGGGGAGCTCGAAAAAATCACCGAGGACGAGGAGGCGACCGCTCGGCTCGCCAAACGCACGGGCGAGCTCTTCGAGCAGAAGGGCGATGCCGATCGCGCGCTCACGTTCTTCCGCCGCGCCTACGCGTTCGACCCCGAGCAGGGCGAAGGATCGTTCGAAGCGATCGACCGCCTCCTCGCCCGCCAGAATCTGCCGAAGGAGCGCGTCGCTCTCTATCGCGAAGCGCTCGAATACCGCGACGAGCCGGCCGCGCGGCTCGCCACGCTCCTCGCGATCGCCAAGATCGAAGAAGAGGATCTCAAGGATGACGAAGCCGCGATCGAGACGTATCGCAGCGCGCTAGAGACCGAAGAGACCGACGTCTCATCGCTCGACGCTCTGACGCGCCTCTATACGCGGCGTGAACGGTGGCAGGACCTCGCCGATCTCATCCGTCGCCGCGCGGAGCAGAGCGCGCTGCCAGAAGAAGAGTCTCGTTGGCGTTACGAGCTCGGCTCGCTTTTGCAGACCAAGCTCGCCGACGTCTCGACTGCGATCGACGAGTACCAGACCGTGGTGGAGACCGCGCCGCTCGACTCCGAACCGCTCAAGAAGACGGTCACGGCGCTCGAAGCGCTGCTTCACCAGGACGAGCACAAAGCACGCGTCGTCGACATCCTGCGTCCCATCTACGAGCGCTCCGACGACTGGCGGCACATCATCTCCGTCAACGCCGAGCGCCTCGCGATCGCGCAAGAAGACGGCGAGAAGGTCTCGATTCACCGCGAAAATGGCCGGCTCTGGGAAGAGCGCGGCAAGGACCCGCAGAAGGCGTTCGACGCGGTCGAGAAGGCCTTCGAGATCGATCCGGACGACGGCGACACACGCGGCGAGCTCGATCGCCTCGCCGAAATCACCAAGCGTTGGGACGGTCTCGCTCAGGCTTACGAGAAGGGGATCCTCCGCGCCGATGACTTGAACAAGCGCGAGCTCTTCGTTGCGCTCGCGAATCTGCATGATCAGAAGCGCGACGACCCGCGGAGCGCGCTCTCGGCCTACGAGCGCCTCTCCGCGCTCGATGAGAGCGACATCGAGACGCTCGAGAAGATCGATCGCCTCGCGATGCTCCTAGCCGACTGGTCGACGCTCGTGCGTGTGCTCGCCAAGCGCGCCGAAAACGCGGGTGACGAAGAGCGCGCCGCTACGTGGCGCCGTATCGGCGAAACGCAGCGCGACATGCTCGACGACCAGAACGCGGCGATCGAGGCGTACGAAAAGGCGTTCGAGATCGAGCCCGACGGCACCCTCGCGCTCGACCGCTTGATCGAGCTCTACGACGCCAAGGGTGACACGAAGCGCCTCGTCGAGCTCTATCGCAAGCGCATCGATCTCGCCGCCGACGACGAAACGGATCTGAAGCACCAGCTCCTTCTCGAGGCCGCTCACCAGTATGAAACGGGCCTGTCCGACCCGCGCGAGGCGATCAACCTGCTCGGCGAAGCGCTCGCCGCGCGCGAAGGTGACTCCGACGTCATGCAGCGCCTCGAGCGCCTCTACACGTCCGAGAAGATGTGGCCCGAGCTGCTGGGCAGCCTGCGTGCCCGCGCCGAAGCCGCCGCCTCTGACGAGGATCGCAACGCGATCCGCAAGCGCATCGGGTCGCTGCTGGCGAAGGAGCTCGACGATCCGCGCTCGGCGCTCGACGCCTACCGCGAGGTCCTCACTTCGGGCTTCGACCCGGACGCCGCCACGGCCGTTCGTCAGCTCGGCGAGCGGCGCGAGGATCTCCGCCTCGAGATCGTCGAGACGCTCGAGCCCGTTCTCCGCGAGGCCGGGCGCAACGCCGACCTCGTCGAGATCCTCGAGATGCGCTTCAAGTCGCAGACCGACCCGGCCGACCGCGCGCAGACGTTGCGCGACATCGCCGACGTCGTCGAGCAGAAGCTCCAGGACGTTTCGCGCGCGCAAGCGATCCTCGTCCGTGCGCTCGCCGAGACCCCCGCCGCCGACTGGGTCCACGAAGAGAACGAACGTGTCGCGACCATCCTCGGAGCCGAGGGTTGGGAGCGTTACGTCGATGCGCTCTCCGATCGATCGGCGGCGATCTTCGACGCCGCTGCCGTCGCCGACCTGCAAATGCGCATCGGTCGCATTTCGGAGGACAAGCTCTCCAACGATCTACGCGCAGCCAAGGCCTACGTCACCGCCGCCGAACAGGCCGGCGACAGCGAGATCGTCCTCGAGGCGCTCGACCGTCTCTTTGTTCGCTTGAAGGATTGGCGTGCGCTCGCCGACGTCCTCGAGCGCCGCGTGGCGCTCGACGCCGACGCGCAGAAGCAGGCCGATCTCTACTATCGCCTCGCGACCCTGCAGATCCACGAGTTCGACGAAGCCGAAAAGGGCCTCGGAACGCTTCGGATGGCGGTCGAGCGCGTGCCCGATCACGGCCCGAGCTGCGAGGCGCTCGAGAAGCTCTTGGACAAGACCGAGAAGGACGCGGAGGCCGCCGCGCTCTACGACGAGGCCTTCGAGGCGCTCGAGACGGTCTATCGCGCAGCGAATCGCGCCGACGACCTCGCCCGTCTCTACGAACGTCGCGTCAACCGGGCGACGAGCGCGCGTGAGCGCATCAGCACGCGGCTGCAGCTCGCTCGCATCCTCGAGGAAGAGGCCAAGAGCCCGGAGCGGGCTCAGCGCGTCATCGAGCAAGCCGCGGCCGTCGATCCGTCCGACGTCGATGTGCTCACCGAGCTCGAGCGTCTCGCCGGTGTGACGACCGAGTGGCGGGGAGCGGCCGATGCGCTCGCGTCCGCGCTCGAAGGGGAGGGGGCGAAATCGCTCACGACCGCGACACGCGCCGAGCTCTGGGTGCGGCTCGCGACCTGGCGGAAGCAACACCTCCAGGATCCGCGCGGCGCCGAGGACGCGCTCGCCAAGGCGCGGATCGAGGAGCCCGAGAACGTCGCCATCCTCCGCGACCTCGAGGACCTACAGCGAACGCCGGGCCGCGAGCGCGATCTCGTCGCCACGCTCCGCGCGCGCGCAGCGCTCGAGAGCGACATCGCGTCCAAGCGCGATCTCTTACGCGAGTCGTGGGCGATCGAAGAGCTCACCAAGCTGCGTGAGAGTGCGAATGACTCGGCCGAGGTCGTCAAGCTCCTGCTCCGCCGCGCCGACCTCGAGTCGGATGCGCCCGAGGTCTCTGGCCTCCGTCACAAGGCAGCCAATCTCTACGCCGACACGCTCGGCCAGAAGGAAAAGGCCGTCGAGCTCTTCGAGAAGCTCTATGCCGACGACGGCGAAGACGCGGAAGCCGCCGCCAAGCTACGGGCGCTCTACGCTTCGCTCGACAAGAAGGACGAGCTCGTCCAGCTCCTCGAGACGTTGGTCGAGCGGGCGTCCACGCAGGAAGAGCGCGCCACGCTCCGCATCGAGCTCGCGCGTCTCCAGGGCGAGCGCGGCAAGGCCGACGAAGCGATCGCGTTCCTCCGCGCGATCGTCGACGAAGACGAGCGGCACACCGAGGCCGTCCTCGCGCTCTCGGAGCTCCTCGAAAAGACCGGCTCGCACGCTGACCTCGCCGCTCTCCTCGAAAAGCGGCTCGATCGCGCGCGCAGCGACTCTTCGAGCGCAGACGCAGCGCAGCTGACCGCCCTCGAGCTCAAGCTCGGCGCGCTCTATGAAGAGAACCTCGACGACAAGGACAAGGCGCTCGCCACGTACGAGGCCGTGCTCGCGCACGAGCCCTCCCATGCGGGCGCGCTCGAAGCTGTCGCGCGATTGGCCGAAGGCAAAGGGAACGACGCGCGCGTGGCCGAGGTCTTGGCGACGCTCCTCGACGGCTCGGCGAACGGCGACGGCGCCAAGATCGCGCTGCGCCTCGCCGCTGCGCGTGGTCGCTTGAAGGACGACGCAGGGGTCGAGTCCGCGCTTCGCCGCGCGCTCGAGATCGATCCGGAGGAGCCTACCGCCCGGGCCGAGCTCCGCGCCCTCTACGAACGAACGGAGAAGTGGAAGGAGCTCGCCGACGTCCTCGTCGCCGAGGCTGCGCTCCTCGAGAAGAACCACCCCGACGAGGTGAAGGCGCAGCCGGAGCCCGCCCCGTCGATGCCGCCGCCCGGAGGCTCGGGACGTCCTTCACGTATGTCGCTCACGCCGCCGCCGCCTGCGCCAACAGGTCTTCTGGCCGAAGCGCTCGGCCTCCTCCGCCGCGCTGCCGAGATCCACCTGAACAAGCGCAAATCGCCGCCCGACGCCGTTCCGGTGCTCGAAAAGGCGAAGTCGTTCGCACCCCAAGATCGCGAGCTGCTTCTCCTCCTCTGCGACGCGTATACGGCCTCGGGTCGTGAGCGCGAAGCGGCCGTCGTGCTCGAGAAGATCATCCAGTCGTTCGGCGGCAAGCGCTCGAAGGAGCTGTCGGTCTATCACCATCGCCTCGGCAAGGCGCTCGCGCAGCTCGGTGACAAGGACGTCGCTCTCACGCAGCTCGACATGGCGTTCAAGATCGACCCCGGCTCGGTCTCGGTCCTCAAGGATCTCGGTCTCCTCGCGCTCGAGACCGGTGATCTCGACCGCGCCCAGAAGACCTTCCGCGCCCTGCTTCTTCAGAAGCTCGACGCCAACGCCGGGATCTCGAAGGGTGAGGTGTTCTTCTACCTCGGTGAGGTCAGCGCGAGGCAAGGCGACAAGACCAAGGCCGTGCAGATGCTGGAGCGCGCGGTCGAGAACGAGCCGACGCTCGAGCGCGCCAAGACGCGCCTCTCCGAGCTCAAAGGGTGACGGCGAGCACGGGCGCGGCGCTCGTGCAGCCCGAGCGCGAGGGGCGCTCTCTGAACGGGCTGCTCCTCGGCGTGGTCGCGCGTCTCTGGGTCGCGACCCTGCGGGTGCGGCTCGTGGTGAGTGAAGAGCTCGCGCGCACGCTCACCACGCCGGCGACTCGTCCGTTGGTCTACGCGTTCTTCCACGGTACCCAGCTCTCGCTCCTCGGGTTCCCGCGCCGTCGCAAGACGTCGGTCATGGTGAGCTTGTCGAAGGACGGCGCGATGCAGGCGCGCGCGCTTGCTCTTCAAGGGCTCGGCATCGTACGCGGGTCGACCTCGCGCGGAGGTGCGCGGGCGCTCGTCGCGCTCGTCCGAGCGCTTCGGACGGGTGCCGACGTCGCCTTCGCGGTCGACGGCCCACGCGGCCCTTATGGCGTCGCGAAGGCCGGTGCTGTGCTCGCCGCGCGAGCCGCGAACGGCCTGCTCGTCCCGTTCGGGAGCGCGTGCCGCCATGCGTTCGTCTTCCGCCGCGCGTGGGACCGGTTCGTCCTCCCGCTCCCGTTCTCGCGCGTCGTCATCGTCGCCGGAGCGCCGCTCGAGCCTTATCTCGAGCCCGAGGCCTTGTCGGCGGCCATCGCCGCAGCGAACGAAAAAGCCCGGGAAATCACGTTCGGCGCTGGCGGCTCTTCCACTAACTGGGACAAATTGAATACCTTGGACGGTGCTGCGTCGAATTCCGAAGAACTTACTGCCCGCGTGTCGGGAGGAGAATGAGATGACAAAGTCAGTCGCTTGGATTTTCGTTTCGGGTGCCCTCGTCGCCACGACCGCGTGCAGCGTGACCACCAAACCTGGTGAGATCGATTTCAAGACGCAAACGAAGTACACGTACCCCGACGAGACGCGGACCGCGACGTCGGCCTGGGCTGGCCAGGCGATCCGGGTCGAGAACGAGGGCGTCAATCCGAACGTGAACGGCGATCTGAAGATCATCGCCGACGGCACTGACACGATCACGGCGACGGGCGGCATCGTCGCGTACGCGGACGCCGACGACACTCACCGACGATGGCAGCACGATCACGATCCACTGCGGCCACGGCCAAGACCACGGCAGCTCCGGTGCGGCTGGCTCGGGCTGCTTGGATCTTACCGTCCACATCCCGAACGGCTCGGAGGCGCAGGCCGTCAATCTCACCGCCAACAGCGGCAATGGTCCGGTCGACATCACCGGCCCGGTCTATGGCTCGGCCAACGTCAGCTCGACTGGCTCGGGCGACGTCCGCGTCGCGCTCTCGCCTTCGGTCGGCAGCTCGAGCCAGATCATCGGTGGTGACGCGGTCACGCTGTACGTCCCGGCCACGTTCTCGGCCGACACGGTCCAAATGGGCTCGAAGGCCGATCCGCCTGCGATCGACACCACGGATTTCCCCGATCTCGTCAACGGCGGCAGCTATGGCACCAAGGGCGCGGGCGCGGCGGTCATCAAGGTCGGCTCGACCGGCATCCTCGACAGCGACGTCGCCGCGTTGAAGCGGCAGTGATCAGGCCGTGACGGCGATCGCGTCGATCTCGACGCGCGCGCCCTTCGGCAGAGCCTTCACTTCGACGGTTGCTCGCGCGGGAAGCGTCGGGCAGCCGTCGAATGCTTTTCCGTAGACGCCGTTGACCGCGGCAAAATCGCCGAGCGACGTGAGGTAGATCGTCGTGCGCACGACGTTCGCGAACGTGCAGCCAGACGCCGCCAGGACGGCGCGCAGGTTCTCGAGCACGCACGTGGTCTCTTCTTCGATCGTGCCGGTGACAAGATCACCCGTCTTCGGATCGAGCGGGATCTGCCCGCTCAAGAACACGAGATTGCCCGCCTGCACGGCCTGCGAGTATGGGCCGATGGCCTTCGGTGCTGCGTCGGTTGCGATCGATTTCGAAGCCATAATTTCCTCGTTGAATGAGTTGTCAGCCGTAGTGCTTCACAGGCGTTGCCGGCCTTGGAGCGCGCGGCCCATCGTAATCGGATCGGCGAACTCGAGATCGCCGCCGTGCGGAACGCCGCTCGCGATGCGCGAGACCGCGACGCTCGTCTGACCGAGCTCGCGCTTCAAGAGGAGCGCGGTCGCTTCACCGTCGACCGACGGCGGCGTCGCGACGATGACCTCCTCGACCCCTTCCTCCTTCACGCGGCGCACGAGCTTCTCGATCGGCAAGTCTTCGGGGCCAATGCCTTCGAGCGGCGAGAGCAGCCGACCGAGCACGAAGTAGCGGCCGCGCATCGAGCCCGCGCGCTCGATCGCGATGAGGTCGTGCACGCGCGCGACGATGCAGAGAATCTTTTTGTCACGCTTGTTGTCGCTGCAGATCTCGCAGAGCGAAGCGCCCGACGGCGCGACCTCCGCGATGTTGCCGCACGTCTCACAAGGGACGAGATGATCGCGGAGCTCCACGAGCTCACGGCCGAGATCGTCCGCGATCTGACGCTCGGCTGTGAGCAAGAACAGCAAGTAGCGCTGCGCCGTCTTCTCACCGACGCCGGGGAGGCGGGCGAGGAGGGAGACGAGGCGTCGCGCGTGGAGCGACTGCATGAATTAGACGACGCCGGGGATTTTGACGCCGCCGGTGACCTTGGACAGCTCTTCTTCCATCGTCTTGTCGGCGAGCTCGAGCGCGCCGTTGAGCGCGGCGGCGGCGCCGTCGAGCGACATCTCCGTGCCTTCGGCCTTGAGGAATTCGGGATCGATTTCGATCTTCACGACGCGGCGGCCGAGCGTGACGGTCGCCTTGACCTTGTCGCCAAGCGCGCTGAAGACGACCTCACGGTCTTTGAGCTTCTCTTTTTCCTGCTCGATCTTGCGCTGCACCCGCGCCGCCTGGCGCATCAGCTCGTTCATCCCGCCGCGAAATTGCATGGCCTCGATTTAGCACCAAATTGGGCAAATCAAGCCAGAATGATGGGGGGCTCGGGGGGAGGGATCTCTCCTCGACTACGCGCGGCGGTGCCCGCGTTTGCGAAGCAAGCGCTTCGTGACGGGCAAGCCACGATGGCACGAAGAGCCGCGCCTAGCCCCTATCAGGGAGCTTCACTTCGCGGAGCTCGCCGGCAAAGAGGGCGATCGCCTCCTGCACGAGCGGGTGCTTGGCGATCGCGGCGCGGGCGTCTTTGTCGGCCTGGACCTCGGCGTCGATGTCGACGGTGACGAGCGTGGGCCCTGTGGGTGCATTCTTCGTCAGCTCGACCACTAGGAGCGGCTGAACGCCGAAGTGAGCCTGGGCCGCGTTGAGGAGCGCGGCCTTCGATTGGCCGTTCATGACGAGGTCGGCGTAGTGACTGTGCTCGTAGAGCGCGAGGCGGATTTTGTCGGGCCCGACCTCGAGCGGCGTTGTCGCGCGGAACGCGTTGGCGGCGACCTGGTCGGTCGGCGCGGTGATGCGCGCTACGATTTTACGGAGCGTCTCGAGCGCCGCGTCGTTCACCGGTGGCGGAGCCACCGCGAGCGGCGGGGCGGACGGTTGCGGGGTCGGGAGCGCGACCTCACGCGGGATGGGCTTGCGGCGCGACTCGAGCGCAGGCTCGGACGCGGGGTTACGCACGAGCGCGAGCGCGCCCATGACCGGAGGCGGCGCCGCGTGCGGCTGCGGAACTGGTTGATGGGCCAGCGCGATCGACGGCGAGACCTGCGCTGGCGCAGCCTGGAACCGCTGGCGGTCACCACCACCCTCGTGACCACCGCCGCGCGAAGGGGCCGACCCGCCGCGCGGAGCGGGCGGGGAAGGAGGCGCGCCGCCCAGCCTGCGCTCGAGCTCGCCGAGGCGCGCGATGAGATCGTCCACCGGCAGGAGCGGCGGGCGCCGCGCGAGCCGGACGAAGAGCATCTCGATCGCCATGCGGGGCTGGCCGCCTTTGACGACGTCGTCGAACCCCTTCGAGAAGCCTTGGAAGAGCCGCGTGAGGTCGTCGGCGTCGGCTTTGTCGGCCAGCGCGTACACGTCCTTCGCCTCTTCATCTGCTAATTCGAGTAGTTGTCTACCAGATTCACCAGATACCTTGGCGACGACGAGGTTTCGGAGGTGACGGAGGACGTCACGGGCGACGTGAGGGAGGTCGAACCCTTGCTGGGCGAGGCTGCCGGTGATCTCGAGCGCGGCGGCCGCGTCGCCGGAGACGAGGGCGCTCGCGAGGTCGTGGAGCACCTTGCGGTCGGCGACGCCGAGGACGCGGGTGACGTCCTCGCCCGTGAGCTTCTGTCCGCTGAAGGCGATGACCTGATCGAGCAGGCTCATCGCGTCGCGCATCGAGCCGGCGGCTTCGCGCGAGATGACGGCGAGCGCCTCGTCGTCGAACGTGACGCTCTCTTTCGCCAGGACTTCTCCGAGCCGCTTGGCGATGCGCTGCATCGAGATGAGCTTGAAGTCGTAGCGCTGGACCCGCGAGAGGATCGTGACCGGCAGCTTGTGCACCTCCGTCGTGGCGAAGATGAACTTCACGTGCGGGGGCGGCTCTTCGAGCGTCTTCAGGAACGCGTTCCACGCCGCGTTCGAGAGCATGTGGACCTCGTCCACGATGTAGATCTTGAAGCGGTCACGCGCCGGACGGTACGAGAGCCCTTCTTGGAGCCGGCGGACCTCGTCCACGCCGTTGTAGCTGGCGCCGTCGATCTCCTGGACGTCCATGTCGACGCCGGCGGCGATCTCGGTACAAGCCGCGCAGACCTGGCAAGGGATCGCGGTCGGGCCGGTCGCTTTGCCGTCGGCCCCCAAGCAATTGAGGCACTTGGCAAGAAGGCGCGCGCTGGTCGTCTTGCCGACGCCGCGGACGCCAGTGAAGAGGAACGCATGGGCGACGCGGTTCTGGGCGATGGCGTTCGCGAGGGTCGTGGCGACGTGCTCTTGGCCGACCAAGTCTTCGAACGACTGCGGTCGGTATTTTCTCGCGAGGACCAGATAGCTCACAGCGCTTTGGTAGAGCGATCGGCGCGCCGCTGCAATGCTGGCTAAACTTTTTGGGAACTCCGGCGCAGCTCGGCCTGTCTTCCCCGCGTCTGGTTTTTCTCGGCGCGTGGCTCGAGTCAATCAAACCCAATGGAGGACTGTCATGATGGAGCACTTTCGTGAAGGCGGTTGGGGCATGTTCCCGGTGTTGGCGTTCGGCCTCTTGCTCCTCGCTGCGGCCGTCAAATACGCTGTCAAGCCCGAGAGAAGGCTCGTTCCGCTGCTTTACGGGCTCGGCGTCTTGACCCTGTCGGCCGGCGCGCTCGGTTTCGTCACGGGCCTGATGGCGACCGCGAACGCGATCGGGACGAACCCGGACTTTACGAGCCATGCGGGCCTCATCACGATCATCGGCGTCGGCGAATCGCTCAACAACATCGCCTTCTCGCTCATCTTCGTCGTGCTCGCGGCCATCGCCGCAAGCCTCGGCGCGATGCAGATCGCGCGCGGCAAAACGGAAAAACCCGAAGAGGCGTGAGCCTCCTCGGGTCTCCCAGAGGGTCCGGATAGCGCTCAGGCTTGAGCGCGTCGAGGCCAGCGCTCAGGCTTGAGCGCGTCGAGGCCAGCGCTCAGGCTTGAGCGCATCCAGACCGGTTTCGGCGGGCCTACTTCTTGAGCTCGCTGACCAACTCCGGCACCGCGGTGAAGAGGTCTTGGACGAGACCGTAGTCGGCGACCTGGAAGATGGGCGCTTCCGGATCCTTGTTGATCGCGACGATGGTCTTCGACCCCTTCATGCCGGCAAGGTGCTGGATCGCGCCGGAGATGCCGATCGCGAAGTAGAGGGCGGGCGCGACGACGCGTCCGGTCTGACCGACCTGGAGCTCCGGCGGAGCGTAACCGGCGTCGCACGCGGCGCGGCTGGCACCGACGGCGGCGCCGAGCAAGCCGGCGAGCGGGTCGAGCACCTCGGAGAATTTCTCCTTGAGCGCGCGGCCGCCGGAGACGATGACGCGCGCCTCGCCGAGGTCGGGGCGCTCGCTCTTGGCGGCTTCGAGCGAGACGAATTGGACGCGCGAGGCGGCGGCGTCGACCGGCGCGACGGCGACCTTCTCGACCGGCGAGGCTCCTCCAGACGGCTCGGCGGCGAGGAATTCGGACTGGCGGACCGAGACGACCTGCTTCGGCGTCAGGATCTCGACGTGCGCGTAGGCGTTGCCGGCGTAGGTCGGGCGCTTGTAGGAGAGCTTGTCGCCCTGGGCGGTGACGGCCGAGATGTCGGGGGCGTAGCCGGCGCCGAGCTTGGCCGCGACGCGCGGAGCGAGATCCTTGCCGAACGAGCTGGCGGTGACGGCGATGATGTCGAATTGCGCGGCGACGGCCGCGACGGTCGGCGCGTAGCGCTCCGCGAGCGGGTGCTCGAGCGACACGTCGTCGGCGAGCAGGATCTTCTGCGCGCCGAACGCCTCGAGCTCCTTGGCTGCGCCGGCGGCGTTGGAGCCGAGCACGAGGATCGAGAAGGGGAGCTTCGTCTGCTTCGCGAAGGCGATCGCGCTGTGGGTGCTCTTACGCGCGTGACCCTCGGAAAGCTCTGCAATAACGAGAATTTGAGCCATTTTGGTAATCCTTTACGTCTAAAGCTTTTGTGGAACCCTGTGGTGAGCAGGCCCTGGGCGAGCCCGCGTGAGGTGAATGCCTATCGGCATGCGACTTACATTCGCCCGAGAAACCACGTTTTCTCGGGGTAGGAAGGCGCGAGCCTTCCGAGAAAAATTAGATGACGCGCGCTTCGGTCTTCAGCTTTTGGACCAGCTCGGCGACGGTCTTCACCTTCACGCCGGCTTTACGAGCGGGCGGGGCCTCGAACGACGTCACCTTGATCTTGAGCGTCGTGTCGGCGGCGAGGTCGGCGAGCTTCATCTCGACGAGCGGCTTCTTCTTCGCCGCCATGATCGCCATGAGCGCTGCGAAGCGAACGCCGTCAGCGTACTTGTGGCTCGGCGAGTGCTTCGACGAGACGCTCGTCGGTGCGACGATGCGAAGGTCGACCGTGACGACGGCCGGGAGCGTGACCTTGACGACCATCGAGCCGCCGTCGATCTCGCGATGCACCTCAAGCGCCGTGTCGTTTTCGCTCTTGATCGAGCCGGCGAAGGTCGCTTGCGGCCAACCGAGGTACTCGGCCAAGAGCTGGCCCACCTGGTTGGAATCGCCTTCGACCTGCTGCTTGCCGAGGAGGACGAGGTCCGGCTTCTCCTTTTCGACGAGCGCCTTGAGCGCGCGGGCGAGGAGGTCGCCGTCGAGCTGGTCGTCGGTCGCGTCGACGCGGATCGCGCGGTCGGCGCCGGTCGCGAGCGCCGCACGGAGCGTGGTATCGACCTCCTTCGGGCCGAAGCTCACGACGAGGACCTCACCCTGACGGGCCTTCGGGCTCGCGCCGTTTTCGGTGAGGCGAAGCGCAGTCTCCACCGCGTACTCGTCGAACGGGTTCGGCTTCCACTCGAGACCGGTGGTCTCGACCTTGCCGCCGTTGATCTTGATCTTGTTCGCGTTGTCCGGGTCGCTGACGCGCTTGAGCGGAACGAGGATTTTCACGGATTTCTCCTGGATTAGCTACGGTTCCTGCCAAAACTGAATGGCCATTCAGCCGAGAGAGTAGTTAGGTGTCACCGGGCTCCGTGTCAACGGTCCGCGTCGAACAAGCGCGTCGAACGGCTAAGATGAGCAGCAGCCAAGTGACAGCCTTCCTGTCGACGGCGTCTGGCTCGGCGGGAGAAGGGGGCGGGGGAAGGGCGGCGGGTGGGTCCGGCGGGTGGGTCCGGCAGGTCGGGGCGCGTGGTCGCGGCTCACCAGAGATTCGCTTTTCCCTGCGAAGCCTTGGTAACCTCCGCCGACATGCAAACGGGCAAACGAATTCGAATCTCACGCAGCTTGGGGCTCGCGCTCGCGAGCGGTGCAGCAATCGTCGCAGTGGCGGCGGCGGCATCAGCCCAGCAGCGGGTCGAGCCGCGCCTTCGCCCGCCGATCCTGCACCCGGGCGTAGCGACGAGCGCGAAGCCCGTAGTATCGGCCGTTCCTTCAACTGCGGCGACGACGACGACCACGATCTCGGGCGAAGGCCAGACCTCGGATCAGAAGGTCCGCTTCAACACGTACATCGACCGCACGAACGCGACCATCCACGCCGAGGTCCACGCAGGTGGCAAGGCGGTGACCGACGACGAGCGCAAGGTCGTCAAAGAGCATTGGCGCATCTCGACGCGCTTGCTCCGCATCCGCGACGTTGCCGAGGACTCGAAGGACGCGGCATCGATCGCGACGGTCGACGCCGACCTCGCGCTCCTCGACGCGCATCTTTCAACGAAGCTGAAGGCCCTCAACGCGAAAGCACCGAAATGAAGACCGCCAAAATCGCTGTCGCCGCGCTGATGGTGTCTTCGCTCGTAGCGCTCTCGGGCTGCGGCAAGCTCATCGACAAGCTGAAGGGTGTGAGCGAAGACGCCGGTGAGGCCGACGCTGGCATGGCCGAGGTCGTCGACGCCGAGAGCGGCGAGGTGGTCGATGCGGCAAGCGGCGAGGTCGCTGATGTCGATGCGGGTGCAGACGCCGCCGCCGCGCCGACCACCGTCGTGTCCCCGGGTGACCGCCTGCCGACGTACAACGCCGACGAGGCCGCCGCGCAAAAAGACATTGGCGCGGGCAATTACAAAACCCAGCTGCAGAGCCTAGACAAACAAGTGAAGGCCCTGAAGTAGCGAAGCTACCCACGGACGCGGGCCCTCTCTCCGGAGCCGAAATGCGTGTCGAATGCGATTTTTTGGTGATGGGCAGCGGCGTCGCTGGCCTTTCGTTCGCGCGTGAAGCGGCGAAGCTCGGTGAGGTCATCGTCGTCACCAAGCGGGCCCGCGACGAATCGAACACGAAGTACGCGCAGGGCGGCATCGCCGCCGTCCTCGCGCACGGCGACACATTCGAGGCGCACATCGCCGACACGATGAAGGCGGGCGCCGGGCTCAATCACCGGAAGGTGGTCGAGCTCTGCGTGAAGGAGGGGCCGGAGCGCATCCAGATGCTGCGCGACATCGGCGCCCGCTTCGATCTCGCGGAGGGGCCGCGACCCGACAACGGCGCCGACCTCGATCTGCACCTCGAAGGCGGCCACAGCGCGCGGCGCGTGGCGCACGCCGCCGACATGACGGGTAGGGAGGTCGAGCGCGCGCTCCTCGATGCGTGCGCGGCCGAGCCCCGCATCCGCATCCTCGAAGAGCACATGGGGGTCGACCTCATCATGCTCTCGAAGTACGGCGGCCCCGAGATTTGCGCTGGCGCCTACGTGCTCGACGAAGGGAGCGGCAAGGTCCTCACGATCATCGCCAAGGCCACGATCTTGGCGACCGGCGGCGCAGGCAAGGTCTACAACTACACGACCAATCCGGACGTCGCGACCGGTGACGGCGTCGCGCTCGCGTATCGCGCGGGCGCGGAGGTCGCGAACATGGAATTTTATCAATTCCATCCGACCGCGCTCTATCACCCGCTGGCGAAGCGCTTCCTCATCAGCGAAGCCTTACGCGGAGAAGGCGCGACGCTCCGCACGCTCGACGGTCACGCATTCATGAAGGACCATGACGTGCTCGGTGACCTGGCGCCGCGTGACGTCGTCGCCCGGGCGATCGACCTCGAAATGAAGAAGAGCGGCGCCGACCACGTCCTGCTCGACATCACCGACAAGAAGCCCGCGTTCGTTCGCGAGCGCTTCCCGAACATCTACGCCGAGTGTCTCAACTACGGCATCGACATCACCGCGCAGCCTATCCCCGTCGTTCCCGCCGCCCACTTCATGTGCGGTGGCGTGTCGACCGACCTCGACGGCCGCACGACGATCCCCGGCCTCTGGACGATCGGCGAATGCGCTCACACGGGCTTGCACGGCGCCAATCGCCTGGCCTCGAACTCGCTCCTCGAAGGGCTCGTCTTCGGCCACCGCGCCGCGCTCGCGCTCGCGAAGATGGAAAAGACGAACGATCCGACGGCGGAGGTCCCCGATTGGGACGTCGGTGAAGCGGGCACACCCGACGAGGCGGTCGTCATCAGCCACAACTGGGACGAGGTCCGCCGCGCGATGTGGAACTACGTCGGCATCGTGCGCTCGAACAAGCGCCTCGCCCGTGCGTCGCGCCGGGTGGCGCTGCTCCAAGAGGAGATCCGCGAGTATTACTGGCGCTATTTCGTCACGCGCGATCTGCTCGAATTGCGCAACATCGCGACGGTCGCGCAGCTCATCATCGAGTGCGCATCGGCGCGGAAAGAGAGCCGTGGCCTCCACACGACCGTCGACTACCCGGAGCTCGACCCGAAGGGCGCCCGTGACATCGTGTGCAAACGCGGCGTTCCGGCACATTACCGCTCTTAACTCGAGCCAATTCCAGAGTGTTTTCGGGTAGAGTCCGCCCGTGCTTCAGCAAGTGAAGACCGAGGATGACTCGCTCGCGATTTGGACGTCGCTCGTACGTATGCGCGCGTTCGCCGCTGCAGCGCGCGCGGCCACGACCGAAGCATTCGAACGTCACGTCGCCGCCGCCGACCTCGCCGTGATCGCGGGCGCAATGGCAGCTCGATGACCGACCTCGTCGCCCGCAAAATCGCCTGGAAATCACTCCGAATGACGCCGCCTGGCTGGCACAACGGCGCTCATCTCGTGCACGCCGCCGGCTTCGCGTGGGCGGCGAAGATGAACAAGGACGACGCGGTGGCGCTCGCGCTCGGGCCCGAAGATGTGATGGAGACCGCCGAGGTGCACAACGCGCTCAACTTCGCTGGCGTCTTCAAGCTGCCGGTCGTGTTCGTCGTGCGCGCGAAGCCGTCGTCGGAGGCCGATCTCCGCGCGCGCGCCTTCGAATACGGCATCACCGTGACCGCCGCGGACGGGAGCGACGTGCTCGCCACGCGTGAGGTCGTCCGTGAGGCACGCGTGCGCGCGGTCAAAGGCAATGGCGCGACGCTCGTGGTCGCCCTGATCGATCCTGCTGCGTCTTCTTCTGGTGCGACTCCTTCTGGTGCGACTCCTGATGCGCCTCCTGGTTCAAGCGGCGACCCCCTGGCCGCGCTCCGCAAGCACGTCGAAGCCCAGAAATCCGCGAGCACGAGCGAGCTCGCTGCTGTGCTCGCCGCCGCTGAAAAAGACGCACAATCCGCGTTTCGCGCGTGACCGAAAGAGACTCTGATGCAGACCCAGAACATGAACATGGTGCAGGCGATCAACGACGCGCTGAAGCTCGAGATGAGGCGCGACAAGCGCGTCGTCATCCTCGGTGAGGACGTCGGCAAGGTCGGCGGCGTCTTCCGCGTGACCGCAGGTCTCTACGACGAGTTCGGCGACGACCGCGTCATCGACACGCCCCTCTCCGAAGGCGGCATCATCGGCACCGCGATCGGCATGGCGCTCTACGGCCTCGTCCCCGTGCCGGAGATCCAGTTCTCTGACTTCATCTTCCCCGCCTACGACCAGATCGTGAGCGAGCTCGCCAAGCTCCGCTATCGCTCGGGCGGTGAGTACACCGCCAAGTGTGTCATCCGCACGCCGGTCGGCGGTGGCATCCGCGGCGGCCTCTACCACTCGCAGTCGCCCGAGGCGCTCTTCATCCACATCGCCGGTCTCAAGGTCGTCTGTCCTTCGAACCCGTATGACGCCAAGGGGCTTCTTTTGGCGGCGATCCGCGATCCGGACCCGGTCATCTTCTTCGAGCCCAAGCGCGTCTATCGCGCCGCGAAGGGCGACGTCCCGGAGGGCGACTACACCGTCGAAATCGGCAAGGCGAAGGTCGTTCGCGAAGGCAAGCACGTCACCGAAGCGTTCGCCGCCGCCGACGAAGCAGAGAAGCAGGGCGTCGACGTCGAGATCGTCGACCTCGTTTCGCTCTCGCCCGTCGATATCGAGACGATCGTGAAGAGCGTGAAGAAGACCGGCCGCGTCGTCGTCGTGCACGAAGCGCCGAAGACGTGTGGCTTCGGCGCCGAGCTCGTCGCGCTCGTCAACGAGCACGCGTTCTTGCATCTCGAAGCGCCGCCCGTGCGCGTGACCGGCTTCGACACGCCGTTCCCGTACTCGCTCGAGAACGAGTACCTGCCGCTCGCGCATCGCATCTTGCCGGCGCTCGTCGAAACGGCCCGTTATTAGGCTGAAGGACACGTCGCCTTTTTTGGCTGCGCTGTTGGTCGCAAAACCGTGAAGCCGCGCGGCGACGGTGGTAAAGAGGAGACATCATGGCGCGCTGGGAATTCAAGCTTCCGGACATCGGCGAAGGGGTGACCGAGGGTGAGGTCGTCGGCTGGCTCGTGAAGCCGGGTGACGTCGTCAAAGAAGACCAGCCGATGGTCGAGGTCATGACCGACAAGGCCACCGTCACCATCGCGGCGCCGCGCGCCGGAACGATCCTGGAGACGCGTGGCAAGGTCGGCGAGATCATCCTCGTCCACGGCGTGCTCGTCGTGTTCGACGTCGGCGGCGTAGGCGCGCAGGCCAACGGAGCGACGGGCGGCGCGAACGATGAGAAGAGAGCGCCGAAGAAGGACGACGGACCCGCGGCGACCGCCGTTGGCGACATCAAAGAAGAGCTCCCGGGCATGCGCTCGCAGCAACCTGCGCCCGCGCAAGCGTCATCAGGCGGCGGCGGTCAGACGCAATCCTCCTATTTCAACGACAAGCCGCTCGCCACGCCAGCCACGCGCCGTACCGCGCGCGAGCTCGGGGTCGACCTCAAGACCGTTCCGCCGACCGGCACGCAAGGCCGCGTCACGATGCAAGACGTGCAGACGTATGCGCAGACAGGCACGAATGGCGGCGAGCCGAACGGCCACGTCAACGGCAACGGCGCCAAGGATCACGGCGCGCCGCCGACCGAGCGCGTGCAGGTCCCGTCGATCGCGCGTGACGCGGTGAAGATCACGCCGCCACAAGACACGTACGGCCGTGAGCTCGAAGAGCGAGTTCCGTTCACCGGTGTCCGCCGCAAGATCGCACAGAAGATGCACCAGTCGAAGACGACCGCGGCGCACTTCACGTTCGTCGAAGAGTGCGACGTATCGGCGCTCAAGGCCCTCCGTGCGCGCATGAAGCCCGCGGCCGAAGCGCAAGGCGTGAGGCTCTCGTTTTTGCCCTTCATCGTGAAGGCGGTCGTCGCCGCGCTGAAGAAGCACCCGATCTTGAACAGCGCGCTCGACGAGTCGACCAACGAGCTCGTCTACCGCAAGTACTTCCATATCGGCATCGCCGCTTCGACCGATGCGGGCCTCATGGTTCCCGTCGTCAAAGACGCCGATCGCAAGAGCCTGCTCGAGATCTCGAAAGAGATCGAGCGCCTCGCGAAGGACGCGAAAGAGGGGAAGGCCAAGGCCGCCGACATCTCTGGGTCTACCTTCACGATCTCGTCGCTCGGCGCCAAAGGCGGCCTCTTCGCGACGCCGATCATCAACTTCCCCGAGGTCGCGATCTTGGGCATCCACCAGATCAAAGAGAAGCCGGTCGTCCGTGACGGCAAGATCGAGATCGGGGAGATCATGCTCATCTCGCTCTCGTTCGACCATCGCATCGTCGACGGCCACGTCGGTGCAGCGTTCGCGTACGACGTCATCGACCTCCTTCAGAACCCGGACACGCTGTTCTTGCAGATGGCCTAGAAGGGCCATCGTCATGAAATGGCTTTTTTCGGCGCTGAGCCGGCGGAGTTCACCCTCGATGCGGCGGCGTTCCACGAGTTCCGCTCGACCAGCATCGCCGATGGACTGAAACAGAGCCCCGTGCAACCGTCCGGGGCGGGAGGACGTGGGTTGTCGCGGGGGCGGGATGACGGCGTCAACGCCGTCGTCCACCTCGGCCGGCTC
>CAJDWT010000062.1_pt1 | contig 43804 bp, 36 predicted proteins | sample 7391671 | NCBI WGS metagenome assembly CAJDWT01 (sample SAMEA7055729, study PRJEB34461) | soil metagenome | biome: terrestrial ecosystem; feature: Peninsula; material: soil | place: Antarctica | collected 2016
GCTCGCAGGCCTTCCGGTCGACACGAAGGCGGCGTTTACCCAGATTGCGTGGCTCTCGATCACGACGGCCGACGGCTCGAAGCCGCCTTCCGGGATGCTCGGCAACGTCGTGCGCTCCGACGGTCTCGCGCTCCCGGTCGTCTTCGACGACGACGGCTTCGCGCTCGTTCCGAACGTACCGCCGGGGCCAGCGCGGCTCGTGCTTGCGCCCCGCTTCATGTCGGACGAGGATTCGACGAAGCGATGAGCGACGAGCAACGACAGCAGACACCCACGTTCGAGGACGCCGTCAAGCGGCTCACCGAGATCATCGAGCGGCTCGAGCGCGGTGATCTTCCGCTCGAAGAATCGATCGCTCTCTTCGAGGAAGGGGTGAAGCTCTCGGCCGCTTCGCAGTCGCGCCTCGATGCGGCCGAGAAGAAGGTCGAAGAGTTGCTCCACGTTGATGCCGGCGGCAATGCCCGCACCGCGCGCTTCGGGAGCCCCGACGACGACGACGTCTGAGCGCGGTCGTTGCCGGCCCCCTGGCCGCCGATCGATGTGGTACCCCGATCACGGCGCGCCTGTTCACCATTCCGCCTGCATTTAGCCCGTGAATTTCACCCGTTTCGGGGCGCGTGGTAGAACCGCGTTCATGACGAAGAAGCCTGGCGCGTTGGTCGTCGACGTGCCCAACCCCTCTGCGGATCAGCCTTCCTGGCTCCGCGTCGGTGCGTTCGCGATCGTCGGGCTCGTCGTCGGAATCGGATGGCCCAAGGTCTTCGGCATCCGCCTCGGACCGAGCGCTCCGGCGGTCGTCGAGGCTGACTCGTCCGGCTCTTCGACGGCGCGCCCGTCCAAGCCGCCGCCTTCGGTCCCGGCGAGCGTGGCCGCAGTCAACCCCAGTGGCGCGAGCTCTGCGGCTGGCGGAAGCGCCGTAGAACCCGGCGGCGCAACGGTCGATGTGAAGCACGGCATCGTCATCAGCTGCACCAACGACGCCGGTGAGCGCCTCAAGGGGAGTCAGGCCTGCGGGTCGGTCGACTTCGATTCGATCGCGCTGCCGCGCCTGAAGAAGCTCGCGCGCTGCCCGACGGCCGACGGCGCCGACGGCAAGCTCTCGGTGCTCTTTGCCCTCGATTTCGGATCGAACAAAGTGCGGGTCGAAACCGGCCGCTCGACCACGGTCGAGAACAAGGACACGTTCGAGCAGTGCATTCGCACCGCGTTCGACAACGTCTCGCTCGGCGCGCTCGCGCACGACAACAAGCGCTACCTCGTCTCCTACGCCGTCCGCTTCGCTCCGCACGGGAGCGTCACGCCGGCTGCCGGCGGTGACAGCGCGACCGCGGCGCGAGCCCCCACTGGCTTGTCGACGCCGGCCGCTCCCCAAGCCACGTCGGGCGACTCGGCTCAGGTCGTCTGGGAAGTTGCAGTCGTTCGCGATTCGCCGCGCACCGGGAACGTCGTCGGCCGCCTCCCGCGCGGTACGAGCGTGCAGCTCGCCGGCAACGAAGCCGGCTGGTACCGCGTGAAGTACGGGGCGAACAACGCCAGCGAAGGCTGGGTCTATCGCGGAGCGGTCGGGAAGTAGCGCCTCGCGCGCGAAATAGTCGAGCTTTTTCGGTCCGCGCTCCCTAGGCGGGTCGCTCGCCAGCTCCGGTCACATCTTTAGACGGATCTCAGGACCTGATCGTAATTCCCAAGATGAGAGCGCCTTTGCTGGCGTCTTTCGTGTCGAGGTTTTGACCGGCGACGAAGAATGTTTCGTTCGGAGCGGCGAGGACCTCGAGCTTCTTCAAGTACTCGTGCGAGGCCGCGTCCGTGATGGTGGTGAGCACGCGGAAGCGCTTGTCGGGGGTCGCTTCGACGACAGTGACCTGCAGGGTGCGACCGTTCGCGAGCGGATAGCTCACGGCCGTGCCCGTCGGCACCGGAAATGCCTTTTTGTCGACCAGCTTGTACGTGTTGTAGGACGACAGCGGCGGCTTCTTGAGCTGCGGGAGCGAGCCGATGCGTGGGTCGATCGACCCGGCGCCCGCGCTTTGGGTGCCGACGAGCTGCATGACCTCGCCCCGTGTAACGCCGGCGGCTCGAGCGAGGCGCGGTTGCAACGTGAGCATGCCGCCAGCCACGAATGCGGCGGAAAGCGCCAACGACAGGAACATCCTTCGCTGTCCGTTCATTTTTTCGCCTCGTCCTCTCCGATCCACACGACCACGCTCGATGCGTTCGAATTCGCGTTCGCTGTCGCCGGAACGTAGAACACGGACACGTCGTGCGAGGGCGATTCTACCGATTCGATGTCGACACCTTCGACGCCAGCCACGGCTTGCGTCTGTTCGGGCAAGACCTGGTGCGGTGTCGTCGGGAGCGGAGCGGTGGTGGTGATCGCGGGCGTCGCGCCGGCATTGGCGGCCACCGAGCTGCCGGTCGACCCGTCCGGCGCGTTGTGCACGACCAAGAACCATCCGGCGGCGAGCGCGAGCGCGCCGGTGAAGGTACCGACGATGATGGCGTTGCGGCGACGTTCGGCGAGAGAGCCGACGGGGGCGGTGCGGCGGTCGAGATCGGCCATGACGCCGGTGACGATGTCGAGCGGCGGCCGTTCGAGGGCGCGTTCGGTCTCGACGACGCGTACGCAGTCACCGAGCGTGCGGAGCTCACGAACGAGCAGCGCGGCATCGTCGCTCGAATCGACGAGCGCTTCTGCCCGCGCGAGCGAAGCTCCTTCGAGCTCGCCGTCGGCGTACGACATCACCTGCATCATTTGTTCGCGCGACAAGCTCACGAGACGTCTCCTGCTTCCGATGACGGAGGCGCTTCCTCTTCGTTCGAAACGGCTTCGTTCGAAGGGGCGCTGTCCGGTCCTGCATTGCCGGTCGGAGTGCCGCCGACCTGTTCGGCGTAGCAATCCGCCAGCGCGCGCTGCAGCTTCTGCCGCGCGTGGAAGAGACGGCTCATGATCGTTCCTTTTGAAACTCCCATGACCTGCGCCATCTCCTCGTAGCTCAATCCTTCGACTTCGCGCATCACGATGACACCGCGGTGGTAGCTGGGTAATGCGTCGAGCGCGATTTGAAGGCGCGCTCCGATTTCACGTCTGCGAACGGCGTCGACCGGGTCGGCGCCTTCGATGCGGCTAAGGAAAGGAAACTGCGCTTCTTGATCCTCTTCGAGCTCGAGGCGAGACTCGTCAAGATCGACGTTTTTGTGGCTCGGCTTGCGAATGAGGTCGATGCTCAAGTTCGTGATGATTCGATAGAGCCAAGTGAAGAAGCTCGACCCACCCTGAAAATTCGCGAGGCCTTTGTAGACTCGCAAAAACGCATCTTGGACGAGCTCGCGCGCGTCGTTTTCGTCCCTCACGAGCGACATGGCGATCGCGAAGGCGCGCCGCTGATGGCGCTCGACGAGCTTGCGAAAGGCTTCCTTGTCTCCGGCTTGGGCCCTCGCAATGAGGGCACGGTCCTCCTCGGCCTCTTTCTGTCTGGCCAGCTTGGTGTTGGACGCGGAGATTTCCGGGCTATTCACCCCCTTCGGCATCGGCGGCGGAGGGGGGGTCGCCGGGGGGGTGCGCGAGACGCCGCGATTCACTCCCGGATCTTCCGATTCGGGAGCGCCCGGCTTGTCTCCCGAACGCGCGCTCATCTTCAAGGGAATACCTTACGCCGCGCTTCGAGAGAAGCGCACGCGCGAAAACGGCCCAATTTCCCGTCGATCGCTCAGCGAGCGCCGCCGAATGGATCTTGGCGCCCAGGCTTCGGCTCGACGTCGTCGAGACGGCCGAGCGTGATCTTGAGCTCTTGCGGTTTGCCCTGGCGCTGCACCTTCACTGTCACCGTTTTTCCGACACCCGCGATGCTGGCGAGCCACTGCAAGCGGGTGCCGCGGTTGACCGGCTGGCCGTCGAAATCGGTGAGGACATCGCCCGCTTGGAGACCTGCTTTGTCAGCTGGTCCGCCGGGCTCGACCTGCTCGATGACCGCGCCTTTTTCGCCTTCGATCTTGAGCGCGGCTTTGTCTTCCGGCGCGAGATCGTGGACGTCGCGGATGATGACGCCGAGGGCGCTGCGCGTGACGTGACCGTCGCGCATCAACATGGGGAGGAGCTCCTTGACCATGTTGATCGGGATCGCGAAGCCGATCCCCTGTGCGCCGCCCCCGCGGATCGCCGAGTTGATGCCGACGACCTCACCCGACAGGTTCAAGAGCGGGCCGCCGCTGTTGCCTGGATTGATCGACGCGTCGGTCTGGATGAAGTTGTAAAAGCCCGATCTGTCGAGCGGAACATCTTGGTTCGTGCGCCCTTTGGCGCTGATGATACCGGCCGAGACCGTGTGCGAGAGGCCGAACGGGTTGCCGATCGCCACGACCCAGTCGCCGACCTCGGCCACGTCGGAGTCGCCGAGCGTGAGCGGCTGGAGGTGCGGCTTGGCGGCGTCGTTGGCCTCGATGTGGACGACGGCGATGTCGGTGCGTTGGTCGCGGCCGATCACTTTGCCCGGAAATATCCGGTCGTCCGAGAGCTTGATGGTCATCACGGTCGCGCCCTCGATGACGTGATTGTTCGTGAGGACGGTGCCGTCGTTGTCGATGACGAAGCCCGTGCCGAGGCCCTTGGTTTCACGCCGACGCGTGCGACCGAAGATGCCGCTCGGCTCTTGCTCTTCGCCGATCGTCTGGATGGTGACGACGCTCGGGTCGACCGCCTTGGCGATCGGCGCGAAGCTCAAGGGACCGTTCTTGATCCCCTCCATCGGCGGTTTTCTGTCCTGCACGGTCGCGCCTGGGACGCTAGTCGCAGGGTTGACCGTGGTTGCCGCCTCTGCGCTTCCGCCTTTCTTTCCGCAACCAGCGGTGAGAACGAAAAGGGGAAGCGCGAGAGCGACGAAGACCGAGTTTCTCATGAGTTAAATACGTGCGAGCGGCGCGTTTATGCCTGCCCGACTTACCCCAGCTTGTTGAGCTCGACGAACCGCATGCGGAGGTCGAAGAGGATTTGAAGCATCAGGCGCTCTTCGTCGCCGGTCAAGTTGCCCCTCGTCTTCTCTTCCAGGACGGTGATGAGGTCGATCGTCTGACGCGCGAGCGGCAGGTTCTTCTCGACCTTGTTCGTCTCCGGGTGAGGCGCCTCCCCCAGATGCATGAGCGCCGAGTGGCTGAGCGACAGCACGAACGTCGCGAAGTCGATGCTCGGAAGGGACTCTTCCTGCTTCGACGCGTCGTCGCCGTTTTCTGCCGTCACGACGCTTCGCCCGCCGTTTCGTCCTCGCCGTCGTCTTCGTCGCCGTCTCCGTTACCGATGGCCGGCTGGATCTCGGTGACCGGATCGGTCTGGTCCACCATGTCGACGAGCTTTGCGCGCTCCGCTTCGACGTCTTTGTCGGTGAGCGTGCCGTTCTTCAGGTTGCGATCACGGACGCGAATGTCCCAATCCCACGAATTGATTTTCGAGTTGCTCATCGGTCGTCGCCTTTTCCGTTTCTTCGATGCCGAGCTCGGGCTCGCCGAGCGGCCTCTAGCCTTTATGTCGTGGGGTCGTCTAGTTCAAGACAATCTGCTTCTTTTTCCCGAGCGTGATGAGCTCCTGCGCAGGTGCTGCCTCGTCGTGGGCCTGACCGTCGTGCGAGTGGTCGTGCCCGCAGTCGTCGCCGTGCTCGTGGTGGCTGGTCTCGTAGGCGCTCGCGGCGGCTTCGATCTCTTCGTCGGTGGCCTCGCGGACCTCCGCGACTTTGACATGGTAGTGGAGCGTGAGGCCGGCGAACGGATGGTTCGCATCGACGATGACGGCCTCTTTGCCCACCTCGATGACGCGCATCGTCACCTCTTCGCCATCCTCGCTCTCGGCGATGAACTCGTCGTCGACGCTGATTTCGTCCGGGAATTCCGAGCGTTCGACCTCGAGGACGAGCTCTTCATCACGCTCGCCGAAGCCTTCGGCGGGCGGCACGACGACATCCTTTTCGTCGCCCGTGCTCAGCCCGTGGAGCGCATTTTCCAGCCCCGGAACGAGGGTGGAGTAGCCGTGCACGTAGAGGATGGGCTCATCCCCTTCGTCCAAACGTTTTCCAGAGGCGTCGGCGAGGCTGCATTCGAGGGTGACGTGGCTATTGGGCTGGATTTGCATCGGAACGACGGAGGGGTAGCGCGGAACTTCGCAGTTGTCACTTGCTTTGGCCGACATGTGTGCCAAGGTACGTCCGCTTCTGGTGGCGCCACGCGTTGCATCTCCTGATCGAAGCAGAAAGCCTCAACGTCATGGTCGGTCGCAGTCTTGCGGTGCTCGGGTTGACGTTGGTTTGCGGATCGTTCGCGGTCGGCTGTGGAAGCGCGGGCGATTCCGAGGTCGGTGATTCGACCGACGACGTCAGAGGAACGGTCTACGCGAACCTCTACGACGTGCTCCAAGGCAGCAGTGATTTCGACGACTGGATCACGGCGCGCAACACGCTGAAGAACGATTTTTACGAAATCTGCGGCGACACGATGTGCGCCGGCGACTTCCGCAACTGGAACACCGTGACGCTCGACTGCTCGGCCTCGCGCAACACGAAGAAGATGTCGCAGTGCCTCTGGACCTTCGCGGGCAGCCAAGAATTCGTGAGCGGTTACTCAGGCAAGGTCACCGCCGACATCCCGATCATCAAGTGCACGATCCCGGTAAAGGGTACCGCAGCCGATTTCGTCAAGGCGCTCAAGACCACCGCGCCGCATCCGGCGATTCAGAGCATCGTCCCGGGCGGCACCAAGACCTATTACGACTACGTCGCGGACTGCTTTCAGGACGTGCCGGAGAAGATCCCGACGCCAACCAAAACGCAGACGTATCACAATGCCTCGGTCGTCCTCGGCGACGACAACCCCTACAATTGGTACCCCGGCGTTACCAAGATCGACAATGGCTTCGACCAGATCTGCGGCGACACGTTCTGCGAGGGCGACTACGCGGACATCGACGCCCTCGGCTTCGAATGCGCCGTGTCGAACGCTGGGAACGTCAAAAACTGCTCACTTTCGCTCGCGGGTGCCTACACGGAGGTCGGCTCGTACGGAGTCATCACCGCCCACACGAAGACCTGGACCTGCCCGATTCCGTTCGCTGGCAAGACAGCGACCCTCGTCGGCTTCATGGCCGGGACCGATCCGTATGACGCGGTGCTTCCTGGCAGCACGACGACGATTCACGACACGCTCGTCGATTGTCTGTGACTAGAAACTAGAGAGAAGGAAACAAAACGCGGTACGCTCTCGTTTGGGAGATGCGGGCCGCGCGTTCGATCACATCGAGGAGGGGCCGGCGCTGGATGGCGCTGGCCGCCGGTGCTGCGCTCGCGCTAGGCGCATCGAACGCGTTCGCCGACGCACGAAGCGAGGCGCGCGGTCACTTCAAGCGCGGCATGGAGTCGATCTCCAACGGCAAGTACGAGGACGGCATCGCCGAGCTCCAAAAGGCCTACGAGATCCTCCCGCATCCAAGCGTCCTCTACAACATCGCGCGCGCGTACGCCGAGAGCGGTGATCTCGAGAACGCGGTCGCGAACTACCGCAAGTATCTGGACGGCAACCCCCCCGACAAAGCGGACGTCCAGCAGATCGTTCAGAACCTCGAGGCGCGCATCAATCGCCAGCAGGCCGCGCTCGAGGCCGCGCGTGAGACGGCGCCGACGGCGGGGGCGCAACCGAACGGCGGCGCACCTTCGACGACGAATCCGCAAGCGACGCCAGGCGCTAAGACGCCGCCGGGCGTGCCAACGAACGGCAACCCGACGAAGCCGGGCGGGGTCGAGCTCGGTGAGGCGCGCACCGAAGACGTCTTCGAGGAAACCGTCGTCACGGCGTCTCGAGGCGCGCAGAGCCCGCTCGACGCGCCGAGCTCGACGTCGATCATCACGCAGCAAGACATCCGTCTCTCCGGCATCACCAAGATCCCGGAGCTGCTCCGTCGCCTCGCCGGCGTCGACATCATGGAAGTGAACAACGCGCAGACAGAGGTGAGCCTGCGCGGCTTGAACCAGCGCCTCTCGAACAAGGTGCTCGTCCTCGTCAACGGCCGCAGCGTCTTCGTCGATCTCCTCGGCGCCACGTTCTGGCAGCAGTTGCCCGTTGCGGTCGAGGACATCGACCGCATCGAGGTCGTCCGCGGACCGGGCTCCGCGCTCTACGGCGCTGACGCCATGAACGGCGTCATCAACATCATCACCAAGACCCCGGGCGACGGACCCTCCGGCGTCAACGTCGGCTACGGCGACCACAACCAGACGCACGGCAGCTTGTGGGCGACGGGCAAGCGCGATGATTTCGCGTGGCGCGCCTCGGCTGGCTACGACTACCTGCCGAAATGGACGCGCAGCGTCCCGCCCGGCCGCGTCGACCTTCATACCTACAACAGCGAATCATCGACCGACGCTCGAACCGCCCGCTTCAACCTCGACGTCACGCGCCGCATCGGCAAAGACATCACGCTGGGGCTGAGCGGCGGGACGATGGAAGGCCAGATGAGCTACCTCGGCATCGGACCGCTCAACAACCTCGTCATGTCGAACGTGGAAGTGTCCGACGCCGTCGCGACCCTCGACTCCAAGCAGTTTCAAGCGCGTGTATTCTACAACCGAACGCGGCTGGGCTTCGGTCTCCAATCCGCGACGCAAGGGCAGTCGCTCCTTGCTGGCTCCGCCGACAGCAACACACTCGACGCCGAAGCGCAGTACGTCGGCAAGTTCGAGACGGGCAAGAGCATCGACCACGACCTTCATGCCGGCATCGAATACCGCTTGAAGCAGGTCAGCTGGACGTACCTCGATGAGAACCGCAGCGAGAATCACGGCGCGTTCTTCGTCCATGACGAGGTGAAGATCACCAAATACGTCGGTATCGTCGGCGACTACCGCCTCGACTACGACCCGTATCTCGAGAAGCCGGTGATGAGCCCGCGCGGAGCGCTGCTCTTCCACCCGACGACGCAGTCGACGATCCGCGCGAGCATCGCGACCGCCTTCCGAACGCCGACCTTCCTCGAGTCGTACTTGCAGGTCCCCGTGCAGCTCCCGGCCGCTGGCGCGTTCCTCGACTCCCGCGGTGTCCGCAGCGACGATCCCGGGTTCAAGCTGAATCCGGAGCGCGAGCTGTCGGCCGAGCTCGGCTACCTCAGCCAAGACAGCGACTATTTCACGTTCGACTCGGCGTTCTTCTACACGCGCACCAACGACTTCATCCGCCTCGCGGCCAACCGTCCGCTCGCGCTCGGCGACGCGAACAACGGCTCGGCAGATCTCGACCCGTCAACCGGCCTCTACCCGGTCTTCTTCGGCGGGTTCGAGAACAGCTGCACAGCGTTCAACACGTATGGCGCCGAGCTCGGCGCGCGCGTGTTTCCGGTCGAAGGCCTCGACGTGTACGCCAACTACACGCTCAATTCCGTGACCCAAGACGACTCGGAATGCACCGCCGTGCAGCGGGCCTCGAAGGTCGACGACTCGCGCACGAGCGTGCACAAGCTCAACGCCGGCGTCCAGGTCCGTACGAAGCCCGGTATCGATGGGTCGCTCGACTTCCACTACGTCTCGCCGCAGACATGGGATGAGCAGGTGGAGGACGTGGCCCAACAGAAGATCGTCGACCGAGATTTTCATCTCGACCCGTACTATTTGCTCAATGCGCGCATCGGCTATCGCTTCTTGAAGAACCAAGCCGAGGTCAGCGCGGTCGCGTTTAACCTCACGGGCTACGAGCACCGTGAGCACCCGTTCGGACCGACGATCGGTCGCCGCGTGATGGGCTTTTTCACCTACAAATTTTGACTCAGATTTTTTTGACCCACCGCGAACGAAAGGAGGATCGCTAAATGGTGCAACATACACGTAAAAAGCGACCGAATTTCGCCGCTGCTGTCCTCGCGCTCCTCGGTCTCGCCGCGTGCATGGACGTGCCGGTCGACTCGCAGCCCGGCGTGCCGCCGTCGGGCGTCATCAAGGGGACGGTCCTCTATCAGGGGCCGCATCCGTGCACGCAAGACGGCCACGTCGTCGGGGCGCTCATCGTGCTCGCGTTCAGCGCCGACAACCCTCCTCCGCCCGGTGGCCTTGCGACCACGGCGGTCAACTTCGGTGTCGTTCCGGGCGATAAGCTCTTCGCGGGCGAGCCACGTCAGACGCAGCCTGGCGTTCGCACGTGCGCGACCGGGACCATTTCGGCGAGCGCGTCCTTCGCGATATCGCCGTTCGATGCGGGCAAATACGTGCTTCAAGCGTTCTACGACACGACCGGCAATTTCTTGCCGACCTTCAAGGTCCGCAACCTGCCCGAGAAGGGCGACATCGGCGGCGGCTATGTCGACACCGCTGATGCGCAGCTGCACGCAGGCGAGCCGAACTACCAGCCGATCTTCATCCCGATCACGATCGGTACCGCCGGACCGAACGGCGTCGTCACGATGCCAAATACCGGCTTCGTCGCCGACAACGTGGCGGTCACCGTCGGCGTGTCGCTCCCGTTCACGCGTCCGTACTTTCATCCCGACGGCGCCGAGACACTGCCGAGCCCCGCAGGGGCGACGCCCGCGAATCCTGGTGCGACGCCCGAGTACGTCCCGATCGTCACGATGACGCAAGACCAGCAGGTGCTCGCGTCGCCGGCGATTCCGGGGCCGACCGAGGTCCAGAGCTTCCAGGATGCGTTTCCGTCGGTGCGGCTCGATTGGGGCATGGCTGGCAATGAGCAGCAAGCGGCGCTCGACCCAAAGCAGCCCTTCCACATGCAGACGCCGACCTATGATCAAGGCGGTGGCCTCCTCGTGTGGCAAGCGGGCGGGTTGATTCCGGAAGGGCAGATCCCGTCGCTCTATCCGCTCGCCGTCTTCGCGAAGCTGAACGACGACCCGGCGCACGAGGGCGACCCGCAGTCGCTGACTGCGCAGGGGAGCGCCACGTTACCGATCGTCATCATCCAAGGCATCACGCTCGCGCAAGACAGCGTGTTCCTGAGCGTGCTCGGTGGCGCGCCGGCATCGCCGTCCGATCCGGCGGCACGCGTCGATCACCTGACGGCGCTCATTCGCCCGAGCGTCGTGTGCATCGACCCGCGCCACATCGACAAAGGCGGGACCCTCGTCACGCCCCACTTGACCGGTGCGAGCGCCGATCCGACCGAGGTTGTCCCGCCGGGCGGCAAGCCGCTCTTCGATCCGGCCGCGATCAGAGCGGCGCAACCGAAGCTGATCAACAAGATCACCCAGGGCTGTTTGCCGACGGGTCGCTACCAAATCAACCTCGTCTACTCGACCGGCCAAGCGTGGACGGTCCCGAACGAAGCGGGCTCGTGCGCGGTGTCGGAGGGCGCGGTCGGTCCGGCGTCCACCGCAGCAGGTGCGCCGCCCGGCGACGGGTTGCAAAGTTGCCAGAGCAAGCCGCGCGCCGTCCTTCCGTCGCAAGGGACGCGGGCAGTGCTCGAGATCGTACCGCCACCTCCGGGGGACACCTTCTGCACGCAGTATCCTGTTCCGCAGGAATGCATGCAAAATCCCCCGTGAGCGAATGAAGAGCCAATCGACGGTCGTCGTCATCGGAAACTTCGACGGCGTGCATCGCGGTCACCAGGCAGTGCTAGCCGACGCGGCGTTCCGTGCCCGGGGACAGAGCTCTCATGACGTTTCGGCGCCGAACGAACGCGACCTCGTCGTGCTCACGTTCGACCCGCACCCGAGCGCGGTCGTCGGTCGAGGAGAGCCCGATCGGTTGACGGCGATGCCTCGACGGGTAGAGCTCCTCGAGCGTCACGGCGCCTCCCGCGTCATCGTCCAAACCTTCGACCCCGCCTTCGCGGCTCAGTCGCCGGAGACCTTCGCACGCGATCTTCTCACGAACGAGCTCCATGCTAGCGAGGTGGTCGTCGGCGCCAATTTTCGCTTCGGCACCAAGCGCGGGGGTGACTTCTCGACGCTCGTCGAGCTCGGAAAGACGCTCGGCTTCACGGCGCGCGCGCATGCGGTCGCAGAGGACGATCGCGGCGCGTTCTCCAGCACCCGCGCCAGGGTGGCGATCAACGACGGCGATCTCGAGGAGACCTTGGCGGTTCTCGGACGATGGCACTCGGTGAGCGGCATGGTCGGCCGTGGGGCTCAGCTCGGGCGGACGCTCGGCTTTCCGACCGCGAACCTCCACGACATCCTCGAGCTCCAACCGCCGGACGGCATCTACGCCGTGCTCGTCGACGAGCTCGACCAAGACGGGCACGCGAAGGCGCTCGCGAAAGGCGTGATGTCGATCGGCGTGCGTCCGACGATCGAAGGTGCGACCGGCCGGACGAGCGAGGTGTTCCTCTTCGATCTCGCGCGCGACCTCTACGGTGCGCGCCTGCGCGTCCACTTCGTCGGTCGGCAGCGCGCTGAGCTGAAATTCGACGGGCTCGACGCGCTGGTCGCGCAGATGAAGAAGGACGAGGTCACCGCGCGCGCGACTCTCGCTAAATTCACGCCGAACGGTGAAATCGGCGGCGCCTGGGCGTGACAGGCGGGGGCCTCACGCGCTATGCCGAAGCGATGAATCGCACGGACCTCGAAGCGCTCGATCGTGACACGCTCGTCGCCAAGGCGGAGGCGGCCGGCGTCCTTCGGCCCGCGGTCTTGACCCGCCCGGAGCTCGTGGACGAGCTGCTTGTCCGGACAGCGGCCGACGCGAAGGCGCCGGAGCTGAAGAAGGCACGTGGGTTCTTCGGGGTCGCGCGTGATCTGCTCGCGCGCGTTATTGAGCGCGGTCTTCACCTCCCCGACGCCGCCGAGGTCGTCCGCACACGCTCGAATCAGCCGCCGCCGCTCCGCACGGCGCCGACCGCGATTCCGACCGTCACGCTCGCGGAGATCTATGCCACCCAAGGGCACAGGGCGCGGGCCCTCGACACGCTCAAGCGCGTGCTCGAAGACGAGCCCGAGCACGTCGTCGCGCGCACGCTCCTCGACCGGCTCGAAGACGCCGAGCTGCCGGCGCCGAAGCTCGCGCCCGAGCCGGACGACGAGAACGCGCTTGCCGCGGACGAAGAGGACGACACCGAGAAGCCGAATGCGGCCGCGGCGGAGCCGAAGCCCGAGCCGATGGGGATGCTCGACGACGAGCCGCTCCCGCCGAAGTACGACGTCGACGAATGCGTCGCGATCCCGGTCGATCCGAAGACGATGTTCGTCTACTGGGAGATCCGTGACGAGACGCGGGCGCGCCTCGAGCGCACGCGGCCGGGCGGGTTCATCGCTCTCCGCATCCTCGTCATCGAAGCGACGTGGGACGGGCCGAAGACGACGTCGCGTGAGGTCGATGTTCACGCCTCGGTCGGCGATTGGTTCGTGCGTGATTTGCCCGCAAACGTGGTCGTGCGCATCGGCGTGGGTTGGCAGACGGCCGAGGCCTATGTTCCGGTCGCGCATTCGCCCGCGCTCGAGGCGCAGCCGAGCTCACCGAGCCCGCTCTTGGCCGATGGCCTCGTCCGCTGGACCGAGCACGGCGCGCATCGCCTCGGCCCGCGTGACGCCGATGCCCGCTCGATCGCACGCGCGCTCGACCGCGTGCAATCGATCGAGCGCGAGCGCGGCAAACGCGGCGGCTCTTCTGAGCTCTACGCCGCGGTGCCGCCGCATCTCTGACGCCGCGCTTACTGCTTGGACCAGGTGCCGCTCACGCCCGCGGTCGTGAGTTGGAGCGTGACCGAGGCGTTGCTGCTGGACGTGGTCGCCACCGAGATCGGCGTTACTTCAAACACGCCCGTCGACGGAGCACCGAGCTGAGCGAGAGCCGCGGTCGTGATCGTGCCCGTGCCCGCAGCGGCATCGAACGAGCACTGGAGCTCGAGATGCCTGCTTGTGTCGTCGTCGTTCGAAAGCGCCACATCGACCTGCGTTCCCGCCGTGCCGCCAGTCCAGGTCACGTTCAGGTCATGCGACGTGTCGATCGCATAGCTTTGGAAGTCGGGCGTGCCCGTTCCGGTTGGAGCCGTGAGCGTGATTGCGCTCGGGGCGGCGCCCGTCGTTCCGGAGAACGCGGTGACGTCTCCGCCGGCGGCGCTGACGCCGAGCTTGTCGCCGGGCGCGAACGGCGATGTCGAGTAGGTCGTAGAGTAGGTGCCCGAGTCCGCTTCGAACGACAGGACCAGCGGGGAAGCGAGCTTTCCTCCAGTGACCGTGATGTCGCCGGCGCTGTAGGCGGGGACGCCGGCGGAGTCGGTCGGGCAGTTGTAGAACTTGCAATTCCCGCTCGTGGTCACGCAGCTGTTCGAAGCGGTCGTCTTCTTCAGGAAGACGCCGACCGCGAGACTGTCCGCGACGGTGATTGCGCCCTCATACTCCTGACCGCCGCCTCCTCCTCCTCCGTCGGTTCCGGTTCCGCCGCCGTCACCGGTGCCGGTGCCGGTGCCGCCGTCGGGATTCGCGCTCGAGTCATCACCCGAAGATGAGGACGACGAGCAGCCGTAGGTCGTGCCGACGAGCGTGAGCGAAGCAAGAATGGCGATGGTGCGGTTTCGATGGTTCATGAGCGTTCTCCTCGAAAAGGGAAGTGGTGTTGCGACGCCCAGAGGGTCGCACTCTCCCGCGCTTCACGGGAAAACAAAATGGAAAAAAGTCATCTACTTCGGAGGAGGTATTGCGCGTGTCTGCGTTCAGTGCGTGATGAAGCGTAATGAATGAGCCCGTGCGCCCGCTCAGAAAATGTCGAACGGATAGCCGCCGTCGACGTAGGCCTTGTCGGCCACCGCCTTACGGAGCTCGTCGTCATTTTTCTCGAACATCGCCACGTTGTCGATGAGACGTTTTTCCGCGGCAGCGACGAAGAGCGTCGTGAGGTCGATCTCGCGGCGCGCGCCTTCTTCGCCGTGCTCCTCGATCGCCTTCGTGGTCCGGGAGATGACGGAGGCAATGGCGTAGAGGTCGATCGCCATGTCGGCGATGCGCTTCTGCGTGAACTGCATCTCGGCGATGTTCTTGCCGTGTTTGCGGAGCATCTTGTCGACGTTCTTCGCGAGCTCGCCCGTGTACTCCTCGAAGACGACCGTTTCGCGATTGAGCATCGGGTGCGCGTTGGTCATGCGCTCGCGGCCGAGAGCGGTGCGTGCCTTGCGGACGGCGAAGTCGCTCAAGAGGCCGAAGCCCTTGATCGGCTCGCGCATCGCCTTGGCGACCTCGACGAGCTTGACGCCCGGACCATGCATGCCCGTCAGCGCGATGAAGCAGCGGAGGATCTCGTTGGTGCCTTCGAAGATGAGGTTGATGCGCGCGTCACGGAGGAGGCGTTCGTACGGATACTCCTGCATGTAGCCGATGCCAGCGGCAATCTGTAGCGTCTCGTTGACGACGCGCCACGCGGTCTCCGATCCGTAGATTTTGCAGATCGCGCTCTCGACCGAGTAGTCCGCGACCTTTGCGTCGATGAGGCCGGTCGTGAGGTACGTCATCGATTCGAGCGCGTAGGTGTCGGCCATCATCTGCGCGATCTTGTCCTTGATCAGACCGAACTCGCCGATCGGACGACCGAAGGCCTTGCGCTCCTGCACGCGGTCGACGCTCATCTTGATGAGACGCTTCGAGAGACCGACGCAGCCGCTCGCGAGCCCGAGGCGCCCGCTGTTTAGGACCTCCATCGCGACCTTGAAGCCACGGCCGAGCTCACCGAGCATGTTCTCGGCCGGGACCTTCACGTCTTCGAAATAGATCTCGGTGGTGGAGCTGCCGCGAATGCCGAGCTTGTGCTCGGGCGGTCCGCTCTTCACGCCCCACTCGCGCTCGACGATGAAGGCGGTGATGCGTGGCTTAGCACCCTCTTCGCTCGGCGAGGTGCGCGCGAAGACGGTGAAGACGTCGGCGAAGCCGCCGTTCGAGATCCAGATCTTCGAGCCGTTGAGCGTGTAATAGGTGCCGTCTGCGCTCTTCTCGGCGCGCGTCTGGATCGCGGCGGCGTCGCTGCCGGCCGAGGGCTCGGTGAGCGCGAACGCAGCGACCTTCTCACCGGTGGCGAGCGCTGGCAGATACTTCTTCTTTTGCTCGTCCGTTCCGAAGATCAAAATTCCCTTAAGCCCGATCGACTGGTGCGCGCCGATCGTCACGGCGAACGACGAGTCGAGCGCAGCGACTTCTTGCATCAGCCGCGCATACCCGGTTTGGGAGAGGCCAATGCCGCCGTGGCTTTCGGGGATGAGCCCGCCGAAGAGACCGAGGCTCTTCACGCCCTCGAGGACCTCTTTCGGGATCTCAGCGGTGCGATCGATCTTCACCGAGTCGACGTTGGCGGCGAAATATTTCCGCACGCTGTCGAGCATCATCACGACGTTCTCTTTTTCAGCCGCCGCCGGCGCCGGATACGGGAAAACCAGCGCTTCCGAGATGATGCCGTGGAAGAGCGACTTCATGAAGGACTGCTCGTTCATGCCATCCTTCCTATCACCCTTCGCTGCGTGCGGGCAGCGCTCTGGGCGAGCGTGCGCTCGTGGTGGCCCGCCCTTCAGTTCGGCTTGTTCTGTGGAGCTCGCGGCGGCCTATCGCCGGGCAGCTCCTCTTTCGCTTCGGCCTTCTTCTCGGTCGCGGACGGCTCCGGCGTCTTCTCGCCCTTCGGCTCGAGCTTTTCGTCCTTGTTCTCGCCGTGAGGCTTTTCACGAGCGTGTCGGTCATCTTTGCGATGAGGATGCGGCAGTCTTCGAGCGTGAGGCCGCTCTCGTCGAGCTGACCGGACTTCAGCTTCGTGAAGATGATGCGTTGGATCATCTCTTCGAATTTTGTGCGGTCAGGCGGTTGGATGGTGCGACTCGCCGCTTCGATTGAATCGACGAGCATCAAGATTGCCGTCTCTTTCGTCTGCGGCTTCATCCCGGGGTAACGGAAGAAGTCTTCGGCGAGCTTCTTCGGGTTCCCGCGCTCTTTGCACTTGTGCCAGAAATACTCGATGAGCTGCGTGCCGTGATGCGTGTACGCGAACTCGACGACGGGCTCGGGCACGCGGCCTTCGCGGAGGATCTTCGCGCCCTGGACGACGTGCGCCATGATCGCGTCGGCGGACACCTCGGGCTCGAGATCTTCGTGAGGGCTGCGCTCGCCGTGGGCGAGGTTTTCCACGAAATACTTCGGCTGAATCGTCTTTCCGAGGTCGTGATAGTACGCGCCGACGCGCGTGAGCAGAGCGTCGGCGCCGACCGCGCTCGAGGCCGCCTCGGCGAGGTTCGCCATCGCGCGTGCGTGCTCCCAAGAGCCGGGAGCTTCTCTCGCCATCTTCTGCAAAAGAGGTTGCCCGAGGTCGGTGAGATCGATCAGGCGGTCGCGTGAGACGCTGCCGAGCGCGCGCTCGGCGAGCTGGCGAAAGAGCTGCGCGAGGACGCCGGCGAGGACGCCGCCACCGACGCAACCGAGGAGTGGAGATGCAACGCCGAGGAGGAGGTCGTTCGAAGGGTCGAAGCGCCCTTCGAAGACGGTGAGCACCGCGGCGTAGACGATCGCGGCGACGACGCCTGCGCCCGCGCCGGCGAAGACCATTTCGCGAGGATGGCGACGATGGATGAAGAGGAGGCTCGCCGCGATGCCGCGCGTGATGAGGACCGTGAGGAGCGGCAGATCGAAGAGGACGAGCGACGCCGTCATGAACGCGAGCATGACGTTGATGAGGAAGGAGGTCCGACGCTCGAGCGCGAAGGTGCACCACAAAGGGACGGCCGCGAGCGGGATCCAGAACTCGGAGATGGGCGTGAAGAGCAAGATGAGCTTCGCCAGGATCACCATCGCGCTCATGGTCGCGAAGAGACCGACCTGCGTGCGGAGGAGTCGCGTGCGGCTCGGCCCGAACCTCCGCAGGTAGGTCGCGCACAGGAGGAAGAGCGTGAGGTAGATAACGCCGTTCGCGAGGACGCGGCCGGGGCTCGGGTCGCGCAGGGTGGTCTCGAACGCGTAGGCGACCCGGTCGGAGTCGTCGTTTTCGTCGAGGACCGTGCCGCGCGGCACGACGATGCGCGTGTGCTCGTATCCGATCGAGGACGACGACCCTTTTTCGATGAACGAGGCATACGGGACCCGGATCGTGATCGGGGTCGCCTGTCCGAAATGCGGCGTGAGCTGCGGGACCAGCGTGTCGCCGATCTGCACGAGCGTGAGCAGCGCCGCGAAGACGGCGCTCATCACGAAGCCGGTGATACCCCCGGCACGAACGCGCGTTCGCAACATGTGAACGGGAGGTTAGCGCCAAACCGAGTTGGTTTTCCATGACGCCTGCGTCGGCCTTACGTAAGCGCGTGGACGCCACCCCGGAAAAACGGCCAGGCGGTGGCCCAAAACCTTGCCCTGCGGTATGGAGGTTGCTACCCATGGAGGGTCGCCTGTGCGCGATCCCGCGTGAATTTTCGCGCGCTCGAGCATGGGGGGTGATCATCAATCGTGCGCCGCCGAAGCGAGACGTTCCTGTCCGTTCTTCGGGGGGCGGTGTCCAAACGCGGCGTCGCCCTCATGGGGGTCTGCAACGTCACGCCCGATTCCTTTGCAGACGGCGGCGCGCATTTCGAGCGGAACGACGCCCGCGCACGGGTCGATGCGCTGCTCGAACAGGGCTCGGACCTCGTCGACATCGGCGGTGAATCCACGCGTCCGCGAGCGAAGCCAGTGTCCGCCGAAGAGCAGCTCGCACGCGTCCTCGACGTCGTCGGCTACGCCGTGCATGCGTGCTCGCGCCTCGATCGACCGGCCTGCGTCTCGATCGACACCCAGAATGCCGACGTCGCTCGCGCCTGCCTCGCCGCGGGTGCAGCGGTCGTGAACGACGTCTCGTGTGCGGCCGACATCGAGCTTGCACGCGCATGCGCCGAGGCCGACGCCGCGTACGTGCTCATGCACTCGCGCGGATCGCAGGAAAAAATGGCCGGTTTTTCGGTCGCCGATCCCAACGCTTACCGCGACGTCGTCTTCGACGTCAGCCGCGAATGGAAAGAAGCGGCCGACCGGGTGAAAAAGGCTGGCGTAGACCCTAATGCGCTGGTGATGGACCCGGGGCTCGGCTTCGCGAAGAACGCGCGTCACAGCGCAGAGCTCGTCGAGCGTCTCGGTGAGCTCATCGGACAGGTCGGCGTGCCCGTCATGGTCGGGGCGAGCCGGAAGTCGTTCTTGAAGGTCGTCGATCCGGATGCGGTCTCGCCGTCCGATCGGCTCGGGGCGTCACTCGCCGTCGCCATCCTCTCGGTTGCGCGCGGCGCGCAGCTGTTGCGCGTGCATGACGTCGCCATCACGCGTCAGACCATCGACGCGATGCGGGCGTGGGGCCCCGACGCGATGCATCTCGCCGCGCGGACCTCGAGCCTGACCGCGCCGCCGCCATCGTCGGAACGAGGAGGAGGCGCGCTTGTTTGAGGGGCTCCTCCATCTCTTCGCGCCACGCCCGTGGACGCAGGTCGCCCTCGACCTTCTCGACCTCGCGCTCGTCACGGTCGTCGTTTATCGCTCGCTCCTCGTCCTCCGCGGCACGCGTGCGATGCAAATGGGCTGGGGCCTCGCCGTCATCTTCGCGATCTACTTCGTCTCGAAGTTCGCCAATCTCGTCACGCTCCACAATCTTCTCTCGTCGATCCTCTCGTCGGCGATCCTCATCATCGTCGTTGTCTTCCAAAACGACATCCGTCGCGCGCTCATGCGTGTCGGCTCGCGCGCATTCATTGGAAATGCGTCGCGGCAGCAGGAGTCCCGCGTCGTCGACGAGGTCGTCGCCGCTGCGCAAGAGCTCGCTCGCCATCGCATGGGAGCGCTCGTCTGCTTCGAGCAAGAGGCGAACCTCGACGAGTTCGTCGTCGGCCAGGGCACCGTCATCGACGCCGCAGTTCAGCGCGAGCTGCTCGTAGGCCTCTTCGTCCCGGAGAGCGTGAACAAGCTCCACGACGGCGCGGTCATCATCCGAAACCTCCGCGTCCACAAAGCGGGCGTCTTCTTCCCGATGCCGGATACCAAGCTGCTCGACAAATCGCTCGGCTCACGTCATCGCGCGGCGCTCGGCATCACCGAGGAGACGGACGCGGTCGTGGTCGTCGTTTCGGAGGAACGCGGAACCATCAGCTTCTGCTTCAACGGAAACATCATCTCGAACCTCGACGGCGCCTCGCTTCGCCAAGCGCTCCTCGGGCTCTTCGGCCAGCAGCGTCGCGGCAAGAAGAAGGTGGCGGCGAGCCCACGCAAAGATCGCCAGACGGGCTCGTACCGGATCTCGATCCCGCCGGGCAGCGGCGCGCCGGTCTCATCCATCCCGATCCCCACGCCGCCGGCCACGCCTACGCTCGCCGACCCCACGCCTTCGGAGAGCGACGTGTCGGTCATCGGCCCGCGTCCCGAGCCCGCTGCCCCGGTGCCGATGGCGCCGGCTCCGAAGATCGACACGCCTCGCGCCGAGCCTTCGGATGCCTCGAGCTCGGATCCGGAGGACTGACCGATGGCCGAGATCGCGAGCCATATCCGCGGCGCCTTCACCGAGAACATCCGGCTGAAGCTCCTTTCGTTCGCGGTCGCGCTCTTTTTCTTCTCGCTCTTCCACGGCGCGCAAGATGCGCAGCGCTCGGTCGAGGTGAACCTCGTCGTCCTCATGCCGCCGGAGAATGCGAACCGGGTGCTCATGAGCACGCTCCCGCCGACCTTGCGCGTCACCTTGCGCGGCTCGCGCCAAGCGCTCGAAGATCTCCACGCCGACGACATCGGCAACGTGCAGGTCGACATCCACGACGGTATCTCGAGGCGCATCACGTTCGACGCCTCGCAGGTCCACGCGCCGCCGCAGATCACGATCGAGCAGATCGATCCGCCGGCGATCGATTTGACCTGGGAAGACGAGATCGTGCGCGACGTGCCGATCGAGGTGAGCGTCGCAGGCTCTCCCGCGCCCGGCTTCATCGTGAAGTCGGCGCCCCGTGCCGAGCCCGCGACCCTGCGGATCAAAGGGCCGAAGACCGAAGCGCTCGTCGTGCAGCACGTGCGCGCCGAAGCACTCGACGTCTCGGGCCTCGGCGAAGGCACCTATACGCGTCACCTCGCGATCGACAAGCTCCCTGGGCGCCTCACGCCGGAAGGAAGCGTGCAAAACGTGCTCGTCACCGTCGAGATCACGCGTGAGGTAGTCGAGCGTCCGTTCGTGAAGCTCCCGGTCGCGGTCGTCGGGCAAGCGAAGGGGAAGTCGACACCGGCCGACGTAGACGTGCGGCTCCTCTGCCCGCCGGAGATCCTGCGTGCGCTCCGACCCGAGCAGGTCGTCCCTGAGGCGACGACCAAATCGACGGCGTCGAGCGGCAGTGAGGCGATCCCGGTGACGGTCTCTGTCGACGGCTGCGAGGCCCACGTGACGCCGAGCTCGGTCGTCGTTCGCTGGTGAGCGCGCTACACTGGTTTCGGTGACCAGGCTCGCGTCGTTTGCATCCATCGTCCTCGTCGCGTCTGCGCTGACGGTAACTCCGGCGTGTTCCTCGTCGTCGTCGCCCGGCACCGTCGTCGGCGCGGAAGCGGGCACCGATGCGGGCAGCGCACGCGCCTGCGCCTCGACCGAAATTGCGCATGCCGACGGAACCTGTGGGCCCGCCGATTGGGCCGTCGCTTGCGCCGACGGCTTCGCGCCCGACCCTTCCGGCTTCGGTTGCCGTGACGTCTTACCCGACGCACCGTGTGCCGGCGCTACGCGTGGCGCGCTCGGCCAGACCACCTGCGTTCCAGTCGGCGACTGCAACGCCGCATTTCCGCCTGCGAACGCGACGCTCTTCGTCGCCGCCGCCGGTCCATCCGATGCCTCGCATTTTACGACGATCGGCGCGGCGGTCGCCGTTGCATCCGCAGGGGCGGTCATCGCCGTCGACTCCGGAACGTATGTCGAGAACGTCGACGTCACGAAGCCCATCTCGATCGTCGGAAAGTGTCCTGCCGAGGTCGTCATCGACGGCGCCAAGACAACCGGCGCGCGGGGCATCTACGTCGACGGCACGACCGGCGTTACCGTGAGCGGAGTCACGATCACGCGTCAGACGTTTGGCGTCAGCCTCGCCCCGGATAGCGCGGTGGACTTGAAGCATGTCGTGCTCGAGGACAACCGTGACGTCGCGCTCTCGCTCCAACAAGGGAGCGCCAAGGCAACGCTCGAGGACGTCGTCATCCGCGGAACGAAAGAGGGAGTCGAGCCCGGCTTCGGCATCAACGTCCAGAGCGGCTCCGAGCTCACAATGAGCGACACGGAGCTCGTCGCCAATCAGTCGACCGCGGTTCGGGTCTCGTCGAGCAGCAAAGCGACGATCGCGAAGAGCGTGATCCGCGATACCGCTCCATCGACGCTCGAGGCCTACGGCCGCGGCTTGGTGGTTCAGACCGGTGGAACTGCCGACATCTCGACCACCGCGTTCATCGGCAACGAAGAGATCGCGATCGTCCTCGCCGGGTGCACGGTCAGGCTTTCGCAAGTCGTCGTCCGTGACACGTTACCCACCCCAAGCGGAGGCTTCGGTCGCGCCATCGACGCGTTCGACGGCGGCGATTTCACGGCTGATTCGTGCTCGTTCACGTCCAATCGTGATGTCGGCATCATCGTCGTGAACGCGCTGGCGACGATCACAAGGAGCGTCATCCAGGCGACGATGCCCGACGGTGGCGGCGCATTCGGCCGCGGCATAACGCTCCAAGAAGCGGCGAAGCTCGTGCTCTCCGGGACCGCCATCGTCGGCGCGAGCGACGCAGGCATCGTCGCGTTCAACGAAGGCACTACGGCCGACATCTCGGGCACGCTGGTTTACGGCGTCACGCTAGCGAAGAAGATCGGCTTCGGCTTGATCGGGGTCGACGGACCAGTCGTGCACGTCATCGGTTCCGAATTCGCAAAGTGCGACGGTGTGGGCGTCGGCTTCGGCGGAGCCCGAGCCTCGATCGCGAGCTCGGTCATCGCCGACAACGTCGTCGGCCTCGCGACGAGCGACGATACGACTCTCCAAGAGGTCCAGAGCACCCCCGATTCGATCGATGACGATACGGTCGTCGTCACCGCCGACACGGCGTTCGTCGGCAACCAGACGCGCGTCACCGCCGGCACGCTACCGGTGCCGACCCAATCGAAAAATCCTTCGAAGTGAGGCTCAGCCCGTCGCGGCGGCGTCTTCGGACGCGAGGGCTTCTTCTGCCGTTTTGCGGTCGGAGGTGCGCTCGTCTTTTTCGACGCGACCGTCTTTGAGCGTGACCACGCGCGGCATGCTCTGCGCGAACGCGAGGTTGTGCGTGACGACGACGATGGTCGTTCCGCGCTGCTCGTTCACATGGAAAAAGAGCTCGTGGATCTGCGCGCTCGTCTTGGAGTCGAGGTTGCCCGTGGGCTCGTCGGCGAGAATGAGCTTCGGCTCGAGCACGAGCGCACGCGCGAGCGCGACGCGCTGCTGCTCACCGCCGGAGAGCTCACCGGGGCGATGGGTGGCGCGGTCCTTCAAACCGACCTCTTCGATGAGGGCGCGGGCGCGGCCTTCGAGCTCCTTCTTCGACTTCGTCCCCTGGATCATGCCGGGCATCATCACGTTCTCGAGGGCGTTGAACTCGGGGAGAAGGTGATGGAACTGGAAGACGAAGCCGATCTGGCGGTTGCGGAGATCGGCGAGGCGCGAGCTCGAGAGAGCGGTGAGCTCTTCGCCGCCGAGCTTCAACGAGCCGGCCGACGGGACGTCGAGCGTGCCGATGCAGTGAAGTAAGGTCGATTTACCGGCGCCCGACTGCCCGACGATGGCGACGACCTCACCCTCGTCGATTCGGAGGTCGATGCCACGGAGCACCTCGAGGGTGCGGCCCATGTGCAAGAAGCTCTTCTTGACTCCGTCGGCGACGACCAGCGCGTTTGCCACGGGACCGTGTCTAGCACACCTTCCTCTGCGTCAGGAAAGGGGCGTCATTCGTAGCGCAGGCCATCGACCGGTGGCAGCTTCGAGGCCGCTTTTGCCGGGTAAATCGTCGCTAGCGTGCAGATGGTAACCGCCGCGACAGCGACGAGCAAAAAGTCGATGGGGTCGACCTTCACCGGCAGCTTGTCGATGTAATAGACGTCGGGGTCGAGGCGTAAACCGAACCATTTGAGGCCGATGCAGACGCCGAGCGAGGTAGCGACGCCGAAGACGGTGCCGATCGCGCCGATGATCACACCCTCGGTCATGAAGATCCGCATGATCGCGCCGTCCGTCGCGCCGAGCGCCTTGAGGACGGCGATCTCCTTACCCTTCTCCGTCACCATCAAGAGCAGCGTGCAGATGATGCAGAAGCTCGCCACCATGATCGCGATGGAGAGGATGATGAACTGAAGAGGTTCCGGTTCATCTCTGGCCAGTCGCGGACGCGAAGATCGCTACGACCGACGGCCGCCCTAACGAGCGGGGTGATTCGGTCGACCCGGTCTGCGTTCTCGACCTTTACGTCGATGACGTTCACCTTGTCGCCGAGCGAGAAGTAATCCTGGGCGACGTCGATCGTCGCGTAGACCTGGCTCGCGTCATACTCATACATGCCGCTGAAGAAGATCGCGGCGATGCGAAATTTTTTGGTGCGCGGCATCATGCCCATCGGCCCCAAATCCCCCAGCGGCGAGACGAGCGTCACCTCGTCACCGACGTAGACGTGGAGCGTACGGGCGAGCTCGCGGCCGATGATGAGGCCGGGCCGGATCGGTTTGTCCAAGATCGCGGCGCGGACCGCGGGGTCGATGTCGTCGGGCAACGACGACGACGGAAGGTCGGCGCCCTTCAAATATTGCTCGCCCCCAGGGCCGGTTCCGATGACCTCGCTCGGCGGGAGGTGGACGAGCAGCTCCGGCTTCTCGAGGTACTCGAACTTCCCGGTCTCGATGTTGGCGCGGAGCTCGATGACGTTGCCGATCGACCCCGGATCGACGCCGCGGACGACGACGCCGGCGAGGTTCGACGAGCTCGAGATCATGACCTCGCCCTGGGCGACCGGCGTGGCAGCGACGACGCCGGGCACGGTGCGGACGCGGGTGAGCACGTCGTCGTACCCCTCCCACGCCGCCTGGCTCTCGGTGTCGATGACGATGTGCGCGTTGTTGCCGAGGATCTTGCGCTTCAAGTCGTCGCGAAAACCGCCCATGACGCTGTCGACCGACGAGAGCGCGCACGAGCTGACGGCGACGCCACAGATCGAAAGGATGCTGATCACCGCCAAAAAGCCGCTCTTTTGCGAGCGAACGTGGCGGGCGGCGACGAACGAGACGAAGGTACGACCTTCGAGGCGGTCGAGGAGCCAAGGCAACGTGGCGGTGAGGAGAAAGAGGACCGCGAAGACGCCGGTCAAGATCGCGCCGAGGCGCACGAGCATGTCCTTGATCGAGAAGGCGGACCCGTGGAGCTTCGGGAGCGCCTGCGTCCAGGCGGTGAGGCCGATGAAGGCGGCGGCGGAGACCGCGAGCGCGACGAGCACCCAGGTGCTCGCCCTGCGACGAGAGGCGCTCACTCTTTGGCCTCGGGCCGGAGGAGCGGGAAGAAGATGACGTCGCGGATGGATGGCGCGTTGGTGAGCATCATCGTGAGGCGGTCGACGCCCATGCCGAAACCGGCGGCGGGCGGCATGCCGTGCTCGAGCGCCCGCACGTAGTCTTCGTCGAGATCCATCGTCTCCTCTGCGCCGCGTTCTTTTTTCGCGACTTGCTCTTCGAAGCGGGCGCGCTGGTCGTCCGGATCGTTGAGCTCACTGAATGCGTTACAGAGCTCACGACCATGGACAAAGAGCTCGAAGCGATCGACGAGCGACGGATTTTTGTCGTTCTTGCGAGCTAAGGGCGAGGTCTCGAACGGGTAGTCCTTCACGAAGACCGGGAGCGAATGCGCGCCGTCTTTCGACCGGAAATCGTCGATCAAGAACGGCTCGGCGAGGTACTCATAGAGCGCGAAGAGGCGCTCACCGTCGTTTTCGCACTTCTGGAATCCTTTGCGGAAGTTCGACCAGTCGATCTTCTTCGCGCGCGCCGAGCTCTTGCTCCACTCCTTCATCTCGCCCGCGAAATCGCCGGAGGAGAGAAGGCCGACGAGCGCGTGGCCGACGTTGTGCTCGAGCGGGCCGAGCTTCGACCACGCACCGATGTCGGTCTTCTTCGCCGCACGGTCGACCATCTCGGCCATCGGGATCCGGGCGAAGGGCTCGTCGATCGTGAAGACGCGCTCTTTCTTCCACTTCGCGTGCGGCTCCGGGAGCGATTCGGCGAGCGCAGCGTCGACCCCGCGTAGCATCACCTCCGTGAAGTCCATGAGGTCTTCGTAGGTCGCGTACGCCTGGTAGTACTCGAGCATCGTGAACTCGGGGTTGTGTCGGGTCGACACCCCTTCGTTCCGATAGCAGCGTGCGATCTCGTAGACGCGCTCGATGCCGCCGACCACGAGCCGCTTCAAGTAGAGCTCGGGCGCGATGCGCATGAAGAGCTTCAAATCGAGCGCGTTGTGATGCGTCTCGAACGGCTTGGCGGTCGCGCCGCCGACGAGCGTCGCCATGCTGGGCGTCTCGACCTCGAGGAAGCCCGTGTCGTCCAGGATCTTGCGGAGCGCGCGGACGATGAGGCTGCGTGCACGGAAGACGTCGGCGACCTCCGGGTTGGCGATGAGGTCGACGTAGCGCTGGCGGTAGCGCGTCTCGACGTCCTGAAGGCCGTGCCATTTCTCCGGCAGCGGGCGGATCGCTTTGGTCACGAGGCGAAGGTTCTTCGCGAGGATCGACAGCTCACCGCGCTTGGAGGCAGTGAGCGCCCCGACGGCCTGGATGATGTCACCGATGTCGACGTCCTCGAGACGCGCGTAGTTCTCTTGCGCGATCGACTGGTCGAGCATGATCTGCATTTCACCCGTGCGGTCACGGAGGCGAACGAACGAGAGCGCGCCGGTCGAACGGAGCGCGACGACGCGGCCGGTGACGTTGACGTCGCCTTGCGTTTTGGCGAGCGCGTCGACCTTCTCCTGGACGTACTTCCCGTCACTCTCGGCGTCGCCCGCGGACGCGCGCACGACCGCGAGGTCCTTGCGGTCCTTCGCCCAGGCGGCGACGTCGTTCGCGAACGGATTCTCACCGCGCTCACGGACACGCTTGGCTTTGGCGCGACGAGCTTCGAGGAGGCTTTCTTCGGTGGACCGGCGTTCTGCTTCCGACATGGGAAACGTACGAATTAGCCGGGGTAGGGCCGGGGTACAAGCGTTCCGACGGGCGGGCCAGTTTCGGCCGTTTCTGTCGTCAGCTAAAATGGCGTGAACGAAAAAAAACGGCGCCCGCTCGTTCGAGGGGCGCCGCTTGCTCGAAGCTACGAGAGCGCGAGGCTCAGTTGCAGACGGCGGCTCCGAGCGTGCACTTGCCGTTGTCGCAGCTCGCTCCGAAGTCGCACTGGCTCATCCCCGAGTTATGGGTGGACTCGTCGCAGGCCTGACCGTCGGCGAGGATCGTCGGACAGATGCCCGTGCTCGTGCCGGTGCCGCTTCCGCCGCTGTCGCTCTCCACGCAGTTGCCGTTCGAGCAGAGGATCGACGAGCTATTGCACGGCTGACCGGCCGCCGCGAACTTGTACTTGGTGCACTTGGTCGTCGTCGCGTCGCACGTCAGGCCGATGTCGCAGTCACCGCCCTTGCACGTGCTGCCTTCCTTCACCGCCGGCGAGCATTTCCGGCTGAAGCTGTTCGGATCCGACGAGTCGGCAGCGCAGATGAGACCTTCAGTACACTCGTAGCTGGACTGACACGCGCCCCCCGAGGCGACCGGAGCGGCGCACTTGCCACCCGCCGAGCCGGTGCCGGAATCGTCGTACGCGCAATGGTTCGGCGCCTTGCAGCCGCCGGAGCTGTTGCAGTCGGCACCGACATCGCCGGGGGCTGGCTTCGGCACGCACGTGAACGAGCTCGAGCCGTCCGAGTTGGGCTTGTCCTGGCAGATGTCACCCTTCACACAGTCTCCGCTCCTGCAGTCTGCGCCATCCGCGATCGCGGCGACGCATGTACCGCAGTTGGCGTTCTCAGTGCTCGCGCCGCTGTCGGCGCTGCTCGTCGACGTGGTGTCGCACGAGCCGCTCTGGCACTGCAGGCCGTCGGTGCAGACCTCGCCGTTGGCGAGGGTGCCGGCCTTGTCGTCGAGCTGACAGGCGTCGATCTGTGAAATGTTGGTCGAGCACGAGGCGCCTTGGAGCGCCGATGCGCACGAGCTCAGCTCGCCGGTGAGATCGGGGACGCCCTTGAGCGAGAGCTCCGACTTGCAGAGCGTGGCGAAGCGCGCAGCAAAGTCGTTCGCCTTCGCGGGGTCGAGGCTGCCGCCGCATTTTTGAACGTAAGCGACGTACGCGTTTGCATAGCTCGTGCACGCGTCGGCGGTGGAGCCCCCACCGTCGCTCGAGCTGCTACACGCGCCGAGGATGGACGCTGCTGATACGGCGAGTGACAAAAAGCCAATAACCTTATTTTTCATGGGAAAGCTCCCTCGATATTCGTTGGTGGTAAGCGGCAGTCAGCCTGCGTCGTTCGTCTGGGCGTTCGACGGACCGCCCTTTTGCAACGTGCCGCCGGCGGCAGCCAAGAGATAGGCCTCGATGAAATCGTCGAGCTCTCCGTCGAGGACGCTGTCGACGTTGCTGTTTTCGTGCGCGCTGCGTGCATCTTTGACGAGTCGATACGGTTGCAGGACGTAGTTTCGGATTTGACTGCCGAAGTTGATGGCGCTCTTTGTCGCGTTGTACGCCGCGTTTTCTCTTTCGCGCTTGTCGAGCTCCATCTCGTACAGCTTCGCCTTAAGCACTTTCAGTGCCATCGCTCGGTTTTGATGCTGCGAGCGCTCGGCGCGACAGACGATGTTGAGACCGGTCGGCAAATGGCGGAGCCTTACGGCGGTTTCGACCTTGTTGACGTTCTGCCCGCCCTTGCCACCGGCGCGCATCGTCGTGATCTCGATGTCCTTGTCCTGTATCTCGATGTTGATGTCTTCGTCCGTATCCGGGGTCACCTCGACCGCGGCGAAGGCGGTCTGACGCGTGTGGTCGGCGTTGAACGGGCTCATGCGGACCAGACGGTGAACGCCGTGCTCGGAGCGCAGGTTGCCGTAGGCGGCGTCACCCGCGACGGTGAACGAGACGGCGTCGATGCCCGCTTCGTCTCCCTCTTGGTAGTCGATGATCTCGGTCTTGTAGCCGCGGCGCTCGCACCAGCGGAGGTACATGCGAAGGAGCATCGCCGCCCAGTCCTTGGCGTCGGTACCGCCCGCGCCAGGGTGGATGTTGACGATCGCGTTCGCGCCGTCGGCCGGTCCGGACAGCATGCGCGCGACCTCCGCTTTGCGGACGCGCGCTTCGAGGGCGGGGCCGAGCGCTTCGGCCTCGGCGATCGTCGCCTCGTCGTCGCCTTCGGCGCCGAGCTCGAGGAGCACTTTGGCGTCGTCGACGTCGCGCGCGAGCTTCTCGAACGCCGTGATCGTGGCCTCCATGTTGGAGCGCTTACGCGTGACCCCCTGGGCCTTCTTGGCGTCGTCCCAGAACCCGGGCGCGAGCGTCTGCTCGCCGAGGCGGTCGATGTCTCGTTTCAGTTTGTCGATGTCAAAGATGCCCCCTTAGCGTCGTAAGGCGCCTTTGGAGGTCATCGAGGAGATTGCGAGTGTCGGAGAGCATGTCACCCCTTTCTACCACAGCCTCCGATGCTCTCGGTCGCGAGGGCGGGTGCTATCGTTCGGCCCCCATGCCGCTTGCGAAGATGAAGAAGAATGGAGCATGACGCCGCGCTGATTCCGACCTTGGCCGGTGGTCTCGCCGCCGCCCTCGTGTTCGGCCTGCTCGCGAATCGTCTCAAGCTTTCGCCGATCGTCGGCTACCTGATCGCCGGGATCGCCGTCGGCCCCTTCACCCCGGGCTTCGTCGCGCAAGCGAAGCTCGCGAGCGAGCTCGCCGAGGTCGGCGTGATTTTGCTGATGTTCGGCGTCGGGCTGAATTTTCATCTGAGCGAGCTCTTGGCTGTGCGGAAGATTGCGCTTCCCGGCGCTCTCGCGGGTGCGTCTACGGCGACCTTACTCGGGATCGGGGTCGCTAAGATGTTCGGCTTCTCGACCGCCGCGAGCGTGCTGTTCGGGCTCACGATCTGCGCGACCAGCACCGTCGTGCTCTTGCGCGTCCTCGCCGATCGCAACGAGATGCAGACACCCGGCGCCCACGTGGCGATCGGCTGGCTCGTCGTCGAAGATCTGATCGCGATCCTCTCGCTCGTCCTCATCCCGGTATTTCTCGCGCCGAGAGGCGAGCACACGGCGTCGCTCGGTATGACGGTCGCGATCGCGGTCGGCAAAGTCGCGCTCCTCGTGGTGCTCGTGCTTGTCGCGGGCTCGCGCGCCATCCCTTGGCTCCTCGAACGGGTCGCCAAGACGCGCTCGCGCGAGCTCTTCACCCTCACCGTTCTCGTGGTCGCGCTCGGTGTCGCCGTAGTCGCCGCCCAGGTGTTCGGCGCGTCGATGGCGCTCGGCGCGTTCTTGGGCGGTATGGTCGTCGGTCAGTCGGAGTTCGGCGCGCGCGCGGCGTCGGAGGCGTTGCCCATGCGCGACGCCTTCGCCGTTCTCTTCTTCGTCTCGATCGGGATGCTCTTCGACCCGCACCAGCTCTGGGCCGTCGCGCCTCTCGCGCTCGCCACCCTCGCCGTTGTCTTCGTCGGCAAGCCGCTCGTCGCGTTCGCCGTGATGCGGCTCCTCAAATATCCGAACGCAGTGGCCTTGGTCGTCGCCGCGGCCCTCGCGCAAATCGGCGAGTTTTCGTTCATCGTCGCGACCGTCGGACGCGAGCTGAAAATATTGCCCGATTCGGCGACGCAGGTCTTGGTCGCCGTCGCGATGGTCTCGATCACGGCGAGCCCATTCGTCGTCGTCTGGGCCCATCGGCTCGCCAAGAAGCTCGACGGCGCGGCTGCGGCCGGAGCCACGAGCGCCATCCGCGCTGTCGACTCTTCCCACTTCCGCGCGATCGTCGTCGGCGGAGGCCCGGTCGGTCGCACTCTCGTCCGTGTTCTCCGCGACAACGGGATCGTGCCGAGCGTTATCGAGCTCAACTACGCGACCGTCGTCGCGCTCGGAAAAGAGGGCATTCGCGCGATTTACGGCGATGCGTCGCAGCCGTCGATCCTCGAAGCCGCGGGCGTGAAGGACGCGCAAGGGCTCGTTTTCGCGGCGTCGGGCTCACCGGCGACCGACGTCGTGCGGGTCGCGCTCGCGCTCAATCCGAAGCTCCGCGTGCTCGCGCGTGCCACCTACGCGAGCGAAATCACGGCGACGGAGGCCGCCGGCGCGCAAGTCGTCGTCGCCGCTGAGGTCGAGGTCGCGCTCGCGATGGCGGAGAACCTGCTCAAGGGGCTAGGAGCGACCCCCGAGCAGCTCGACAACGCTCGCGAGCGCGCGCGTCGAACGCTTCATCCCGCGCCCGCGCCCGCAAGCTAGCGGCTCGCGCGAGCGCCTCTCAGAGCTTGTCGGGCGGCGTCGCGTCGCGAAGGAGCGCGGCGCGGAGGACACGGCGAATCGAGCCCTCCGGGAGCTTGTAGGCCTCGGGCGAGGTGAGGTCGCCGACCGGCTCGAGCAGACCGGTCTCGCCGAGCATTTGGATCATGACGCTCGCCGCTTCTTCGGAGCGGCGCTTCGTTTCGCTCGGCGTGAGACGCTCGGCGATGCCGCTCGACTCGAACTGCGCGAGAATGTGCTCGCCGGCGATCGCGCGCAAGGTGTCGACCGATACTTGGTCTTCTTGAGCGAGGCGGCGGAGCATGACGCCAGCCGGGCCGGTCGCTTCGGCGATCTCGGACTCGACCCACACGCGTACCGGCGAGCCTTCGCGCTCTTCGCGATCGAGGGCCTCACGCGCACCTTCGATTCCGATCTGCACGGCGCCGAGCGCGCCCGAACGAGCACGCTCGGTATCGTAGAGCTCGAGGATCGAGGTGCCAATGCGGCGGAGGAGGAGAGGCACGCCTTGCGACTCTTCGATGATGAGGTCGAGCGCTTCTTGCGTGAAGCGAATGCCCTGGCGTGATCCGAGACCCCGCATCATCGCCGACGCGGCCTCGGCCGGCATGCACGGCACCGTCATCGGCAAAAACGACGCCATGATCGACTGCTGCGCGAGCGTTCGGAGCGGAGCCCACAAGAGCGGGTGGAGCGCCGAGCAGAGGAGCACGCCGACCGATGCGCGACCCTCCGGATGCGCGACGTCGCTGAGCGCGTTGCGCATGCGTCCGAGCAAAATCGCGAGCACGTCGAGGACGCGACCGAGCTTCTCACGACCGACCGCGAGCGCCTGCTCGAGCTCGTCCAGCACCAAGAGCATGGGCGGCGGGCGACCGTCGGCGTGTGGTGCGCATGCGATCGACAGATCCCGGATGAAGCGCGCGAGCGCGGCGGCGTCGACCTCGTCCTTCGGGGCTTCCGGAATTTCGGCGTGCGGATAGAGCCCGCGCGCGGAATCGCCGAGTCGCTCGCAGAGCGAGCGCAGGACTGCGTTCACCGCGTGTGAGGGGTCGTCGACGAACGCCATTTCGTGATGGAAACCGGCCAAATCGACGTATGCCGAAGGCCCAGGCAGGCGGCGCGCAGCCTCGAGGGCGAGCGACGATTTTCCGAAGCGGCGGAGACCCGTGACGACGAGCCAGTGGCCGGCGCGGGCCTCCGCCAAGATGCCGGAAATCTGGCGCTCACGATTCCAAAACTGGCTGGAGGTCGTGATGCGACCGCGCACCTCGAACGGATTTCCGCGGAGCGACGTCTCCTCGACGAGCTCGAGCAGATCGTTTGGGCGATTCGCCCACGTCAGGCGCGAGACGGCGAGAGGCAGGACGTGCATCGCCTTCGTGCCGCCGCGGCTCGCCCAATCGAGCATCGAGCGCACGGCGCCGAGGTCGAGCGACGCGCTGTCGTCGTGGAGCAAAAAGACGATCGCGGCAGCCTCACGCTTACCGACCTCGCCCGCGTGGTTGATGTCGCCGCTCGTCACTTTGGCGCTGTCCTGCGCGCGGACGACGGCGGCGCGCGCGCCCCAGCGCTCCCACGCGGGCTCGTCGGGAAGGTGGATCGTGAGAACATCGTAACGGCCCGGGAAGAGCGCGCGCCAAGGATCGCGCGTGACCTGAAAGCCGAGCGCGGCGAGGCGCTCTTGCGTCTCGTGCGCCCATCCGCTGAAGCGTTTACGCGCGCGGCGGAGGCGAACGGCCCAGAGAAAACCGAGCGCGAGCGCGCCGATGCCGGCTGCCGCGGCGATCGTGATGCGCCCGTGATGGGTCCATCGCGCATCGAGGGCGCGATTGAGGTCGCAATCGTAGAACGAGCCTGGCGCCAGCCCATTGCAAGCTTCGCAGCGGGCATCACTCAGCCCGAGGGCGCTGCACGCATTCTTGTGAGGACCGAAGAAATGCTTCGTCCACGCGCCGTACGTCGACGCCTGCGCGTAGTGCACGGCCTCGATCGGCACGTCGGTTCCCGGCGCGAGGCGCCAAGGCGGCGTCTCGGGCGCCTCACCGAACCCGGAGCCGATCTTGGCGAGCGCGGCGACGTCCGTCGGGAATTGCTCGACCGATCCGCGGCGCTCGCTGCACGCGTGACGCATGCGCAAAAACGATGACTCCGGCGCGTTGCCGTTTACGGTGAGCATCTCGCTCTCGGATGGCGGGTGGGCGTACGAGTCGGAGAGCGACGCGGTCGCCCCCTCCCAGAGGAGCTGCGTGTAGTCACGGCAGGTCTTGAGCTCGACGTCGTCGTTGCCCTTCGCCGGTGCGAACGATACCCACTGCTCGAGCGCGGCCCGGATCGGCGGAGGCGGCGCAGCGCAGACGCCCGACGGTTTGTACGAGCGCATCGCACGCACCGCGTGGGCACAAAGGTCGAGCGCGTCGCTCGCGTGGAGCGTGCGGATGTCGTCGACGCGGGCGAGCGTGCGCGCGTCGAGCCGCTTCGGCGAGGGCATCATCTGCTCAAGCCACACCGTGAACTGCGTGTCGATGCCCTCTTCGGTCGCGAGGTAGCAGGTGAAGAGCTTCGCGCGGGCCGCGTCCGCGACCTCGGCAAAGTTGGCGACAGGAGCTGCGACCTGCTGGGTCGGAAAATCTTGGACCCAGCCGAGGACCGTCGTCGGCGAGATATCGCGGCACTCGGCTGACCACACGTCCTCGACGCGCTGGCGAAGCAGCAGCGGGCCGGTCGACTCGAAGAGTTGCTCGAGCTGGTGCGCGCGTCGACACGCGGGTGTCGGCTTGTCGTCCGAGCAGCTCGCCACCTGCTGGTAGGACTGCACGAGTCGGAGCGCGGCCGACAGCGACTGCCCGCGCCCTGACATCGTCTGCTTGTGTTGCGTCTCGTCGACGATCTTCTCGTCGAGCGGCGCGTTCGACGAGAACCACGTGTCGATGCCGAGGGTGCCGCCGTCGTGGATCTTCTGCCATGACATCGGCGCCGACAGCTTGAGAGCTTCGGTCACCAAGCGGCGGAAAAAGAGCGGCTCCCGTGACGAGGGCGACACGAGCCGCGACGCCATGCGCTCCGCGGTCGTCGTGCCATTCGTGTACGGAAGGACATCGCTCTCGCCTTCACCGTAGGCGGCGAGCTGCGACATCGCGTTCGTCGCCGCCTCCCAGCCTTTCAGGGTCTGGAGGAGGTCGATCTGGACCGGCCCCGGCACGCACGTTCCGATGTTCGTGACCTTCCCGCTGACGATTTGCTTCGCGAACGAAGCCGCTTCGGTGCAGAGCGTGTCCTTCTGCGCGATGCACGAGTTCTGACCGGCCTGCGCCTCGGCTGTCTTCTCTTTCTCTTGCGACAGGTCGTCGGAGCACGCATTCTTCTGCGACGTGAGCGTCTGCTTTTCGCTCTGGCAAACCGCGAGCGTGCGTTGCGTTTCGACCGCACGCTGCTCGATCGCCGCGCACGAAGGGCCGGCATCGATCTGCGCACGCGCCGACGACGGCAGCATCATGAACGCTGCAGCGGCGCCTCCCGCGAGCCATTTCAGAGTCGAGCGTAGACCGAGCATGAGACGGTGTTCGAGGAGAAGAGCTTCGTGAACGATTCGGGATGATTCGCGAGATAGCGGCCGGTGGGGCCGTCGTCTTTGGCCTCGAGGACCCGCACGTGCCAGCGGTCGAGAAAGGGTCCGACGTCGGCTTCGTGCAAGTCGTCGGGGATGAAGACGACGCGATAGCGCAGTTGGTCCCATGCGAGATAGGGGAGATCGAACGTCGAGTCGAATGCGAACGACTCGTCGTCACCAATTCGCTTCTTCGCTTCGATGTAAGGAAGAGGTGAGCCGTCCGCGCCGATCGCGACCGCACGCTCGGCTTCGGTCATGTGCGCGAAGGCGAAGAGCGGCGGCGCGTCGACGGTGAGCCCCTTGTACGCGTAGGTCATCTGTTGCGTCGCCAGCGCGCCGAACAAGACGCCGAGCGAGGGGGCGAGGCCCATCCCGCGAGCTCGTGTCCAGTCGAAGCACGGCGCGGCGAAGGCGAAAACGAGCGCCGGCAAGGCCAAGACGTAGCGTGCGAGGCCAGGGTCGGGAGCGGCGATCGCGCACACGAACAGACCGAACGGCAGCGCGCGCTTCGTCCGCACGAGGGTGAAGAGCGCGAACGCGAAGGCGACGATGAAGAGGATGCCGAAGCCGCCGTAACGCATGTCGAAGACCGGCGGCGCGTCGAGCGAGACCCACGAGCGCACGATGCGGAGCGGGAGTGGCCCGTGCAGCCGCGGCGCATTCGCGCCCGATTCGAGCAAGCGGTGGAGGTCGAGCGTGCCGGGCAGGTGGAGCGGGCCGAGATCGACCTTTGCGGGCCAGATCGGATTGCCGTAACGGAGAAATGTACGGACGAAAGCCTCGCTCCCGAACGCGAATGACGCGGCGAGCGTGCAGACCGTGGGCCACAGGTTTTTTGTCCGGAATGCGCGCGCGATGAAGAAGAGCGCGGTCACCGCCGCGATGGACGGCGCGTTCGCCTTCGAGCCGAGATAGAGGCCGAGCGCGACGGCGCCGAGGACGAAGCTCGTGCGTTGCGTGGCGCGGTCGAGCGCAAGGTCGCGCTGCGGGAGCACGAAGTAGAACGCCGAGAGGAGGAGAGCTGCGCACCCGACGTCGACATAGTTGGTCGGCATCTGCAAGAAGACGGCAGGGACGACGATCCACGCAGCGCCCGCGCCGACCGCTGTCGCCGGCTCCGCGCCGGCCTTCCGCGCGATCCCGGCGGTCGCGATCGCGCCGAAGAGCGCGAATGGGATCTGTGCGAGGTCGACGAGGCGATCGTCGGGGAGCATCGCCCGCAGCGCGATCATGAACAGCTCGATGTCGTGCGGATACGTCGAGATGTATGGAATGCCTTCCGGCACCGCCGCCGTCGTCCTGTCGTAGAGCGAGAACGCGACGTAGGGGAGGTGATAGCCGATCGAATCCCACGGCCAGATCGGCAGCCACGAGGCGGCGAGGACGGCGATGCCGACCGCGACTGCGGCGGCGAGCACCAGTGGCGCGTTCGCGAGGTCGAGGGCGCGCTTCCATGGGAACGCAAACCTGCGCTCGCGCCCGGCAAACACGAGGACGAGCGTGAGGGCGGCGAGCGCACCGGCGAGCGCCGGCGTCGTGAGCAGACCGAAGAGGCCGAAGACGCGCGTGCCGACGATCGTGATCGCGAGCGCCGAGAGCGAGCCACCGACCGCGCGATCGGCCGCGGTGCCTTTCGGAAAGAAGAGCGCGCCGAGCCGCGTCGCCGCGAAAACGAGCGCTACGGCCGCGAACGGCAAGAGCCCCCATTTTCCCGTGAAGGTCGGCATCAGAACGTGGTGCCCACGTTACCTACGGAGATGGAAGGGCCGAAAATAATGGCTCGTGGGCTGTCTTGGCCGTCGCCGCCACCTTCGGTGATGCGTTGCTCGAACCACGCATGCAGGTTGATCGAGGCTTGCAGCGGCTGGCCCGCATTCGCGATCGGAATCGCCAGACCGGCGCCGACCACGCCACCCACCTGCGTGAGCGTGTTGCCGCTCGCGGTCACGTCGCCGGTGAGGCCGAACGCGATCACGCCGGCCTCGAGTCCGAGCAGTCCCTCGTGGCCTTCGGAGTCGAGCCACGTCAGACGCGAGATGACGCCGAAGTTGAGGGCGAGCGCGCCGCTCGAGTGCGAGTCGCCGAAGCGATAGAGACCCGTTGGGATCGTCGTCGTCGCGTAGAGGCGGATGCGACCGGTGCCGAAGACGATCGACCACTGCACCATCGGCGCGCCGGTCGCGATGTCGAGCGCACCCAAGTAGTGCGCTTCGTCGGCGACGTGGGAGAGCCGGATGTTCGCGCGATCGTAGGCGCTCGAGACGCCGTGGATCCAAGCGATCCGTGGCTCGCTGCCGGCACGGAGCACGATCGTCTGGCTGATGTGACCTTCGGTTCTGGCCGAGCCGTCGAGCTTGGCGATGTCGACCTCGAATTGCAGCTTCTGCGTACCGTAGGCAGGGTCGAGCCTCTCGCGGTGGATGATGAGCCGGCAGCTGTCGCGCTGCTCGAAGGGCACGTGGACGACGATGCCAGGGCGAACGTGAACGGGACGGCCGTCGCCGTCGAAGCACGTGACCTCGACGAGCGGGTCTTTCGTCTCGGCCGAGAGCCCGAACGGCGCCGGCACGTTCGCCTCTTTCACCGCGCGTTGGAGCGAGTCGTTCAGGACCACGAGATCGAGCTTGTCGAGCGGCGCAGGGAGCGTCGGCACGCGATAACCGAATTGGAGCGTGATGTAGCCCGCGGCGTCCCGATCGCCTTGGATCAGCGTGAGGCCGTTGTGGGGGGTAACCTGATAGAGCCCTTCGACCGGGATGAGCGCGAGCTCGGCACCCGGGATCTTCGGCACGCGCACGATCGCGGTGCGATTGTTCGGGACGAAGTCGATCGACGGATAGCCGCGGAGCTCGAGCACCGAGCGTATGACCGGCAAGCGATGGGTGTCGGCGCGCGCGACCGCGACGGTGGCCCCTTCGACGCTCGTCTTCGACGTATCGCCGTTCTCGACTCGAATGGCCGTGATCGATACCGAGTCACCGTCGACGTTGCCGAGCGCGAGGACGACGTACGCGGCGTCGCCCTGGTGCTGTGTCTTCACGACGTCGAGGCGGCGCCCGCCGAGCACGAAGTGGAGCGAGTCGACGTCGCGCGCACACGTGCCTTCGACCTTCACGACCGCACGAACGCCGTCGATGCCGCGCGGAACCGCGCCCGAAGCGACCGCCATCGGACAACGCAAGATCGTGACGTGGACCGACGGCTGCGGATCGGGCGGCGTCTTTCGCGTGTAGGTCACATGCGCGACGAGCCTGAATTTCACGTCGATCGCGACGACGTTCGCCGGCGGGGCTTGCACGGTGAGGTTGCCGTTGGCGATGTCGCACTTCATCGGCGCGCAATCGACGCCGGCCACGGCATCGGGATGGGCGAGGGCCAACAGGCCGACGCCAGTCGACACGTCGAGTGATGCGTCGGGGGGAAGCAGCTGCGTGATCTCGACGCGCGCGGGAGAGATCGCGAAGCTCGAAGGCGGAATGGCCTTGCCGTCGGCGCCGAAGATCGTGGCGTCGGGAGCGGTGACGGCCCCTGCCGGCAGCCAATGCAGATTGCTCTTGCCCGGATCGGCCGACACCGTTTTGGGCACCGCCCACGAGCACACGTCGCTCGGACCCTCGAGCTTAGGGTCCGCGCACGTGTCTGCGCCGACCCCCTTGTCGGTCGGGAAGGTGACGATCGTTCCGCGCAGCCCGTGACCGCGTCCTTCGAGCCGACCGTCGTCGAGCGACAGCACGAACGAGCCTGGGTCGACCGTGGGGAACGCCCCGAGCGCGACGAGCTTCACCGTCATCGTCGTCTTCGCGCAGTCGGCGGGCGTACTGGCGACCGGCAAGTCCACGGCAGCACCAGGCTGCGTGGCCGGTCCGGCGGGTGACCCCGACGGCGGTCGAACCGAGCGTGCTCCCGCCTCGATCGTCCAGCCTCCGGGTGCTACGCCACACGCCACCACGGCGTTGTTGAGTGGTATCGCTTTTCCGCCGACTGGGGCTTGCAGCACGTCGGCACGCGCAGTCGTCGCCGTCGCCACCAGGACGGCAGCCAAAAGCATCGATAAAATGAGCCGAATCAAGGGACGCATGGCGAACGGATCGAGGGCTCGCTCTCTACCAAGATTCGTGCGCAAAGGGGGGCAAATGCTGCCCTGCGGCATTTGGCGTCAGAGTTGCTAAGGGAACGTTCGCCTCGATGATTTCCGGGACCCGTATCGCGAAGAGAGTGGGATTGGCCTCCCTCGGCCTTGCCCCATTATTCGGCGCGTTTTTGAGCATTTTGTGGATGCTTTGGGCGAACGGATCGCTTCAGGTGCGTGGGCTTGGCGCGATCGGGGATTGGGTGGTCGGATGCATCACCAATCCGATCGGCGCGATCGTGCTGGTCCAGTCCCTCTACATGGGGCTGCAATCGGTGATGTGGCAGCGTTATCGAGGGTTTGTCCGGCCTGCGTGCCCGGTGTGGCCGAAAGTCACTGTCGTCATCCCGGCCTTCAACGAAGGTCCGATGGTCGAGCGGAGCATTCGCTCTGTTGCGAAATGCGACTACCCGCAGGAGCTCTTGGAGATCATCGTCGTCGACGACGGCTCGCGCGACGACACGTTCTTCCACATGCAGTACCTGCGACGTGAGTTCCCCGAGATCGTCAAGCTCGTGCGCTTCGCCGGCAATCAAGGCAAGCGCGCCGCGCTCCAAGCGGGGTTCGCCGCCGCGACCGGCGAGATCGTCGTGACGATCGACTCCGACAGCGAGATCGATCCACAGACCATCCACGAGATGGTGACGCCGTTTTTGTGCGATCCGAAGATCGGCGGCGTCGCGGGCCGAGTCGCGGTCTTGAATCGCGATTCGATGATCAGCCGGATGCTCGAGGTCAGTCCGCGTATCGGACCGTCTCGTGCTGCCCGGGCGCGCTCTCGGCGTTCCGTACGAGCATCATCAAGCCGTACCTCGAGGAGTGGACCCACCAGACCTTCCTTGGTCGCCCCGTCAATCACGGCGAAGATCAGGCGCTCACGAACATCGTGCTCCGCGAGGGTTACGACACGGTCTACCAACGCACGGCGGTCGTGAACACGCTCGCGCCCACGACCTACGGACAGCTGTCGCGCATGTTCGTGCGCTGGGACCGCAGCTACATCGTCGAAGGGTTCTCCTTCGCGAAGTTCATGTTCACCGGCTACCGCAAGACCAATCGCGCGTTGCCGATCGTCACGTTCGTCATCTCGAACCTGCGCCTCGTCCTCTTTTTCTACGGCCTCATCACGATCCCGCTCATTTTTACCGAGAACGTGAGCGGCATCATGCACGCGGCCGTGGCGCTCGGTGTCGGTGCGCTGTTTTCGGCGGCTTACTATCTCCGGATCGAGCGCAGCTTCCGCTTCGTCTACGGCCTGCTCTACGCCGTCTTCAGCGTGTGCCTGCTGCAGTGGATTCTGCCTTGGGCTCTGCTCACCGTGCGTGACGAACGCTGGGGAACACGCTGAAAAGCGGCGAGTTTCGCCGGACCAATGGCGTTGTAACTTCCGGTTCGGTTGGCGCGTACTTTCCATGTGCCTCTCGCTTGGCCCAACCAAGAGTTGACCCGCAGTCTTCGGGTCGGTGACAGTGTCGTCCCCGCGACGACCTTCATGACCGACGACGAGCGAAAGAGGGCACGCGCGAAGGTCGACCCCGAGATCCGGGCGCTCGACGCGATCATGGAACGTCTCGCGAAGGGCCAGGACTCGGCGTACGCGGAGCTCTACAAGAAGTCGGCGCCGCGCGTGCACGCGTTTCTCTTGCGACTGAGCGGCGACCGCGCGCTCGCCGACGACCTCGTCCAAGATACCTTCATCCGCATCGGTGCCGCTCGCGGCGCGTTCGAAAAAGGCGCCCCGGCGTGGCCGTGGATCGTGGCGATCGCGCGCAACACGTTCCTCGACGCGATGCGGAGGACGAAGGTTCGTCGGGATGCCGGCGCGCAGACGAAGGCCCAGCAAGCCGCCGAGCCGCTCGTCGCTGCGGGTGAGACGCAGGGTGACCAAGCTCTCGCCGCGCGCGAGATGCTGACGATCGTGCAGGAGACCCTCGCCGCGATGCCCGACCTCTCCCGTGAAGCGTTTATCCTCGTGCGCTTCGAAGGACTGTCGATGAGCGAGGCCGCGGCCGTCCTCGGTACGACCGAGGCTGCGGTGAAGATCCGTGCGTTTCGCGCCTACGGCCAGCTCCGTCAAGCGCTCGGGATCGAGAAAGGAGCGACCTCATGAGTGAGCCCGACTTCGAAGTCCTCTTCGAGATCCCCGATCCGGCGGAAAAGTCGGTGTTTCATCCGCCGCCGCTCGCCAAGGCGAACCCGGTCGCCGCTTCGCCTTCACGCGAAGATCGTCAGCGGAAGATCATCCTCGTCCTCGCCGGCATCGTCCTCTACCAGGCGATCTGGCTCGTCATGGTCGAGCACCGCGTCGACCTCGAGGTCCTCTCGCCCCGTGAGATCGCGCTCGGAGTCGCCGTTCCGCTGTGCGCGGTCGCGCTCGTGCTCTGGCCCGCGCTCGGTCGTGGCCGCTTCGGGCTCGGCGTGCCTTCCTCATTCGTTCGGTTCGGCCTCCTCGCCGCGCCCGTCTTCTTCGCGCTCGTCACCGTCGCCACCTCGTCGAAGATGACCGACCACCTCGCGCCGTTCTGGGATCGCGCGATTCGCTGCATCGCGGTCTGCGCCGCGCTCACCATCCCGCCGCTGTCGCTCCTCATGTGGAGCTTGCGGCGCTCGTTTGTCACCGGCGCCGGTTGGCGGACCGCCGCGCTCGGGGTCGCGTGCGGCTCGCTCGCCGCCGCTACGATGAGCCTTGCATGCGCTCACTCCGAAGCGCTCCACGTCGTCGTCGCCCACGGCGCGATGATCGTCGTCGGTGGGTTGCTCGGTGGTTGGTTCGCCGGCTCGGTCACGCGCGCGTAGCGCCCCTTTATCGCGCGAAAAGAAGCAAACGACATCGAGCAGCGAGACCGACGTCGAGCTAGCGGGGCTCGTCGTCCGATCGAAATCCGCCTCGTCGAAACGTGATCGTCAGAAGGAAAGACCGATGCCCGCGCTGATGTTTCTTTCGCCGAGCGGCGCGCCTTCGACGAAGAGGTCGCCGCGCTTTCCGATCGCGATGCCAAGGCCGGCGCCGAGCTGGTAGTGATGCACGTCGGTGCCGATCACGTCCTGCCCGGCGTTCTTCCAGTAGATCGGACCACCGAACGCGCGCGCGAGGACGTAGGGCGAGACGACGTTTGCGATCGACCAACCGACGACCGCGCCGAGGCGCGCGTCCCACGCGTCGTAGAGCTCGCTCCTCGTCTGCGGCCCGTCGGCGTTCATCTGAACGGTGGCGAAGCTGAGACCGAACGTGCCGAGGACGAACGGCCGCGCCCCTTTCGGATCGACGATCCGGTAGGACGCCGACATCGAGAGCAGCGCACCGGCCGACGAGGTGAAATGCTCGCTCCCCGAGTCGAGCGTTCCGCCGAACACCGGACCGGCGCCGAATTGGAGCGCGAGCTTCGAAAAGGGGCGTGCCTCGAGCGATGCGAGCGCGGCGTAGCGCGTCTGATCGAAGTGGCTCCCGTCGTCGAAATGGAGGGCCGTCGACGTGTAGGAGAAGCCGAGGCCCGCATGCCATTTGGGGCGGAGCTCCTCTTCGTGCGCGTCGAGGCTACAGGCCGACAACCCGGCGACGCCTCCCGACGAAGCCCCGCACGCGAAAGCGGACGCCGAAAACACCGAAAAAAACGCGCCGAAGGTGATGGCGACTAGGAAACGGGCTCGGTGCACGGTCGGAATCCTCGCACAATTTGCGACTTGGCGAAGCGAGAGCTGTGTGGCATCTTCCGGCCCCTTCGGTGAGGTAGCCAAGTGGTCAGGCAGCGGATTGCAAATCCGCTATACGTGGGTTCGAATCCCATCCTCACCTCCGCGATGGCGAAGCCATCGCTTGAGGGAGGACGGGCCTTCGAGAGGCGGCAGGTCGCCTTTCAGGCGACCTCGCCGGCTACGAATCCCATTTGGTGCAGCGTGGCTTCTTTGGGGTGACTTGCTCAGGCGTCCGAAGGGCGGCCGGTGGGTCGAGCGCCACGCAGTCATCTGTCGCGGGTGACTTTGGGTGGCTCGCTCAGGCGTGCTTCGGACGCCTTCGTCCGAAGGGCAGCCGGTGCGGACCGCTTGGTCGTGGCGCGTGAGGATCGATTCCATACGGGAGCGTATGGACTATTCGTGGGCGTGGCCTCATAACCATACGGAGGCGTACGGAGGGTCCTATGATCAATGTTCATCGGCGGGTGATTGCGGCTTCGGTGGAGGAGATTCGGCCCTGGATCGAGGCCGCTTGGAGCGCGACTGAGCGCGATATTTTTCCTCGGGATGTGATTCGATCGTGGCGCAAGAACCCGCCGGGCATCGAGCCGCTGGCGCTCGTTTTGTGCTCGTCGAAGGTGTTCGTGGCAGTGCTCGTCGATGCGGCGGAGGCGGTGTCGCGTGTGAGCCTGGACGGTTTGCGTACCCCGTACGCGCTGATTTCGTCCGACCGCGTGTTGGAGGGTGTCTTGCGCGTGGGCGACCGATGGCGCCAACGCGTCTTACGCGGCGGCGCCTTACTTCACGCCCCACACAACCCCGGGCGAGCAGTTTGGCACTGTCTTTTCCATCGCCCAATCGTTCAAGGGAGACGGCTTCGATGAACTGGTCGGGCGCAACGGCGGTGCAGCCGTGGACACCGCGATCAGCGATCGGGCCGATACGCTGACGTTTTCCGCGATCGCCCGCTACGATGGCCAACCTGATC
>CAJDWT010000022.1_pt1 | contig 42528 bp, 37 predicted proteins | sample 7391671 | NCBI WGS metagenome assembly CAJDWT01 (sample SAMEA7055729, study PRJEB34461) | soil metagenome | biome: terrestrial ecosystem; feature: Peninsula; material: soil | place: Antarctica | collected 2016
AGATTTGCCTCGGACACACCCCACCTTCGTTTTTCATTCCTCTCCCGGGCGGAGAACACACACCACTCTTTTTCGACACCGGGCTGTCGAAGATGACGCACCGCTGCGGGCGGGGTCCGCGACTGGCGCGGTGATCATGTGCGTGGCACGGGCGTCGGCTCATGGGGATGCGGAGTCGACGCGGCGCAGCGCGAGTGTCAGGCGCAGCGCGAGTGTCAGACGAGCGCGGCGCGGACGAACGGGCCGGCGGCGTCGAGGACTTCGGGCGGAATGCCGTGTCCTCCGCGGAAGGGCATGAACTTCACGGCTAGGCCCGCAGCGGAGAGCTCGTCGCGGAGCTCTTCGGCCACCTCGAACGGCAAGATCGGATCTTGTTGCCCGTGGCTCTGCAGCACGCCGAGCCCTTTGCGCCCAGCCATGAGCGGCCGCCATTCGTCTGCCGCGATCAACGTGCTCGACAGCAGCAAGAGCGCAGCGGGGGCAGCCGCTGCGCGCAGCGCGACGTCGAGCGCGAGCATCGAGCCTTGCGAGAACCCTCCGAGCACGACCTTGCCCATCGGCGCGCCAAGCTCCGTCTCGAGGGCGCCCAGCATCGACTCCACGAGCGAGCGTGATGTCTCCAGCCCTTCGGGCTTCTCACAGACGAGCGCATCTAGGTCTCCCTTCATCATCGCAGCCTGGAAGCGCGCGATGTCGATCGGCCACCACGCCCGTCCGTCGCCGTACGGACCGCCGAGCGCGATCGGCGCGGCGGGAAATACGAACCGCGTCCCCGGCGGCGCGTCGATCACGCGCCAAAGGCTCACGAGGTCCTCCGCCGGCGCTCCGAAGCCGTGCATCAGCACGATGACGGGACCGTCTCCTCCACCTTCACGGTCGGTGCCGCCCGCCAGGACCACATCCAAACCGCCCAATCTCCTCGTCTTCATTGCGTTTGGCCTCTGTCCGTCTTCGCGTCGCATGTTCGACTACCCGCTTGCCCGTGCGGCCGGCAGCTCCGCGCCCGCTTCGATTTCGGCAAAAAATCAGATCGAAGCCATACGTGCCACGTCAATTCGCCTCATGAAGGTTTTTTTTCGTATGGCGGGCGCGTTGGGTATCGGGGTTTTGGCGGCCGCAGCGGTCTTCGTGCCGTCGACGGCCGAGGCGTGCGGAACCGGCGGCGACTTCGCCCAACCGGTCATTTCCGTCCGTCCGAGCAACGCATCGCTCCTTCTTCAGCAGGCCTCCAACCTCGAGCGCCAAGCCGCCTCGCTCGATGCGCAGGCATCGACCTTCCAACAGCGCGCGAGCGACGCGAACGTCGATGCCCGTGCGATCCGCGTCCAGGCTTCGACCTCCGAGAGCATCGCCGAGCGCGATCAGCTCCTCCACCTCGCCGGCCAGCTCGCCTCGCAGGCCTCGGCGAACCAATCGACCGCCACCGCCCTTCGTCGGCAAGCGACCGCGCTTCGGGACGAAGCTCGCCAAGATCGCATCCGCGCCGCGCAGCTGAACGGCGGCGGTGGTAGCTGGCGCGGACGCCCCATCCCCCGGATGTCGTCCCCGACCGCGCGGATCTAGGCCTTTTTCCCGGCAACTTGCTATCTTCGACGGGTGCGCCCGCCGCGGATTTCCCGACCGAGCCCCGGTGAGGTCGACCCGCTGAAGGTCGACGACGCGCCGTCGCAAGAGCACGGGCTCGAAGAGGTGGAGCATGCGCTCTCGGCGCTCGCAGGCCGTCATCCCGAGCACGCTCGGCTCGAGCGCGAGGACATCCTCCGCAAGGAGCGACGCGGACGCGAGCTCGCGAGCGCAGCGACCGAAGAGCGGAAGAAGCGGCGCATCCGTCTCGCGAAGACAATCGCCACGCTCGCCGTCGTCGGCAGCGTCGGTTACGTGGTCTACGCCCGCGCGGCCCGCCTGACGACGGAGCGAGGTTACTGCGACAAGCCGGCGAGCGCGTTCATCGCCGCCGGCTTTTCCGCGGTCCCGGACGATCTCGTGAAGGCGAGCCACGGCGAAGCGCAAATCCCCGCCGCGAGCTGCGTCGTCGTCCTCGGCGCCGACGCGAGCGGTGCGACCGATCTCGCCGTCGACCGCGAAGGCATCGTCACTCATGGCCGCGGCTCGGTCGGCTTCTGCAGCTGCGCGGCCGAGCATCTCGTCGTCGACGGAGCTTCCGGCGGCGTCCGCATCTTGCGTCGCACCGCCAACGACTTCGGCGGCGCGCTCGGCTTCTCCCTCAAAGCGGTCAAGCCCGCCGTCCTGATCGATTCGCCCTGTGCCGACGAGCAGCTCGACGCCTACTTCGCCGAGCACGCGACCGAAGGCGCCAGCGCGGCCGCCAAGCTCGACGGCCCCTCCACCGCGTTCACCGAGATCGGCTACGGGCTGCGCTCGACCGACGTGAAAGGCGCGCCGTTCGCGATCGTGAACGCACCCGAGAACGGGTGCTTCGTCGCGCTCGGACCCGAACCGCTCACCCTTCGCCTCAAAGGCGGTCAGAAGCCGGTCGTCGACGCCAAAGTCATCGGCTGGTGCGCGACGAAGGCGAGCGTCTACAGCATCTGGCGCAACGGCTCCTCGCCGATCAAGGTCGTGATGGCAAGTGCCGCTCAATCGGGCGGCCTCTACGGAATGCGCGAGACCGCTCACGCCAGCGACCTCGCGCTCTCGACGTGGATCGCGCCCGAAGATCTGGCGTGGGACGCGACCAACGCGCTCAAAGCGAGCGCCGTCGCCGACGCAGTCACGCTCGACGTCGACGCCGCCGGAAAGATGCCGAGCCCGTCGACGCGCATCTTCGCGCTCTCCACCGTCGACGGCGCGACGGTCACGCCCGACGTCTCGCAGGACACGATCTATTCGTTCTGCGCTCCGCCGCTCGACTCATCCGAGTCGACGATTTGCGCCGAAGCCGCGCCGCAACGCCTGCACGCGACCTCGCCGCACGGATCGTGGGGCGCCGCTTCCGCCGCGCTCCCCTTCTGGATGGCCGGCTACGGCGCCGTGAGAGACCCGGGGGTCGTGCCCGGCGAGGTCGCGCTTCTCACGCTCGCGCGCAAGCTCGTGCATCGCGGCTTCGAGCCGACGATCCTGGGCGGTGCCAAAGAGCTCGAGCGCGGCGTCGAGATCGCCGGTCGCGCGGGCGAAGATCGCATCGTCGCTGTCGGCGTCGCCCCCGCTGCGCCTTGGCTCGTCCCGTACACCGACGGCGCCGCATGGAGCGTCGGCAGCGGCGAGCCTCGCGTCGTCGCGCTCGCGCCTGGCGCCCACGTCACGCTCTCTCCCGCGAAGGGCGCGCCCGGATTCACCTCACCGATCGAAGCGCGCCGCACGATCGTCTTCCGCCACGCCGTCGCCCCGGAGAGTAACTAATGCATTACGCACGTATTTTACAGCTGAAAACCGCTCCTTTTATCGTCGGCGCGCTCGCCATGGTCGCGTGCGGCGGCAGTCAAGCGAAGCCGAATCAGACGCCGGCCACCGCGTCCTCTGCGCCAGCGATGAGCGACGCCGATCTCGCCGCGATGGCCGCCGACGCCGGCGGCGCCGATGAGCTGATCGACGGCACCGGCGGCGCGACGACGACGATCGCGAACGACGGCGGCGCCCCGATTTCGAGCACACAAATCGCGCCCACGAGCAATGGCGACGACGCCTGCGGACCTGCGTCGGCGAAATTCGAAGAGGCGGTACGCGCGAAATTCAACGACTGCTACCAAGAAGGCAAAAAGAAGGACCCTAACCTCGCCGGCGAGATCCGCATCACCGTCAGCGTCGACTGGAAGGGGAAGATCTCGAGCACCAAGGTCACCGAAGGCAAAGACACCCTCGGTGAAAAAGTCACCGCGTGCATGCTCACAGCGGTGAAGAAGACACCCTTCGAAGGGGTCCAGGGGTGCAAGGCGAAGGCTGTCATCGTCGGCAAGAAGTTCGGCAAGTAGCCGAGCGAGCCGTCGACATCGCAGCGCAGGGCCAACGAGCGCTGAAAAGCGCTGCGTGACGACCGCTTGCGTCCGATCAATCACCGCGATCAAACATCTGTTCAAACGCGATTGTTTGAAATGCTCACACTTCATTGTCCGTGACGACTCACACCAGCGCAGATACGCCAAGCCCGCGATATCGGCTTGCTTTTGGCTGCGATTCGCGCTTCTTGAAAAGGTGTGGAGAACATATGTGGACAAGGCTGTGGAAGAAATAAACCGTTTGAATTGTTTGTTTTGGCTTGCGCGCTTTCGATGCGAGAGCGATAGATGGCTCATGAAGTTCGCGGCACATCAGTCTGCGAGCTGCATCGATACGTAGTGGTCATTCTCGGGCGCTGCGACTTCGCTCCTCCCCACGGAATCCGGTGGGTGGAACGAAGTCGAGCCATCTGTCTCCGCTTGGTGCGTCAACATCAGGCAGAGCAGGCGGTCCCAAAGGCGCGGCATTCTCCTGGCAATGTTTCTTCGGAAGCGGCGTCAGAAGGGGGCCGGTCGGCCGGCGAAGAAGGTTCCTTCTTCTCGGTGACGGACTTACGAGCGCGACCCAAGCACCCTGACGCTCGGGAATCGACGCTCCTTCGCGGGATCGCCGAAGAACGAACGTCTTGGTCGAATCGGATTCGCACGAACGGCTCTCCAGGCTTGTCGTGCACCGGCTCGATGACAGAGGGTGCTCGAAGCCTTCGAAGGAGGGGAGCCCACGCGCAGCGTTCGCCCAGGAAACTGGGGCCTGTCAAAAGCAGGCAGCCGAACGAGGCAATCCCGTAGGCCCTTCGCTTGGAGGCTTCGGCCCATGCTGCATCTTCGAAGAAGCAATTCGGAGAAGATGCTCCGTCATCATTCTGGGCGGCGAGCTCGCAGTTGCTCGACGTCACCGCTTCCCGGGCAAAACCCGACAAAGAAAGCGGCGTGAAGGCCTCGCGAGAGGCTCCGCAGACGATTCCGCAGAGGGCATGGCGTGTTGTGCCGGGCGTGCGCGCTCGGTCGCGGACAGCAGGAACACCTGCGCGTGGAAAGGCACGGCGTAAGCCGCCACCTTCACAACCGGTACGGCAGCTCGAAGACGTGCCCGTGCGTCACAATGTGTTGCAGAAAGCGATGACGACGACGTTGCTCCTCTCGCGGTCGGGGACCAGGAAACTGGAAACCGAACGAGAGAACGAAGCGCGATCTCCGATGACTTCGACGAAGAGCGAAGCGTAGGGCGCGCGGGCAGGAGCTCAGCTCGGCGTGGCAATCTCGAAGTGGACTTTCCTAGACGTGCGAAGGCGTTCGCGCTTTTTTCGGGTCTGGAAAAATCCGCGCTTCGAAGCTGCGGTGAGTGAAAGACGATTCGTTTCTTCGAAGCGCCGGTGTGCAAAGCCGGAACGACGAGGAAGGCTCGGAAGCCCGAGCGCGGCATCGAAGGAACTCGATTCGGATCATGGATAGCTGTGACTCCTTCACGGGACCACGGCCCAAGCGATCTAGACCCGTCTTCACATGCATCGTCAGCCGCTCGAAAAGGCGGAGGCGATGCCGAAGGCGGGCGACGAGCCGAGAGAGGCGAAGAGCGCGCAGGTTCTGGGACAGAATACGTTTCAGGGCAAAAACAGCCGCGTTCCCGCCGAAGCGTTCGAAGGCGTCGTGAAAACGCATCGATCTCGCCGGCCCCGATTTTTCTCACGAAGAATCGACAGGGACCGGACGGAACACCGAGCACGGGTGCAGTTGGTCAGGTTTTGGGTGGCATTCGTCGACAGCACGTATCGCGGTCGTCTTCCGGCTTGAGAGAGCCCAAGAAGATGTCCTCAGCCGAGGTGAAGCTCGAAGGTAGGCGTTGGCGCGCTCTTCGAGATTGGCCGAAGCGAAACGGTACGCGAGACGTTTTCGCACTTCTCCCGAAGGAAGAAAACGTCTCGGATCGAGCACGCGCTCGCAAGAGCAAGGGCACGGTCGGCGACGTACGACGATAGGCGTCTCGGGTTTTCGTCTTGGAGCTCCTCACCGAGTCTCGAAGCGGAGATCCTAGCGGTTCGGGTTTACGGAGAGCAGGCTCGCAAGAGCACGCGCTCCGAGCTTTCGACGGAGATTGGAATCCGGCGGCGGTGCCCGAGTCGTGAAAGAGAGACGTCAGACGTGGGTTCGTTCAGTGGCAAAGGCTCTTCCAGCCGGTAAGGCGCGGAGGGTCGGACCGAATCGAACGGTGCGCTTCTCGAGAATCGCGCACCGGGTGTACCGACGGGTGAAGATCCGGAAACGGCACCATGAATCGGCGTCACGACGACTCCACCGAAGCGGAGCGCGGTGAAAATCCGCCTCCACGTTCGGAACTGGGTTCAGGCGACGCGAATTGCACTGGACCTCGAACGCCCCAATCCGACGACGTGATGCGAGAGCCCGGGTCCGCTCAACAGGCGGGCAAGCTCTCGAGGCGCACGCTCTGCGAAAGCAGAGAGGGGCCCGTAAGGGCCACAGGTCAAAAGCCAGAGGTTGCGCAAGAGACTTCGGCGGAGGCGATGCACGGGTGACCGGCATCGCCTCCGTTTTTTTGTCTATAGTCCGGCGGCTTGTTCCTTCGTGTCCTCAAGCGGCTCTTCGGCAGGCGCGCGCGCGCGCTCCTCTACGTCACATCCCCGACGCTCATGGCGATCGCGCTGGACGTGCTTGTCCGCGGCAAGGTGTTCCTCGCCTACCCCCCGCTGCAGATCGCCAATTACATCGGCTCGTCGTTCGCGAGCGCCGGCGTGTGGGGCGGCCTGCTCTGGCTCGTGTCCTATTTGTTCTCGGTCAAGCCCCATAACCGTCCGTGGGCGCGCCTCCTGATCACCCTCTTTTTTGGCCTGTTCGTGCTCCCGGTCGCCGTCTTCTCCTACGGCGGGCAAGCGCTCTATCACCGCGTGTTCGAGGCCTACATGGCGCGTGACACCGTGCGCCTCGGCATCGCGCTCCGCGGAACACTCAGCGACTGGCTCATGGCCTGGGGCGGGCCGTGGGTGTTCGTCGGTCTGCTCTTGATCGGCCTCCCGATCACGTACGTGATCTATCGGTTCACGAAGAAGGCCGCGCCTATCCTGCGGCACACGTGGCCGATCGTTCCGCTCCTCGCGCTCAGCGGCGCCTCTTATGCGTTCTGGATCGATTTCGTCGAGAGCCGCTCGCTCCAAGCCGCGCCGCCGGACACCTGCTTCTTGCACGGTGTCTTCCACGCGGTCCACGACGGCGTCACCGGCAAGGGGTGGGTCCGTCGTGGGATTTCGCTCCGCACGCCCGCGCCGCTCCCCCCGATCCCCATCGCCGCGCATCGTCCGAACGTCCTCGTGATCCTGACCGAGAGCATGCGCGCCGATGCCACGTGCTCCGACCCGCCGCCGAAGTGCACGAGCCGCTTCCTCGACGGCGTCGCCGGCGATCGCATTCCGCTCGGCATGACCACGACGCAGACGCCGGGGACGTTTGGCGCATGCATGCTGCTGTGGACCGGCATGCCGCCGAAGGTCGACTTCAAGACCGCGCACTCGGCGCCGGTGCTCTGGGAGGTTGCAAAGGCGGTGGGTTATCGGACCGCGTACATCACGTCGCAGAACCTTCGTTACGACGATTTCGGCGCATTCGTCGAGAAGGCAGCGATCGACGTGAAGGTGTCGGCGATGGAGCTCGGCGACACGAAGGACCCGATGATCGGCGCGCCCGACGAACGGGCGACGCCGCAGATGCTCGACTTCGTGAAGAGCGTGCCTGCCGGGACACCGTACTTCGGCGTCCTGCACTTCTCGAACACGCACGCCGCCTATCGCGTCGCGAAGGATTTGCAGCCATTTTCCCCACACTCCGACGATCCGCTTGGCGACATCAACGCGTTCCACAATCAGTACAGAAACAGCGTGCTCATGCAGGAGCGCACCCTCGCTGCGTTCTTGAAAGAGCTCCGCGCGCTCCCGTCCTTCGCCGACACCGTCGTGCTCTTCGTCTCCGATCACGGCGAGCAGTTCACCGAGCACGGCAGCCGCTACCACAATCATTCGCTCTTCGACGAGGAGATGCGGATCCCCGGTTGGATGATCCATGGCGACCTCGCGCTCACGCCCGCCCAGCTCGCTTCGCTCCACGGCTGGGAGCATTTTCGGGCGGGCTCGCAGGACCTCAACGCGACCGTGCTCGATCTCTTCGGCGTCTACGACGTGCGCTCGACGTTCCCGTACGCCGATCTCGCGACCGGCTATTCACTCTTCCGCGACGAGGGGCGCGGCCATCCCCTCTTCGTCGCGACATCGACCGCGGTCTGGGCGTCGGACGACTCGAAATACGGAGAGATCCACGGCAACCTGGTCGACATGACATCCGAAGGAAAGGGCAACAACTGGCACTGCTTCGATCTTTCGCGCGACCCGCACGAGCACAACCCCATGTCGCAGCTCAAGTGCCCGGGCATGGCCGCCGATATCATGCGCGAATTTCCGGGCGTCCTGACCGCGCCCCGCTGAAGAAGACGCGGGAGCTCCGGCCGGGGATGCGGGGCTCCGCCGACCCGACACCGTGCGCTTCACATGGTAGGCTTTTGCGCGATGACCGTCGATGTGAAGGAACTGACCAAGCTCTTCGAACAACACGTGAAAGAGATCTCGCGCGCCTATGACGCGATCCTCCCGAAGGCCGGCTTCGACGCGGTCGTCATCCACTCGGGCTCGCTGAAATCACGCACCGACTTCGACGACCAGTTCTGGGCGCTCCGCCCGACGCCGCACTTCCAACACTGGGTGCCGCTCGCGCAGCCAGATTTGGCGGTGGTGTACACCGTCGGCAAGAAGCCGCTCCTGATCTGGACGCAAGCGAACAGCATTTGGGAGAAGCCGGCGAAGCCCGAGACCGACCATTTCACCGGTCCGTTCGAGATCGTCACGCCGAACGCGGTCGACAAGGTGAAGGAGCTCTTGCCGCACGGTGACCGCGTCGCGTTCATCGGTGAGGACATGGTCCGCGCGCGTTCGTGGGGCTTCGAGAACAAAGCGAAGATCAACCCGCTCGACCTCACCGGCCCGCTCGATCGCCTCCGGTCGAAGAAGACGGCGTACGAGGTCCTCTGCCTCGCCGAAGCCAATCGCCGCGCAGCGCTCGGTCATTTGGCGCTCATGAAGGCGTTCCAATCGGGAGACCAATCGGAGCTCGAGCTCCATCTCCTCTTCTTGAAGGCGACCAACCAGGACGACCCCGAGACGCCCTACAAGAATATCGTCGCCCTCGGTGAGAGTGCGGCCGTGCTCCACCACATCGACTACAAAAAGCGCCCCGAGGTGAAGACCGCCGAGACGCTGCTCGTCGACGCCGGCGCTTGTTACCAGGGCTATTGCTCCGACATCACCCGCACCTGGGTGAAGGGCGGCGGCGCCACGATGTCGACGTTCAAAGGCATCGTCGACGGGCTCGAGAAGATGCAGCAAGCGCTCTGCGCCGCGGTCGAGGTCGGAAACGGCTACGAGAAGCTGCACGAAGAGTCGCATCGTCAGGTCGGAAACATCCTCCGCGCCGCGGGCATCCTTCGCGACATGAGCGGAGAGGCGGCCTATGGAGGCGGGCATCACGCGCGCGTTCTATCCGCACGGGCTCGGTCATTCGCTCGGCCTCCAATGCCACGACGTCGGCTGCGCGCTCATCAAGCCAAAGCCTGAAAATCCCTACCTTCGCAACACATCGACCATCACCGCCGGCCAGTGCTTCACCGTCGAGCCCGGCATCTACTTCATTGAAGGTCTGCTCGAAGAGCTGAAGCAGGGCGAGCACGCCAAATCGATCGATTTTGCGCTCGTCGACGCGCTCATGCCGCTCGGCGGCGTCCGGATCGAAGACGATCTGGTCGTCCGCGAAAAGGGCGACAAAGAGAAGATTCGTAATCTCACGCGCGAGCTGCTTCCCGTCGGCGGCGGCGCCGCATAACCTCTCCCTCCATGGGGACGAAGACGAAGACCGGGCTGAAGACTCTCGCGATCGACATCGGCGGTACCGGGCTCAAAGCGATCGTCATCGACGACGCCGGCAAGGCGCTCACCGATCGGCAGCGCATCGAAACGCCGCGCCCGGCGACGCCGAAGGCGATCTTGGCCGGCCTGATGACGATCATCGCCAAGCTCGGCAAGTTCGACCGCATCTCGTGCGGCTTTCCGGGCGTCGTCGTCGACGGCGTCGTCCAAACGGCACCGAATCTCGACACCGAGGCCTGGAAAGACTTCGACATGAAAGACTCGCTCCAGAAGACGCTCGGAAAGCCGGCGATGGTCCTGAACGACGCGGGCGTGCAAGGTCACGGTGTCGTCGAAGGCAAAGGCGTCGAGATGGTCCTCACCCTCGGCACCGGGATGGGCTGCGCGCTCTTCCTCGACGGGAAATACGTGCCGAACCTCGAGCTCGCGCATCATCCCTTCAAGGGGAAGAAGACGTACGAGGACTACATCGGCGACGCGGCATACGAAGCGGTCGGCAAGAAGAAGTGGAACAAGCGCGTGGCGAAGGTCATCGCGCAGATCGAGCCGATCTGGAACCCGCGCCACATCTACCTCGGCGGCGGAAACGCCAAGCACCTCTCGATCAAGCTGCCGAAGAACGTCAGCATCACCGAAAACATTGCAGGACTATTGGGCGGCGCAAAACTCTGGGGCTAGTCAAAGAGCCACCTCTCCCGAGAGATGGTCGAGATTGCGAGCGAACGACTCGCGGCTAAGGAGCGCGAGCGAGGCGTGCTCGGCTACGTTGAGCGAGCGCGGCCGACGACGCGGGTCGTGCAGCCGCAATATCGGCCATCTCAGGAATCGATCATGGCTAGAGCGCGCGTGATGATCGTTTTGTCGAGCATCGGAATGGCGTGGCCGACCCCCTTCAAGATCTCGAGCCGCGCGCCGGCGATTCGCTTGGCGATCATTTGACTGTTCTTCGGCGGGACGAGCACGTCCTCGTCGCCGGTGACGACGACGGTCGGCACCTTCACGTTCTTGAGCTTGAACCCGGTCGAATGACCCAAAACTGCCGCAAATTGCCCGGCGAATGCGGCCGGTGACACGGGCGCTTCCGCCATCAATCGCTGCCAACCGGCAAAGAGCTCCTTCGCGCGTGGCAGCGCCGCTTTCGGGAGCAAGAGCGACGCGACGCCTGCGCCGGTCTTGTCGCGGCCGAAGCCGACCTTGAAGAGCATAGCGAGCGTCCGCGCCGCCGGGATGTGCGCGTGCGGAAGACCGGCCATCGTCGCGAGGAGCACGAGCCCCTTGACCCTCTTCGGATGCCGAATCGCGACGTGCTGCGCGATCATGCCGCCCATCGAGATGCCGACGATCGTTGCCTTCTCGACTTTCGCGTCGTTCATCACACACGCGACGTCGTCGGCGAGCCGAGCCATCGAATACGGCGGGCGTGGCTTGTCGCTCTGACCGGTTCCGCGGTTGTCGATCGCGATCACGCGGCGCGCGCGTCGAGGTCGCGTCACCGGCTTCGCGATAGAAGATCTTCCGTCCGTCTTCGGTGCGCGCAAAGGTCATCGTTTGGTCGTGTCTTTTTTGGGTTCGGAGAGGTCGTGCTTCGCGAGCCAGGCGCGGACAGCATCTTGGATCTTTGCGTCGTCTTCGGTGAGCGGATCGATCGGTGACGGCTCACCCGTGATCGCCTCGAGCGCGCGCTCGGCGTAGCCGCGGACGAGCGGATACGTTCCCGACTCCATCTCTTTGGCCAGCAGCGGAGCGGCCGCCAGCATCTTCGTCTGCCCGGCGACGAACGCCGCCGGCGCGAATTCATGCGGCTTGCCGGCCGCTAGCGTGGCGAGGATCGCGTTCTGGTCGAGGTTGCCGTCATAGAGCGCGGCGACCTTCGCCTCGTCGTACGACTTTCCCCAGAGGCGCTTCATGTCGCCGAGGATTTCACGGACCGTCTTTTTCTCGTGGCAGAGCGCGCATTCGAGCGGACGGTCACGTGTGACTTTGTCGACGTCGGTCGGCGAAGCGATGCGGTGGTAGCGCGCCGTCATGCCACCGAGCGACATGTTCTTCTTCGGCAGGTGACAGTTCATGCATTTGCCGCCCTCCCCTTTTGGATCGTGATGCGCGTGCGCGCGGAGCGCGTCGCCCGAGCCGTACTTCTGATGGCAGCGGAGACAGACCTGGTTGCCGGCAGGCGTGTCCTCGAGCTCGCGGATGCGCGCTCGGTTCCCAGCCGCGTGCGGGTCGTGGCAGTCGATGCAGCTCATTTTTTCAGCGCAGTGGCCAAGCAAAAAATCGCGGGTCTCACCGGAGTTGATATGACTCCCGCCGCGGTCAGCGTCGTCGCCGCGCCTGCCGCCTTCCCAGGTCCACGGGTAGCCGCTGTAGAGGACCTGATGACAGCGCCCGCACGCGCGCGTGATCTCTTGCGGCTCGGGATGTGCGCCGACGAGCTGCACGAACGGCGCATGGGGTGCGAACGACGGCTTCACGCCCGGGTTCTTCACGTGCTCCTTCGCGCCGCCGTGACACGACTCGCAGCCGATCCCGACCTCGATGAGGTCCTTCTGCCAAAAATCGGCACGCGTCGCCCGCACGGCTGTGATGAGTGCAGATTGCACGTTTTTAGAAGCCAGATTCTCGGGTCTTCCGTGCAAGCGTGAGACCTCGGCCGACAGCGCGTCTTCGAGCCCGGCCTCGTCGGTGATCTCGAACGTCCAACGCTTTTTGTCGGGCAAGAGCCGGTCGACGACCTCGCCTTGGTAGGCCTTCGCCTCGGGGCCCGCGAGCGCGCCGAGCATGCTCGTCAGGTAGGGCGCGGTGTTGTGGCAGAGGATGCAGGTGCGGTTCCAGACCGGCCCCGCCTTCATGCCGTCGCGCACGGGCGTCATCACCGAGTAGCCCTTGTAGCGAAGGGTTCCGGTCGCGAGCAGGTACGAGACCGGCATCACGAGCTCGTCGTGCGTGTCGCCCACGATCTTCGCGCTCGGCTCCATCGCCTCGACCTCGAGCCCCGCGAAGTCCTCGCGGTAGTGGCCGCCGATGACCTTGGTGATCTTGTAGATCGCGCTTCCGTACTTCACAGAATCGACGCGAAGGAAGCGCGCGCCGCCCACGGTCTGGAGCGTCGCGGTGTCGTTCTTGAAATGGAACGTGCGACCATCGAACGGCGCGCCGCTCGGGACGCCCATCGGCAGGCGCGTCATGTCGTGCATCGGCGCCTTCGCCCACGAGGCGGCGATATCGGCGTGACACGGCTCGCACGCGGCGCTCCCCGCGTAGTCGGCGCGTGTGACGTTGCTCGTGACGATGCCCGGTGGCGTGAGGGAGGCGACCTTCGGCGGCGAGCTGCCTCCACCACACGCGGTCGCGACCGCAAGCACTGCTAAAAAATGGGCAGCTCGCCGTCCCACGACCGGCGGGCTCTATGCTTCGTCGGATGATTCTTCGACGTCGAGCGTGATCGGCTGCGGAGGCTCGCTCAACGCCGGCCCGAACCCGAACGGAGAGAAGATGGCGCGCTCTTTCTCGCCGAGCGGCGCCAAGATCTTCGTGAGGTCGTCGCGCTTCACATAAATTTCTTCACGCCGGCCTTGCTCGTCTTCCTTCTTAAGCGAGAGCTCCGACGCGTTCGGGCTGCGCTTCGCGATCTCGAGCACGGTCGGCGTGAGATAGGCGACGAGCTGCGCCACGAACTGAATGGGCAGGTCGTTTTCGAAGACGTCCTCACCGTTCAAGGTGAGCTTCGTCAGACGATCCTTCTGGAGGAGCACGCCCTCGAGCGAGCCGCCGACGGCTTGCCACAGACGCGTGAGATGAAGCCTGTCACCGGCGTCGACCTCCGCCGGGAGCTGACCTTCGCCTTCTTCGAGCGGATGGGTAACCTCGGCGGTCACCTCTTCGGCCTTCTTGATGTCGAACACGAGCGAGTCGCGGTCCTGCAGCTTGCGGCGGAGCGTGAACTGCGCCGACGACTCCGAGAGGTCGAAGCCGCTCACGATGTATTCGTCGAGCTGCATCGCCTCCGGCTGCACGGCCTTCGAAAAGAAGCCTTTTTTTAGGCCCACCATGAGGTTCATACCGTCGGAGAACTCGCTCACCTTGCGCGGCTGACTCCATTGCGGAACGCGCGCCGAGCCGAGGCGGAAAGACGAGACGACGCCATCCGGATTCGTGAAGATCGCGTTCATCGCGTACTGCATGTCGACGAGCTGCGCGTTCACCTTCACGCTGAGCGCGGGTAGATGCCCTTGCGTGAGGAAGCCTTCGAGGGCGGAGCGAATCTCGAGCCGGCGGCGCTCGACCTCGGCGCGGACGGTCGCCTGGTCACGATCGTTGGTGGTCTGCACGTTTCGCTTGGCGCCTTCGACGATGTTGGCGGCGTACTCCATCACTTGCCGCGCGTACTCGACGGTGCCGGGCTGCGCGGTCCGACCTGCGCTGTCGGCGATCACGCGCATCGTCGTTCCGTGGAACGCCTCGAGCTCGTCGAGGCCGAGAACGCGAGAGGCGGCGGACTGCGCCGTCGTGATCTCGAGGTGCCGCGACTCCGCATCGAGCTTCACGATGCGAGCGGCCGCCCCCACGAAGCTCTCGAGGGTCGAAAGGAAGTTGTACGAATGCGGAAAGGGGGCCGAGTCCCCGTAGAGGTACCTCATCGCAACGAGCACAACGCTATCACGCACACGAGATCCGGTACTATTTCCGGATGCGACCCATCGTCGACACTCAAGAGCTCGCTCAGCATATCGCCGCCAATCAGGAGGCGTTCGGCCAGGGCAGATTGGTCGTCCTCGACGTGCGTTGGTATTTGACCGGGAAGTCGGGAAGCGCCGCCTACGCCGAAGGGCACCTGCCCGGCGCGGTGTTCGTCGATCTCGATCGCACTCTCGCTTCCGACCCGGCGGTCGGCCCCGGTCGCCATCCGCTTCCGCGTGCCGACGTCTTCCAAGAGGCGATGCGCAACGCGGGCGTGAGTGATTCGTCGTTCGTCGTCGCCTACGACGACGCGGGCGGGTCGATCGCCGCGCGCCTTTGGTGGCTGCTCCGTCACTTCGGCCACGATGAGGTCGCGATCCTCGACGGCGGCATCACGGAGTGGGCCAAGGCCGAGATCGTGACCAAGGACGTCCCGCGCGTGGCGACCGGTGATTTCCACGCGAAGATCCCGATCGACGACACCGTGGATCGCGACGACGTGAGGTCGCTCCTCGAGCGCGGAGCGCTTGTCCTCGATGCGCGTGCGCGCGAGCGCTATCGCGGAGACCTCGAGCCGGTCGATGCGCGCCCCGGTCACATACCGGGCGCGCTCAACGCGCCGTGGGCCGAAAATCTGAAGGATGGGGTCTTCCTCTCGCCGACCGACCTCCGCGCAAAGTACGAAGCGCTGGGCGCGACGAACGGTCGTGACGTCGTCGTCTATTGCGGCTCGGGCGTCACCGCCTGCCACGATCTCCTCGCGCTCGAGCTCGCCGGAATCGGCGACGCCAAGCTCTACGAAGGGAGCTGGAGCGACTGGGCGAAGCAACCCAAACTGCCCGCCGCAAAAGGGGAAGCGCCGGGAAAGTTGTAGATCGCACGCTTTTCCACATCAAGCGGACAAGCTGTGGATAACCCTGTGTGGTCACGTGTGGGCTTCCCGCCGCTCGCCTCCCTTCGCTCGGCGGTCTTCCCCACGCAGTGCTCGGTTTGCTCCGGCAAACCTACGCGCGCTGGGAGGGAGGCCGTTGGAACCGCACGCATCCATGTTTGCGGGTGCGTGCGGACGTTCCGACTTGCTTCATGAGCGCGCCGGGCTGGGCGGTGTACAGCTCTATTTTTTCGCGATGAGCTGGCGCAAGACGTACTGAAGGATGCCGCCGTGCTCGTAGTAGAGAACCTCTTGCGGGGTATCGATCCGGACCGTGACCTGGAACTCACGGACGACGCCGTCGGCCCGATGCGCTTTGACGGCGAGCTCGCGCTTGCCGCTCTTGAGCACGTCAGCGACGCCGGTGATGTCGTAGATCTCTTCGCCAGTGAGGCCGAGCGACTGCGCGCTGTCACCTGCGCCGAACTGCAGCGGGAGGACCCCCATGCCGACGAGGTTCGAGCGATGGATGCGCTCATAGCTCTCGGCGATGACCGCCCGGACGCCGAGCAGCATCGGCCCCTTCGCCGCCCAGTCGCGTGACGAGCCGGAACCGTATTCTTTACCGGCCAAGACGATCAGCGAAACGCCTTCCTTTTCGTATTTCACCGCTGCGTCGTAGATCGACATCTGCTCGCCGTCGGGGAGGTGACGGGTGACGCCGCCTTCGGTGCCGGGCGCGAGCTGGTTGCGGAGGCGGATGTTGGCGAACGTCCCGCGGACCATGACCTCGTGGTTGCCGCGGCGTGAGCCGTAGCTGTTGAAGTCCTTGTAAAGGACCCCGTGCTCCATGAGGTACTTGCCGGCAGGACCGTCTTTTTTGATCGAGCCCGCGGGCGAGATGTGGTCGGTCGTGATGCTGTCGCCGAGCAGGGCGAGCACGCGCGCGTCCTTGATGTCGATGACCGGCAGCGGCGTCTTGCTCATGCCGACGAAGTACGGCGGGTGCTTCACGTACGTCGACGACTCGTCCCACGCGTAGAGGTCACCGACGGGGACCTCGAGCGACTGCCAGTGCTCGTCACCCTTGAAGATCTCCGCGTAGACCTCACGGAACGTCTCGCTCTTCACGGAGGCTGCGATCGCGTCGTTGATCTCCTTCCGCGACGGCCAGATGTCCTTCAAATAGACCGGCTTGCCGAATTTGTCCTCGCCGAGCGGCTCGTGCGAAAGATCGATGTCCATTCGCCCAGCGAGCGCGTACGCGACGACGAGCGGCGGCGACATGAGGTAGTTCGCGCGGACCTCGGGGTGGACGCGCCCTTCGAAGTTGCGGTTGCCCGAGAGCACGGCGGCGACCATGAGATCGCGATCCGCAATCTCCTTCGAGACTGCTGGCGGAAGCGGGCCGCTGTTACCGATGCAGGTCGTGCAGCCGTACCCGACGACGAAGAAGCGGAGCTTCTCGAGCGGCTCGAGCACGCCCGCCATCTTCAGATATTCGGTGACCGCCTTCGAGCCCGGTGCGAGCGACGTCTTCACCCACGGCTTCGACTCGAGGCCGCGCTCAACCGCGTTCTTCGCGAGCAAACCCGCGGCGAGGAGCACCGACGGATTCGACGTGTTGGTGCAGCTCGTGATCGCGGCGATGACGACCGCGCCGTGCTCGATCTCGCCAGCATCGGCGATCTGCAGGTTGCGGACCGAGCTCGGCGGCCCGAGGATCGATTTCTTCGCGTCGACCGACGTCTGCCCGCCGCCCTCATCCTTCAATCGTGCGAGCGCCTTCGGCGCCGTCTTCGGCTGCTGCTGCCTCGCTTGCATCACGGCGAGCGCGTCTTGGAACGACTTCTTCGCGTCGGAGAGACGCACGCGATCTTGCGGGCGCGTCGGACCAGCGATGCTTGCTTCGACGGTGCGAAGATCGAGCTCGAGCGTGTCGGTGTAGTTCGCTTCAGGCGCACCGTCGACCCGGAAGAGACCCTGCTCTTTGTAGTAGGTCTCGACGAGCTTCACGAGCGCCTCGGGGCGACCGGTGAGGCGCAGATAGTCGAGTGTTTTCTCGTCGACCGGGAAAATGCCGCACGTGGCGCCGTACTCCGGGGACATGTTCGCGATCGTCGCGCGGTCCGCGAGCGCGAGCGCGGAGAGGCCGTCGCCGTAGAATTCGACGAACTTTCCGACGACACCTTTGCGACGGAGCAGCTCCGTGACGGTGAGGACCAAGTCGGTCGCCGTCGCGCCCTCGGGCAACTCGCCGTGGAGCCTGAAGCCGATGACCTGCGGGATGAGCATGCTCACCGGCTGGCCGAGCATCGCGGCTTCGGCCTCGATGCCGCCGACGCCCCAGCCGAGGACGCCGAGGCCGTTGATCATCGTCGTGTGCGAGTCGGTGCCGACAAGGGTGTCCGGATAGGCGAGCGCTTTTTGGCCCGTCGCCCCCTCTTGGTCGCCGGACGTGAAGACGACCCGCGCGAGGTACTCGAGGTTGACCTGGTGGACGATGCCCTGGTCGGGCGGAACAACGCGGAAGTTCTTGAACGCGGTCTGGCCCCAACGGAGAAACTGGTAACGCTCGCCGTTGCGCGAGTGCTCGAGCTCGGAGTTCTCCGCGAGCGCCTCCGACGTGCCGAATGAGTCGACCTGCACAGAGTGGTCGATGACGAGCTCGACCGCCTGGAGCGGATTGATCTTCTTCGCGTCTCCGCCGAGGCGGCCCATCGCGTCGCGCATCGCTGCCAAGTCGACGATCGCGGGGACCCCGGTGAAGTCTTGGAGGAGGACGCGGCTCGGCGTGAACGCGATCTCACGATTCGGCTCCGCCTTCGGCTTCCAGTCGGCGAGCGCCTCGATATCTTCGGCGGTGACCGTGTTGCCGTCTTCGGTGCGGAGGAGGTTCTCGAGGAGGATCTTCAGCGAATACGGAAGACGCTCGGCGTCGGGAAATTTCTTGTAGAGTACATCTAGTCGGTGGATGAAATAGGTGTGACCACCGACCTTGAGCTGCGCCTCGCTGCCGAACGTGTTGGGCATTTTCGTCCTCGAAAGTGGAAGAGAATCGCCGCGGATGTAGGACCATGGTCCTTCGCGGAGAAGGTGGGAGGGGCTTAAAACGCCCCCGAATTTTCAGGGAGAAACCATATTTTCGGGTCGGACGACCTCGTCGAATTTCTCGGCTGTGATGAGACCGAGCTCGACGGCGCTCTGCTTGAGGGTGATCCCTTTCTTGAGGGCGTTCTTCGCGACCTTCGCCGCGTTGTCGTAGCCGATGGTCTGGTTCAACGCCGTCACGAGCATGAGCGAGTCGTTGAGGTGCTTCTTGATGACCTCGCGATTGGGCTCGATGCCGACGGCGCAGTGGTCGTCGAACGAGTGGCATGCGTCGGCCAAGATGCGCACTGACTCGAGCAGGTTGTGGATCATGACGGGCTTGAAGACGTTCAGCTCGAATTGCCCTTGGCTTCCGGCAATGCCAATCGCTGCGTCGTTGCCCATGACTTGGACGGCGACCATCGTGAGCGCCTCGCACTGCGTCGGGTTCACTTTGCCAGGCATGATCGACGAACCAGGCTCGTTCTCCGGGATCCTAATTTCACCGATGCCGCAGCGTGGACCGGAAGCGAGGAGACGGACGTCACTCGCGATCTTGAAGCACGCGACCGCGAGGACGCGTGTGGCTCCGCTCGCGGCGACGATGGCGTCGTGAGCCGCGAGGCTCGCGAATTTGTTCGGCGCGGTCACGAACGGCAAGCCCGTGAGCGTGGCGATTTCTTCGGCGACGAGACGTGCGTAGTCCGGGTGGGTGTTGAGGCCGGTGCCGACCGCGCTGCCGCCGAGCGCGAGCTCGTAGAGTCCGGTGAGCGCGTGCTCGAGCTGCTTCTCCGCGAAGGCGAGCTGAGCGGCGTAGCCCGAGATCTCTTGGCCAAGCGTGAGCGGCGTCGCGTCCATCAAATGGGTGCGACCGATCTTCACGATATCGGCAAAATCCTTCGATTTCTTCTCGAGCGTCGCGCGCAGCTTCTTCACCGCGGGGAGCAACGTCTGCGTGATCTCGACCGCAGCGGCGACGTGCATGACGGTGGGGAACACGTCGTTCGACGACTGCGACTTGTTCACGTCGTCGTTCGGGTGGATCGGCTTCTTCGAGCCCATCTCTCCACCAGCGAGCTCGATCGCGCGATTCGAGATGACCTCGTTCGCGTTCATGTTCGACTGCGTTCCAGAGCCCGTCTGCCAGACGACGAGCGGGAAGTGCGCGTCGAGCTTGTTGGCGATGACCTCGTCGGCGGCCTTCACGATCAGATCGGTCTTGGTCTGGTCGAGCTTCTTCAGCTTGAAGTTCGTGAGCGCCGCGCCCTTCTTCACGATGCCGAAGGCCTTGATCATGCCGGCCGAGAAGCGATGCCCGCCGATCTTGAAGTTTTGCAGGCTGCGTTGCGTCTGCGCTCCCCAATAGCGGTCCGCCGGCACTTCCACTTGGCCCATCGTGTCGCTTTCGATTCGCACGCTCATCGTCCGATTCCTCCGCAGTCTCGAGGGTGCTCGTTAGCACCTTCTGACGCGCGATAGGGACGGCTTCGAACGCGGAGAAAGCGTCACGGTGAATGCGGTGAAAAATACACCGCAGGGAGTAGCGGCCGTAAACGCGAACGACGCCACGTCCGGAAGGAACGTCGCGCCGTTACATCCTGCCAAATGCCGAGCTTTTCACGGCTCTTTTGCCGACGGACGGTTTGGTGTCCGCCGGCCCTTCTAATACGCGGTTCTTCACGCCTTTTCGAGCGAGGGGTGAGGCACCGACAGCATCTTCAGTTGGTGGTGTGGTCTTTTTCGGTGCGACGCTTTGCGCCCGTAGCCATTCCGCCCTTACGGCCGGCCGCACGCGCCTCTTCGCTGTTGAAGCGATGCGCGGTGCCTGCGCGTTGCGCCGCCTTGCCACCGCGGCTCGCGAGCTCGCTGACGAGCTTCGGATCCATCGCAGCGAAGCCACGCTTACGACGCGGCTGGTCTTCGTTGTTGATGCGGGGTTGTTCGATCGACGGGTTGATGTCTGCCATGGGGGAGCTCCTTTCGAGACGTTGCTCGATTTCGTTGAGTGTTTCCGGCTCCAAAGCAGAGAGCGCGCCACGCGGCCTTAAGCGTTTGTAAACGCTGATCTATGGGAAAATCAGCCAGTCCATCCGCATGAGCCATGTAGCGTTCTGCCTCATGCGTCAGTGGGGGTGCGCGGAAGGGCTCACCAGCGTGTGGTTTGCTTGTGGAAAGAATCGAGATCGTGGCAATGCACGTAGCGCCACATGCCGATCGGGACCGACGAAGTCTGTTTTCGTTACGTGTACGCAGGACCGGGCGCGCACGGCGCCGTCTTCGCGATGATGGTCGCGACGACCATCGTGGGCGGAGGTTGGGGGGCGTTCGCGTTCCTGCCGTTCCTCTATCGGGCCAAGACCCGACGGATGACGAGCGCGCTCTTCCTCTCTTTTTTGGTCGCCGCCGTCATCGGCACTGGGCTGAAGTTCCTGGTCGCGCGCGTACGCCCTTGTTACTCGCTCCAAGGGGTCCATCCCCTCTGGGGTAACCCAGCCGGATTTTCGTTCCCGAGCGGACACGCGACCGGCAGCTTTTGCTTCGCCGGATTCGTGATTGCCGTCGCGCTTCGCGTGGCGCAGGGCCATCCGGAGAAGAGATGGGTGGCATGGGGGGCTGCCGTCGCCGCCGTGGTGCTCGCGACCATGGTCGGGCTCTCACGCGTTTACCTCGGCGACCACTACCCGGGTGACGTGGGCGTCGGCGCGATCTTGGGCTTGATCGTCGGCTTCTCGGGCGCGATCGCCTTCTACAAATACGAGGCCGCGCGTTCGGCCTCGGACACCCCGATGCGTTAGTTTTCTACCTCTTCAGATCGATCGTGCTCCACTCTCGCTACCCTCGTCCGCCGGCGTCGAGGTCGTTAGCTCGCGCACGAGCCAAACAACGCGAATTTGTTGGCGTTTGGGGTCGTCGGTGGTCGAAAATGCCCCGTACGCTTGCACTTCGGGGCCGGATCGACGCAAAGTACGCGTCGTGAGCTTGGCGAAGCGGCTTCTTGTTCTCGCGCTGGGGCTGGCCATTTGGCTCGTCGCGCCGAAAGCATTCGCCTCCGCTCCTCGCTGTGACGTTCGTGCGGCGACGACGTTCGCGCCGCCGCCGTTCCTCGAGGACCTGCGCTCGTCGGTCGACCTCGGCGTCTCCGACTGCGGTGATTCGACGCCGCTCGACATCGTTCATCCCGGCAACGCACCCGTGGTGGTGAGCTTCACTGCCGCTCCGAATGCCCTCCTCACGTCGGCCGCGCTTGTCGTCCGCGCTCCGCGCTCCTCCTTGGTCCCCCGCGTCTTCGAGACGCATGCTGCGCCATCGGGCATCTCGACATCGGTCGAACGACCGCCGAGATGACGCCGGGCGTGCGGCGCCACTAGGACCGCTGCCGCCCTTTTTTTCGAGCGCGTCTTCGTGCGCTCGGGCAAGGCGCGTCTTCCCGAGATTCGCAAGGCTCGGGCGGGGCTCGCTGAGCATCACCGAAATAAAACCGACCGTGTCCGTGTGTTCCGCACGGCGCATGCGTGTGCTTCGCGCTTCGGGCCCCTTCGATGAACGAAGAGGCTCAGAAACGCGAGGTACGCCGCCTTCACGAATTTCGCAGCAGTTTTCCACTTCATTTTTCATTTCGAGAGAGAGCATGAGCAACGACAAAGAATCGGAAAAGTCGCATTCGAAGGTCCACGCGACCGACGAAGGCGCGGGAATGAACACGGGCGTCGCCATCGTCGGCTTCGTCCTCTGCTTCTTCGCCGGCATGGCCCTGATGTGGGGTTACGACGCGCGCAGGAACAAAGACGGCATCTCGGGAGATTCGAGCGCGGTCGCCTGGAGCGACGCTGACTCGCCGATCCCGGTCGACAGCAAAGATCCGATGTGGGGTCATCGTGACGCACCCGTCACGATCGTGCAGTTCTCTGACTTCCAGTGCCCATTCTGCAGCCGCGTCGAGCCGACGATGGACCAGGTCAAGCAGACGTACGGTCCGGACAAGGTCCGCGTGATCTGGAAGAACAACCCCCTGCCGTTCCACCCGAACGCGAAGCCCGCCGCCGAAGCCGCCCAAGGCGTCTTCGCGATGAAGGGCAACGACGCCTTCTGGAAGTTCCACAAGGAGGCCTTCACCAACCAGAAAGCGCTCGGACCCGAGAGCTACGTCAAGTGGGCGCAGGAAGCCGGCGTCACGAACGTCGCTGATTTCCAGGCCGGTCTCACGTCGCATAAGTGGGCCGACAAGGTCGACAAGGACGACGCCGAGGGCAAACAGGTCGGCGTGAACGGTACGCCGGGCTTCTACATCAACGGCGTCGAAGTCTCGGGCGCGCAGCCCTTCGACAAGTTCAAGGCCGTCATCGACCAGGAGCTCCAGAAGGCGCAAGCGAAGATCGCCAGCGGAACCCCGAAGGACAAGATCTACGTCGCGATGTCGACGGAGAACAAGAAGGCCGCTCCGGCGAAGGCGGACGAGAAGGAAGACGACAAGGAAGACTCCACCACCGTGTGGAAGGTCCCCGTCGGCAAGAGCCCGGCAACCTGGGGCGACAACAAGGCCCTCGTCACCATCATCGAATTTTCCGACTTCCAGTGCCCGTACTGCAAGCGCGTCGAGCCGACGCTCAAGCAGATCCACGACACGTACGGCGACAAGGTGCGCCTCGTTTGGAAGAACGAGCCGCTCCCGTTCCACGATCGCGCTCTGCCCGCCGCCGAAGTGGCGATGGAAGCGCGCGCGGAGAAGGGCGATGCCGGTTTCTGGGCGGCGCACGATGCGCTCTTCGACTCGCAGCCGAACCTCAAGGACGAGGATCTCGACAAGGTCGCGGAGAAGCTGGGCCTGAACATGGACAAGGTCCACAACGCGATCAAAACCAACGCGCACAAGTCCGAGATCGACGCTGATCAGGACTTGGGTCAGGACTTCAACGCGTCGGGAACGCCGCACTTCTTCGTCAACGGTCGTCGTCTCGTCGGCGCTCAGCCGTTCGAGAAGTTCAAGGCGATCATCGACGAAGAGATCACGAAGGCGAACACGGCGCTCGCGAAGGGTGCGAAGCCGGCGAACCTCTACGAGACGCTCACCGCCGACGGTAAAGAGCCGCCGCCCCCGGAAAAGAAGGACATTCCGGTGCCGACGAACGGTCCGACCAAGGGCAACCCGCATGCGAAGGTCACGATCGTCGAGGTCAGCGACTTCCAGTGCCCGTTCTGCAAGCGCGTCGAAGACCAGTCGATGGTCCAGGTCATGAAGGACTACGGCGACAAGGTGAAGGTCGTGTGGCGCAACAAGCCGCTCCCCATGCACGCAGACGCGCCGCTCGCCGCCCAGGCCGCGATGGAGGCCTTCAAGCAGAAGGGCTCCGAGGGCTTCTGGAAGTACCACGACACGCTCTTCGCCAACCAGCAAACGCCGGACGGCTTGAAGCGCCCCGCGCTCGAGAAGTACGCCCAGGAGCAAGGTCTCGACATGACCAAGTTCAAGGCTGCTCTCGACAGCCAGTCGCACAAGGCCGAGGTCGACGCCGACGCGAAGGTCGCCGACGACGCCGGCATCAGCGGCACGCCCGCATTCAGCATCAACGGCTACTTCATCAACGGCGCGCAGCCGTACAGCAAGTTCCGCAAGCTGATCGAGCGCGCGCTTTCCGAAGCGAAGTGATCCGGCACCATAAGTAGGAAGGCAGCACCTGTAGTAGAAAGGAGCCCTCTCTCGTGCAGCTCACGAGAGGGGGCTTTTTTTCAGCATTGTTACGATGGGAGAGTCACAGAAGATGAAATCGTCGCCCCGCTTTTCTTTAGCCATGCTCGCCGCGCTCGTCGCCGCGTGCGGAGGCTCCGTCCCGCCCACTCCTACTGCGCCGGACCTGAAGGTCGCGAGAGGCGGCGCCGACGTCGCGCCTGCCGTCGCCCAGGTCGCGAGCGAGGACGATGCCGCGATCCCGATTCGCGCGACCGATCCGACGTGGGGCAACCGAACGGCGCCCGTCACGATCGTGCAGTTCGAAGACTTCCAGTGTCCGTTCTGCAGCCGCGCCGAGAGGACGATGAGCGCGCTGAAGAAAGAATACGGACCCGACAAGCTCCGCGTCGTTTGGAAAGACAGCCCGCTTCCGTTTCATCCCAACGCGCGTCCTGCCGCCGAATGGGGCGCGGGCGTGATGGCGCTCGCTGGCTCGCAAGCGTTCTGGAAGTTCCACGACGCCGCGTTCGACAACCAGGCGGACCTCGGCGACGCAAAGTACGCCGAGTGGTCGAAGCTCCTCGGCCTCGACCCGCAGTCGATCGCGCGCGGCGTCAAGGCGCACACGTGGTCGGCGGCGATCGACGACGACCTCGCGCTCGCCAAGAAGCTCGACGCGAACGGAACGCCTTCGTTTTTCGTGAACGGCGTCTCGCTCGTGGGTGCCCAGCCGATCGAAAAGTTCGAAGAGATCATCGATGACCAGCTCCACAAGGCCTACGCGAAGCTGGAGGCAGGGACCCCCGCCGACCGCGTGTACGCGGTGATGACGGCCGAGAACCTCAAGAACCCGCCAGCCGCTGCCGATAGCGACGACGGCCCGGACGAGGACACCGCGGTCTACAAGGTGCCGATCGGAACGAGCCCGGTGAAGGGCTCGGCCACCGCGCTCGTCACCATCGTGGAGTTCGCGGATTTCCAGTGCCCTTACTGCGCGAGGGTCAACCCGACGCTCGAGAAGATCGCGACGACCTACGGAAGCGACGTCCGCTTCGTCTGGAAGAACGAGCCGCTCCCGTTTCACAAATCGGCCGAGCCCGCCGCCGAGCTCGCGCTCGAGGCCCGCGCCGAAAAGGGCGACACCGGCTTTTGGGCCGCGCACGACAAGCTCTTCGCCGCGCAACCGAACCTCGAAGAGAAGGACCTCGAGCGCATCGCGGGTGAGCTCAAGCTCGACGTGACGAAGGTAAAAAGCGCGATCAAAACCCACAAATACAAGGCCGTCATCGCGCAAGACCAGTCGCTCGCCGACGACGTCCAGGCGACAGGGACGCCGCATTTCTTCGTCAACGGCAAACGGCTCGTCGGCGCCCAGCCGTTCGACAAATTCAAGACGCTCGTCGACGCCGCGCTCGCGAGCGCGAAGGCGCTCGTCGCCAAGGGCACGCCGCCCAGCGCCGTCTACGCCACGACGATCAAGGACGGCAAAGGGGCGCAGACGCCGGAGCGGAAGACGGTCGCCGCCGCGGCGAAGTCACCGACGCGCGGAAAGGCGACGGCGAAGGTCACCGTCGTCGAGTTCGCCGACTTCCAGTGCCCGTTCTGCAGCCGCGTCGAAAACGACGCGATCACTCAGCTCCGCAAGGACTACCCGGACACGGTCAAGGTCGTCTGGCGTGATCTTCCGCTCCCGTTCCACGAGCACGCGATGGAAGCGGCCGAAGCCGGGCGCGAAGCCTTCGCGCAAAAGGGCAACAATGGCTTCTGGAAGATGCACGACCTCATGTTCGCCAACCAGGCGAGCCTCGACCGCGCGTCGCTCGACGGCTACGCGAAGCAGGTCGGTCTCGACATGACCAAGTACGCGAACGCGATGGAAACCCATTCGCACAAAGCCGACATCGAAGCCGACACGAAGGCGGCCAAAGACGCCGACATCAACGGTACGCCCGCGTTCGTCATCAACGGCTACTTCCTTTCCGGCGCGCAGCCGTATACGAAGTTCAAGAAGCTCGTCGACCTCTCGCTCGCGCCTCCTGCGAGCCCGGGCGTCGGCGCTCCGAAGCCGTGAAGCTCCGCCCGTTCGCCGTCGTCGCCGTCCTCGTCTCGTCCGTCGTTGCGCTCGCGTTCGCGAAGGACGCGCGCGCCGTCGAGCGCCAGCATCACCTTGGCCTCGACGGCGGTTTGTCGATGTTGAAGATCGACGACAAGGACTCGCTCAGCGTCGGCGGCGGCATCGGTGCGCACTACGCCTACGGCCTCACCGACCAATTCAACCTGATGATCGAAGGGGCGACCAACATCGTCGCCCTCGGTGAAAACGTCGGCCCCGGCTTCTCGACCAAGCACCCTTCCGGCATCGACTCGCTCGGCGTCGGGCTCGGCTACGTGCTCGACATCACGCGCGTCGTTCCCTACGGCGGCCTGATGCTCACCGGGTTCGACCTGCACGGCGGCTCGCTCGCGAGCCCGCTCTTCGTTGGCGGCGGCACGGTCGCGCTCGGCGTCGACTACCAATTCACGCGAAGCTTCTCCGCCGGCGTTGCAGTGCGGCAGCACTTCTTGCTCACCCAGATGTCGAGCTACCCGAGCTACACGAACGCGTTCTTGCGCGTCGAATACGTCTGGGGTTGGTGAGCGCTCAGCGCTGCTGGTCGCTCAGCGCTGGTCGCTCAGGGTTCCTGGTCGCTCAGGGCTGCGAGCGCGGCAGCTTGATCACGAAGCTCGCGCCGCCGTCGCTCTTGCGCTCGTAGGTGAGCGAGCCGCCCTGCCCTTCGACGAGCGTGCGCGCGGTGACGAGACCGAGCCCCAAGCCAGACACCTTCGTCGTCACCAGCGGCTCGAAGAGGCGCCCTTCTACGTCGAGCGAAACGCCAGGGCCGTCGTCGCGTACCCGCAAAAAGACGCTCGAATCATTCTCCTCCTCGTCGATCGTGATCTGACCCCGACCCTGCATCGCCTCGACCGAATTGCGGAGCACGTTGGAGAGCGCAGCCTCGCATTGGGTCGCGTCGACGAGGACCAACGGTGGGCGATCGCTCTTCGACACGCGGACGCCGACCTCACCCGGGACATCGGCGGCGCGGATCGCCGCTTCGATGAGGAGCGAGGTGAGGACCGGCCGCCGATTCGGCTCGCGCACGCGCGCATAGTCGAGCAGATCGCTGACGATGTGGTTGGCCCGGCGGACCTCTTCGTGGACGATCGCGAGCGCGGCGGCTGACTCGGGCGGGAGCGCGCCTCCGAGCTGACGCTCGAGCACATATGCCGCATTATTGATCGCGCTGAGCGGATTCCGGATCTCGTGGGCGACGCCCCCGGCGAGCTTGCCCAGCTCCGTGAGCTTCTCCTTCCGGAGTAGGTCGAGCTGTGCGCGCCGGAGCGCAGCCGTGCGTTCTTCGACGCGCCGTTCGAGCTCCTCGTTCTCGCGTCGAAGCCGGTCTTCGGCGCCGCGCCATTCGGTGAGATCTTGGACGATTCCGACGATGAAGCGGACCTCGTCCCCGTCGGAGACGATCGGTACCTTGGTCGAGAGGATCGAGTAGCGACGTCCGTCGTCGCCGGTGAACGACGTCTCGTCGGTCGTCACGGGGAGACGTCTCTCGAAGAGCTCGAGGTCACGCGCGCGAAAGAGCTCCGCGTCCTCTTTCGAGGCGAAGGCGAAGTCGTCTTTGCCGATCACGTCGTCGTACGAAGCGCCGACGAGCTCACAAAACGCTCGGTTCACGAACACCCAGTTCTGACTCCGATCTTTCACGAAGATCGGCTGGGTGACGTGATCGAGGATGATCCTGAGGAACTGCTCTTCGTTCTTTTCGTCCATATCCCGCCCCCGGGCTCGAATGATTCGGCTCTCTTCGGAATGGCTCTTACGACGCTCGGTGTTCAGGACTAACCGTCGCTGAGACCGAAGGCGTCATGCAAGACACGCACGGCGAGCTCGGTGTACTTCGAGGCGACGAGACAGCTGACCTTGATCTCGCTCGTCGAAATAGCCTGAATGTTGATGCTGTTCTCGGCCAGCGTTTTGAACATTTTTGCTGCCACGCCGGCATGTGAGCGCATGCCGAGCCCCACGATCGACACCTTCACGATGTCTTCGTCGTAACGAACGCTCCGCGCACCTAGCTGTTTTTTGGCCGTTTCCTCGATGAACGGCTTCGCGCGAGCGAGGTCGGCCTTCGGGATCGTGAACGTGACGTCCGCGCGCTCGCCGGATTCGGGGACGCTCTGGATGATCATGTCGACGGAGATGTTCCGCTCCGCCATCGCGCCGAAGAGCTCGGCGACGACGCCGGGTCGGTCTTCGACCGCGATGACGTGCACGCGGGCGTCACCCCTGTCGTAGGCGACGCCGGTGACCGTGATTTGTTCGAGCGCCTTGTCTTCTTTCGTCACCCAGGTTCCCTCCGCGTCGGAGAACGAGCTGCGGACGTGCACTGGCACGCCGTACTTCATCGCGATTTCGACGCTGCGGATTTGCAGCACCTTCGCGCCGAGCGAAGCGAGCTCGAGCATTTCCTCGTAGCTGATTCGCGGGATTTTCCTCGCCGACGGACAGATGCTGGGGTCGGTCGTGTAGACGCCGTCGACGTCCGTATAGATTTCGCACACGCTCGCGCCGATCGCCGCGGCGACGGCGACGGCGGTGGTGTCGCTTCCGCCGCGACCGAGCGTCGTGATGTCGCCGTTGTCGTCGACGCCTTGGAAGCCGGCAACGACCGCGATTTCGCCCTTGGCGAGCGTGGAGTGGATCTTCGAGCCGTCGATCGCCTTGATGCGGGCTTTGGTGAACGCGCCGTCGGTCAAGATACGGACCTGATGACCGAGGAGCGAGCGGGCCTTGCCCCCCTCGGATTGGATCATCATCGCCGTGAGCGCGCTCGTCACTTGCTCGCCGGTCGACGCGATCACGTCCATTTCGCGGGCGTTCGGCACCGGCGATACGTCGTGGGCGAGCTTGAGGAGGCGATTGGTCTCGCCGCTCATCGCGCTGACGATGACGACGACGTCGTTGCCGGCGCGTTGCGCGGCGAGGCACCGCTGCGCGACCGCGCGGATGCGCTCGAGGGAGCCGACGGACGTCCCGCCGAATTTCTGAACGAGTAAGGTCACTTTTGGAGCTCACATATCAGGCCCTTTCCGCTCTTTCGTCAACGCCGACTCTAGCGATAGAGTGGCGGCTCTTTCCGTTCGAGCCGTCGAACCGTCGAACGAACGCCGCCTATGAGCCCCTACGCCGGATATCTCGTCGAAACGCTCGTCACCCTCGTGGCGGTGAGCGTCCTTGCGTGGGTCCTGCTCTTCGGCGCGAAGAAATTCGGGCTCGGCCGCGCGTCCGGCGCGATCCGATTGGTCGGCAAATTGCCGCTCGACGCGCGCCGCTCGATCGTCCTCGTCAAGGTCGGCACCCAGGTGCTCGTCGTCGGGGTCGGCGACGGCGGCTTCACCAAGCTCGGCGAGCTCGCGGCGAGCGAATTGCCCATCGAGCCCGAGGTCGAAGGGTCGACCTTCGCCGACGCGATCGCCCGCGCGCTCGCCAAGAGCCCCAAGAAGGACGCCGCCACGTCGACGTCGGAGCCGGCCGAATGAACGACGGCGGTCTCCTCGGTCAGCCGATCGCGCTCGTCGTCGCGCTCGCGCTCGTATCGCTCCTGCCCTTCGTCTTCATGAGCGTCACCGCGTTCGTGAAAATCTCGACCGTGCTCCAGATCGTCAAGAGCGCGATGGGCACGCAGTCGGTGCCGTCGAACACTGTCGTCCTCGCGCTTTCGGCGGCGCTCACCTTCTTGGCGATGTCGCCGGTCGGCGAAAAGATCTGGCACAACGTCGAGCCGGTCCTCCACGACAAGCATGCCGACAGCGCGATGCTCATCAACGAGAGCATCGACGCAGTCAAAGAGCCGATGCGCGCGTTCCTCTCGGCGAACTCGAATCCCGCTGAAAAAGAGCGGTTTTTGAAGGTCGCCCGCGATGCGCGACCGGAAGCGGACCGTGCGGCGATCGGCAGCGACGACCTCCCGGTGCTCGTGCCCGCGTTCGTCGTGAGCGAGCTGGCCGAAGCCTTCGCGATCGGCTTTCTCCTGTACCTCCCGTTCCTCGTGCTCGACCTCGTCGTCGGCAACGTGCTCGTCGCGCTCGGGATGCAGAGCCTACCCACGCCTCAAGTGGCGTTTCCGTTCAAGCTCCTCCTCTTCGTCGCGATCGACGGGTGGGGCCTGCTCGCACAGGCCCTCGTCTCTGGTTACAAATGAGCGCGCTCGAATGAGCAACTTTGACTACGACCTGTTCGTCATCGGCGCCGGCTCCGGTGGCGTCCGTGCGGCCCGCATCTCGTCGCAATACGGTGCGAAGGTCGCGATTGCAGAGGAGTACCGCGTCGGCGGTACCTGCGTCATCCGCGGCTGTGTGCCCAAGAAGCTGCTCGTCTACGGCGCGCATTTCGCTGAGGATTTGCGCGATGCCCGCCGCTTCGGCTGGCACGCCACCGACTGCAAGCTCGACTGGAAGACGCTACGCGACAACGTAAACGCCGAGGTCACGCGCATCGAAGGGCTCTACGACGAGAACCTCGAGAAGGCCGGCGTCACCATCGTCCGCGAGCGCGCGACGATCGAAGGGCCGAACGAGATTCTACTCGCCTCCGGAGCCAAGCTCCGCGCGAAGGTGATCTTGGTCGCCACTGGCGCTCACCCCGACGTCCCCGCCGTGGAAGGGTGCGAGCTCGGTATCAGCTCGAACGAGGTCTTCCACCTCGACGCGATCCCGAATCGCGCCGTGATCGTCGGCGCCGGCTACATCGGGAATGAGTTTGCAGGCATCTTCCATCAGCTCGGCGCGCACGTGACCCTCGTCAACCGCAGCGGCGTGATCTTGCGTCAGTACGATGCCGAGATCGTTGAGCGCCTGATGAAAATCTCGCGGGCGAAGGGGATCGACTTCAGGTTTCATGCGACGCTCGAACGCCTCGAACGGCTAAAAAATGGGGCGCTCAACGTCTACTTGAAAGACCAGGAGCCGCTCGAGGCCGACCTCGTCCTCTTCGCGACCGGCCGCCGCCCGAACACGTTGGAGCTCGGCCTCGAGAAGGTCGGCGTCGAGCTCGGCCAACGGGGCGCCGTCGGCGTCGACAAGGACGCGCGCACCAGCTGCCCGTCGATCTACGCGGTCGGCGACGTCACCGACCGCATCCAGCTCACCCCCGTCGCGATCCGCGAGGGACATGCGTTCGCCGATCGCATGTTCGGCAATCGACAGCGCTGGCTCGACTACGACTGCATCCCGAGCGCGGTCTTCAGCCATCCACCGATCGCCGCCGTCGGCCTCACCGAAGAGGAGGCGAAGAAGAAGCACGGGAGCGCGAAGGTGTATCGGTCCGACTTTCGGCCGATGAAGAACGTGCTCGCCAACCGTGACGAGCGCGCGCTCTACAAGATGGTCTGCCACCCCGAGACCGACGTCGTGCTCGGGCTCCATCTCATCGGGCCGGATTCGGCCGAAATCCTCCAGGCCGCCGCCATTGCCGTGCGCGCGGGGCTCACGAAAAGGGACTTCGACGAGACAGTCGCCCTGCATCCGACGATGGCCGAAGAGATCGTGCTACTGCGCTGAGCCCGGTCGAGGGCATTGCACGACGAAAGGCGTTGACTTAAAACGCCTTCTGTTGGAATTTCCGGCCCCCGAATCCAACGGGGCAATAGCTCAGCTGGGAGAGCGCCGCGTTCGCAATGCGGAGGTCAGGGGTTCGATCCCCCTTTGCTCCACGAAAGTCCGAAGTTCTGACGTATCGAGCGGCTCGCTGGTCACCACTCGCTGGTCACCAGGGGGCCGTTCGCGTTTCGAGCGCTGGCACGTTCAGGCCGCATGGATCGGCTCGAGCGTTTCGATGAGCTCTTGAAGTTTCGGCGCTCGATTGCCGTTCCCGTGTCTCGGAGACAGGGACGACGATGACGAGCCTTCATCGGGTGCATTTGGTCGACGACGAGCCGCACATCGTGGCTGCGCTCGAACGCACTCTCCGACCGTTGGGCACCAAGTGGGAAGCGCGCTCGGAGACCTCACCCGCCGCGCGCGCGGACGTCGAATCGCGCCGCCGTCCAAGCCCCGCGCGATGAGCGTTCCCCCGGCCTGAGCGTCAGTCACTGCGTTGGCGGCGATCGCTCTTCGTCTTCGAACGGGCCTTTTTCTCACCCAAGCGGCGCTCGACACTTCCGCGCGTCGGCTTCGTCTTGCGTCGCGTCTTCGGCCGGACGAGCGCCTTCTCGACGAGCAGCCGTACTTTGTCGCGAGCGTCCTCGAGGTTCTGGCGTTGGTCGCGCGTCTTCTGGCTCTTGACGAGCAGCTGACCGTCGGCATCGAGCAGCGGACGCGCGAGGTTCTGAAGGCGCTCGAACGCGAAGGAGTCGAGCCCGACGATCTTGGAGAGATCGACCCGAAGCTCGACCTTGCTCGCGACCTTGTTGACGTTCTGGCCGCCCGGACCGCTCGAGCGCACGGCCTGCATCGTCATGGCGTCGGCCGGGACGACGACGCTTTCGCGAATTCGAAGAGGATCGGTCATGATGAAAAGGTGCCTGCCTCCGGCTAGGCGTCGCCCTTAGGTATCAAATGAGCGTGGAACGAGATCGCAAATATCGAGCCTTTCACCAGGAGATCGAGGACCGTTACGTCTCGCTTCAACGCGACCGCCGCCGATACAACGTCCTTTTCGGTGTCACGCTGCTCCTGACGCCGCTCCTCTGGGTCTGGTTCTGGCCGGTGATCATCGCCCAGGCGAGCTGCATCACCCTCGCGTCGGTCGGTCACTACATCATCATGATGTACCGCTTCGACTACCTGCGGCAGCAAGAGCGTCTGCAAGCCGACATCGATCTCATCGCCGTCGAGGCGAAGGACCCGGACTTCCAGACGAAGCTCCACGAAGATCGCTCTCGATTCGACACCGTAAGGGCGCCTCGTAGGACCGCTCTGCAGGTCCCGTTTTCCGAGCGCTGAAGCGAAATCGGCGTCTATTTACGGCGTATTCGTCAGTCCGCGGGAGGAAGGTGGGTGCTTGGGCTGCGTACATCCACCCGAACCTACGCGCGAGCACGCCGGTCCCGGGCAGGACAATGGGGGGCGGGCGCGCAAGGCCCCCTCTCTTTCAAGGAGCACCTCCCATGATGATTGGTTCTACGCGCACGAGCGCGGTTGGCTTTGTCCATCTTGCATTGCTCGGCGGTTCCCTCGTCGCATTCGGGTCAGGCTGTGGCGCCATCACGGCGGCCGGCAATCCGAAGCTCGCGTGGGCCGTCACCGAGCCCGCCCCCCTCAACGTCGTCGTCCGCCGCGCCGACGCCGCCGAGACGACCTCAGCAGAGGTCAATCGCCTGCTCACCTCGACACCCGCGAGCGATGACTCCGATTGGATGGGTAAGCTCGCCCTCGACAAAGGAGAGACGCAGAAGAGCGTCAAAGCCTTTCGCGAGCAGGCCGCTTACAAAAATGAAAAAGCGCGAATCGTCTCCGCCGAGGTTTGGGCCCAAGAGCTTCATTCTGTGCAGTCGACCTCCGGAAGCCACGCGAACGTGCTTGCAGCGGTAAGCCCCGAGCTCGGTGATGCCTACGGCAAGGTCATGGCGAAAGAGAAGGAGCTCGCCGACCTGCAGGCTCGAGAGAAGACCGAGGAAGACGCCGCTGACGCGAAAGGCGTGAGCGACGCCGACAAAGCTGCTCACAAAAAGGCCGCGGCCGATCTCGACGCGAAGGCCGACAAGGCCGAGGACGCGATCAAGCCGCTCAAGAAGGCGCTCGTCGATCAGGCCAAGGCCGCCGCCGCCAAGACGCCTGCGGAAGTGAAGCAGCGCTACGGCGTCCTCGTCGTGAACCTCCGGCAAGCCGTCGACGACGCAAAGATCGCGAACGGCGCCGCGGTCATCGGCTACCCGATGGCGGTCAGAGGCATCAGCTCCGCGATCGAGAAGCAGGTCCCGATCGTCGTCGCCGACATCCTCGAAGAGAAGACGGGCAAGCGCCCCGACCTCTCGGGCTTCCACCCCGGCATAACCTTCGACGGCGGCACGGTCGGCGTCACGTTGAACGGCCTCTCGAAGGAAGACATGGGCAAGCTCAACGCCGCCGAGCTGACGACTGAGACGATCGACCGCACGCAGAAGTGGACTGGCCACGCGCTCGGTCTCCTCGCGAGCTGCTCGTCGACCCAAGACGTGCTCGACTTCGAGAGCGATGTCCTCGAAGGCATCCAGGACGGCTTCGAGCAGAGCGGCTACAAAGCGCCGACCGCGAGGGGATTCAGATTGAGCACGCCCCGCTGTTGGCGAGCGACCATGACGGCGTTCATCACCTTCTCGTAGGCGTCGCGATTACCGGGGACGCCTTCGACAACCAACGTCGGGTCCTTGTCGTCGTGAGAATTGATCACGAGGGTCCCGACACCGAGCATCCGCTGAAAGGAGGACTGCGCGAAGTCGACGTCGCGGATCTTCCACAGCTCGAGCGTCTCGACCTTGCGTGACGTCCAGCCGAGCTCGCTCTCGATCCTGCGCGAGGTGATGCGCCAGAAGGTCGACCGCTTGCGAACGGCGAGGACGGCCAAGATGACGAGGCCTACGAGCACCGGCGCTAGAACCCAACCGAGGATCGTGAGCCACGGCCAGACGCGCCAATCGGGTCGCCCTTCCCAGATGATTTGTTCGCCTTCGAGCATCGGCCGAGCAGTATACACGGCCGATGACGATCGCCTTCTGGTGTCTGCCCGTCGCCTTTTTGCTCATTTATGCGTCGAAGATTCCGGTCGCGATCGCGCAGCTCAAGACGGGCGGCGGCCGATACGACAACCATCATCCGCGCGACCAACAGGCCGCGCTCACGGGATGGGGAAAGCGTGCCGTCAGCGCGCACATGAACAGCTTCGAGGGATTCGCCGGCTTCGCGGCGGCGGTGCTCGTCGCGCACGCTGCAGGGGGAAATGCGCATACCGCCGATCTGCTCGCGGTCGCCTACGTCGTCACGCGCGTCCTCTATGTCGGCCTCTACCTCGCCGACCTAGCGACGCTTCGCTCGACGGTGTGGGGCGTGGGGTTGTTCGCCACGCTGTGGCTCTTCGTCCTTCCCGCCTTCGGATAGTTTTCATTCTGACGCCGGCGGCGGTACGCTCGTCATGAGCATTCCGAGATGGCCCCTCCCGATCTCCCCAGTGACGTCCCGTCGATGACGGGCGAGGTCGTCGCCGGCAAATACGAGGTCGATCGCCTCATCGGCACCGGCGGGATGGGCACGGTGTGGCTCGGCCACCATCGGTCGCTCGGGACGCCGGTCGCGATCAAGTTCATTCGCCCCGCGCACGCCGCGCAGGATGACGCCCGCAGGCGCTTCGAGATCGAGGCCCATGCCGCGGCGAAGCTGAAATCACGCCATGCGGTGCAGGTCTACGACTACGGCGTCACCGACAACGGCATCCCGTACATCGTCATGGAGTACCTCGAGGGCGAATCGCTCTCGGATCTCCTCATCCGCAAAGGGCCGCTGCCCGCGAAAGAAGTGGCGACGATCATCCGCCAGGCCGCCCGCGCGCTCCAGAAGGCGCACGACGCCGGCATCGTCCACCGCGATCTGAAGCCCGACAACATCTTCCTCGCGACCAACATCGACGACCTGCCCGATGGGGAGACGTACTCCGTGAAGCTCGTCGACTTCGGCATCGCGAAGATCTTCGTCGAGCCTCTGACCACCGAGCGTCCGGCCGCGCCGATGGGCGGCCCCACGCAAGACGGCGCGGTCATCGGCACCCCGAACTTCATGAGCCCCGAGCAGCTCACCGTCGGCGGCGCGCCCGGTCGGCTCACCGACCTGTGGTCACTCGGCGCTTGCACCTACGCCGCGATGCTCGCGCGCATCCCGTTCGAAGGCGAGGTCCTCGGCGACATCGTGTTGAAGGTGTGTGCGGCTCCTTTACCCGTCCCCTCCAAGCTGAATCCCGACGTGCCGATGGGATTCGACAATTGGTTCGCCAAGGCGTGCTCGCGCGATCCGAAGAAGCGCTTCCAGACGGCGAAGGAGCTCGCTGAAGCGCTCGACAAGGTATGCGGCATCTCGATGAGCGCACGCCAGCCGTCGCTCAACGAGGACCAGGTGCAGTATGCGCTCAAGCCCGCGACCGCGGAGGCGCTCGCCGCGCTCGAGGAGCTCGAACACGAGCAACGCAGCGGAATGAGCTCGCGCACCGCGCTCCTCGCCGGGCTCGTCCTCGGCGTCGCGGCGATGGTCGGCGTCATCGGCTTTCTCGCCTGGCAAGACAAGCTGAGGACCGACCATCTCCCGCCGCCGCCGCCAACGATTACGTTCGTCGGCCCCGACGGCGGTCCTGTTTCACCTTGAGATCGGCTTTAGGCCGCGCGGGCTGCGGCCGAACGCTTGCGCAATTCGAGACGCATGTCGTCGAAGCTCGGCGCCGCGAGCCCACGCGCGCGCCTCAATAGAAAGAGCGCGTGGTGAATCTCCATGTCGTCCGGCGCACGAGCAGTGCCGTCCAATCGGTTTCGATCGACGGCGATGGCCATCGCTGCAGAGAGCTCGTCGCCCCCCGCGTTTTTCAAGTAGCGCGTAGCTTCATCGGGATGAACGGTATCGAGCGAACGGAGAATGGGCTTCTTCATCAGGACACCTCGCAAGAGTGAACTGCATGACGTGTGCCGAAGACCGTGACGCGCGGCCGTGCGCGCAGGGTGGAGATCCCGTTTCACATCGGGCGACGATGAATGAGTTGGGATCGCCGCCGACGCGAATGCGCCTGCTCGTTTCCACCAACCTGCTCCGCCCCGATGTTCCAGGATTCTCTTCTCCTGTTCCGTGAGACGCATGCGGGCCGAAAGCCACGCAACGTCTTACGTGAAGTCTACACACACCCTACGAAGGGCGCATCGGACGGCCAACGATTTGGGCAAGTTTTGTGAGTCCATGTAGGCGAACCCGCTGCAGATTTGCGACATGGTGGTGCGCGCAAACGCAGACTTGCGACAGCGTCACGACAGGACGACGTCGTGCGAAGGCACCGGAGAGTGCCCATCGCAGCGACGATTCGCCGGACACAACCACCCCCCAAAGTCCCTCAGCGAGGTGCGACGACCTCCAACCACCTGACCATCGCGCTGCCGGCGTGCTGCGCGTAGTCGATGCGAATCTGCCAATCCACCTCACTGCCTGGAATTGCCCCGCGCACCGCTTCGGGATCGGCGAAGAGATGCGTCGGCCCCGGGGCGAATTGCTGGCGCAAGATGAGCGCGAGCGCACGACGAAGCTGCCCGTCGACGGCGCCCATTTCCTCTTCGGAATAGAGATGTGATTTGCGCGCGGCGTCGAGCGACGCAACCCCCGCTTCGCAACGCGAGGCGACGGGCGTGAGGCGCGGTGTGAGGACGGGGTCGAACATGTAGGCACCGTCGCCGTCGTGTGGCGTCTCACCCTGACGGAGCTGCATCGCGCGCATGTAGTCCTGCCAACGCATGCAAAAATCGAGTGCCTTCGGGTCGGGAGCGGCGTTCCACAAGTCGTCCATCGCCTGGCAGGTCCAGTGCTCTTCCCCGAAGTAATAGCGGTCGCCGAAGAAGCTCCACGAGCCACCGACGATGCGCGCGAGCCCCTTCTTCGCGGCCTCGAGATCCTTCGGATCCTTCGTGACGCCGTACGCACGGGCGAGGGCGAGCGTTGCTTCGCCGGAGTAGTACGGGAACTGGATATCGATCGGCGTCTTCTTCGTCCGATCGTACTGGTGCATGAACTCGCCGTCTTCGCGCTGCATGCGGCGGAGAAACGGCGTGATGCGCTCGACTTGGGCCTTGTACGAAGGGTCGATGTCCTTGGCGATCTGCGCATAGGCGACGACCGCGAGCGCGGCCGAGCCGAGGTCGACGATGTCGTCCGAGCCGATGCAGTCGAATTCGCCGCAGTGCACCGTCTGCCGGTCGCGAAGCATCGAGCCGGCACGGAGCGCGGCGCCGACGATCTGCGGATCGTGCGAGAGGGTGGCCGCTTGCGCGAGAAAATACGTGGCGCCGGAGTGTCGCGGCCAGTCGTAGCCGCTGAGCGTCTTGTTGGTCGCGGCGTCGACCATGTAGCGGAACTTTCCGTCGCTATTCACGCCGCGGGCGAGGTAGCGCGCGGCGTCCATGAGCGCGTGCTCGACGAGCGGACGATTGAGCATCGCGGCGTCGATCCGCGGAAGCGGAACGACACCTGGCACTCTGCGTACGACGCGAATCCGCTCGAACGTGGCATGGTCTTTCAACTCACGCACAGGCGTGTGGAGACGGTCGGAGGCGAGCGCGAGGATCAGCGGTACGTCGGCGCCGAGCTGGAGACCGCCGAGGACGTCGGCCTCCGCGCCGACGTCGTAGCCACGTTGGGAGAGCAGCTCGTCGGGCGTGACGTACGTCGACTGGCCTTTGTAGGTGATCTTGACGCCGTCACGCGCGGCGACGAGCGACACCGCGAACGCGAGCTCGGTCGTCGTGAGAATCGGCGACGTTCCGGTCACGACCTCGTTCACGCGGAAGACGCCGGGGGCTTCGAGCGCGGCCTCGATCTCCGGCGGCTTCGCGTTTTCATCGTCAGTGACAGCGCGCGCCACGAGCTTGCCTTGGGACCAGACCGAGACGATGACCGGCCCGTGCGCATCGTGCAGACGATACCGCGCGATGATCCCTTCGCAGACGAGCGAGAGGACGATCGCGAAGCCGACGAAGAGCCGGACGAGCGACTGGCTCGTCATTTCGATTCGCTCGCCCTTGCGCTCTTGGCCTCGGCCTCGCGGTCGACGTTCTTCGGGCGCGACACCGGCCCGAGCCAGAGGAGCTCGACGACGGGGAGCGCGAAGAGATACGGAAAGGCGAGCGCGGCGACGAGCACGAAGAGCGTGACGCCGCCGCGACCGACCGCGCCGTAGATACCGAAGAGGTAGCTGACCGACGTCGCCATGAGCGCGAAGAAGACGAGCGCCAGCGCGAGCACGAGCCGCGACGCGAGCCGCGCGAGCGTTTCGCTCCAGGGCGCATCTCGCAAGAGACCGATTCCCGCGCCGGTGAGGAGCACGCACACCACGAACGCGGCGGTATCGACTGGCCACCAACGCGACGGGAGGCCGGAAAACACGCCGATCGCGACGATGGCGGCGGCCACGAGGTCGAGGACACCGAATACGAGGCGGCTCTTCACCGGCCAGCTCTTCGTCGCGATGATCGGCTGATTTTCGAGCATTCGACGGTTCTAACTCAGAACTGGCCGTAGACGAAGGGCTCCGCCTTCGCCCCCGCGGCGAGGTGAACGCCGTAAGCGGCGACCGCGAGGACGAGGCCACGCACCCACGCCGGCGTGAGCACGAACTGGTCGCGCAGCCGGTTCTCCCAATCCTTCGGGACGAGGTGGAGGAGCATTGCGGCGGAGAGAACGACGAGCATCTTCGTCGACACGTTGTCGCTGCCGAACGAGAAGCGGCCGAGCCTCGAGAGCATGAGCGTGGCGTGCGCGAACGTCGGCGCTTTGAAGAAGATCCACGCGAAGCAGACGTATTGGAACGTCAGGAACACCGCGAGAGCGCGCGGCAACTTCACCCCCACGTTCGCGCGTTGCCACATGCGCGTGACCGCGAGCGCGAGGCCGTGGAGCGCGCCCCAAATCACGAAATTCCACGAGGCGCCATGCCAGAGGCCACCGAGCAGCATCGTGATCATGAGATTGCGGTACGTGAGGAGCGAGCCTCTGCGCGAGCCGCCGAGCGGGATGTAGAGGTAGTCGCGAAGCCAGGTCGAGAGCGTGATGTGCCAGCGCCGCCAGAACTCTTGGAGATCCTGCGAGATGTACGGCGCGTCGAAGTTCTCCGGCAGCTCGTAGCCAAAGAGGGCGGCGCTACCGATTGCGATGTCTGAGTAGCCGGAAAAATCCGCGTAGATCAGCATCGCGTAGCCGTAGACGGCGAGGAGGACCTCGAGCGACGAGTAGCGCTCGGGGTTGTCGAAGACGCGATTGACGATGGTGACGGCGAGAACGTCGCCGATCGCCACCTTCTTGATGACCCCGACGGCGATGCGGAAGAGACCGCGGGCCTGCGCCCCATCGTCATAGCGCGGCGGCGCAGCGAGCTGCGGGAGCATCTGGTGCGGGCGCACGATCGGGCCGGCGACGAGGTGCGGGAAGAAGGAGACGAAAAGAAGATAGTCGAGGTAGCGATCCGACGGCTCGATCTCGCGGCGGTAGACGTCGATCGTGTAGCTCATCGTCTCGAACGTGAAGAACGAGATGCCGAACGGGAGCGCGAGGCGGAGGTGAATCGGGTTCACCATCACGCCGGCCTGATGCAGCACGTAGGTCAGCGAGTCGGCGGCGAAGTTGAAATATTTGAAGAGCGAAAGGACGCCGAGGTAATAAAAAATCGAGCAGAGGAGCAGCGCCTTGCGCTTGAGCGGCGCCTCGGTCTTGGCGAGGAGCTTGCCGATCTGGAAGTCGAGCGTGGAGCCGACGAAGATGATGCCGAGGCAGAGCACGCTCCAGCCGACCGGCCCGAGCGGCACCGCTTCCTTCTTGGCCGCGTCGAGAGTGCCGTAAAAGTAGAAGACGTAGCTCGCGGTGACGAGAAACAGCGCGCGCGCGAGCCCCCGCGCCGAGCGCGAGGAGGCAGACGTGCCGCCGATCGCCCAGAACGCGAAATAGGCTGCGAAGAGGAAAAGGCCGTAGACGGGGCTCGCGAACAGCATTTGCGGCGGGCGGACCGTAGCGTTTCGCTGGATTTTTGGCTATCGCGTGGTCGTGGAAGAAGGCGCGAAGCCCCTGACGGGCAAAACCGTGCAGACGGTGGCGGTCATGGTCGCCCTGCTGTGCGTGCCGTACGTCACGCCGAAGCTCGCGCGCTTCCGTATCGTCCACGCCCCGTGGGAGCCGCAAACCGCGCAGACGGCGACCCTCACCGATGCCCCGGCGCCGACGGTCGGCGAGGCGCACGTCAAGGCGACCGAGAACGAAGCGACGGTCACCAATGCCCTGCCCTCGAAGGCGGACGACGCCCCCGCGCTCGATCCGGAGGTCCTCGCCAAGACAGCGGGCTCGCTCGCGATCGAAGACCCCACCGGCCACGCATTGGATGCATTTTACACACATCTCGCCCACACCGAAGAATGCGCCGGGAAGGCCGAGGACCCCACCTGCGCCGACGCGCAGACGCGCATCCTCCACTACGGCGACTCGGTCATCACGAGCGACTTCATCTCGGGGACGATGCGCCGGAAGATGCAGAAAGAGTTCGGCGACGCCGGCCACGGCTTCATCCTCGCGGCCAATCCATGGGAGTGGTACTTCCACAACGACGTCCGCCACTCCGCGTCTGACGGCTGGAGCATGAATCGCATCACCGGGCCGCTCTCGGGCGACGGTCTCTACGGCCTCGGGGGCGTCAGCTTCCACACGAGCGGGACCGCGAGCGCGTGGTTCGCGACCGCGGACAAGGGCGACTACGGGACGAAGGCGTCGCGCTTCGACGTCTACTACCTCGAGCAGCCGGGAGGCGGCGGCCTCATCGCCTCCGCGAAGGGGGTACCTTCCGAGGTCATCGAGACGCGCGGGCCGAAGAAGGTCGCGCGCGTCCACTCGGTCCACGTACCCGACGGGCCGGCCGAGCTCTCGCTCAAAACGACAGGCTCGGGCGACGTCCGCATCTTCGGCGTCGCGCTCGAGCGCGACGTCCCCGGCGTCGTCTACGACGCGCTCGGCGCGAACGGAGCACGCGCGCGCCTCTGGTGGGCGATGAACGCCGCCCATTGGAAGGACGAGATGACGCTCCGCAAGCCGTCGCTCGTCATCCTCCAGTACGGAACGAACGAGAGCGAGGACGGCTCGGTCGACGAGAAGAGGTTCACCCAGCAGTTCGGCGACCTGATCGACAAAGTAAAAGGCGCCGCGCCCGACGCTTCGATCCTCGTCGCCGCGCCGCTCGATCGCGCCGAGAAGGGTGAAAATGGCCAGCTCGAGACGAAAAAAATCATCGTGAAGCTGGTAGATCTGGAGCACAAAATCGCGCTCGAGCACCAGGTCGCCTTCTGGAACACCTACGAAGCGATGGGCGGCGAAGGCTCGATGGCGAAATGGGTGAAGGCAGACCCGCAGCTCGCAAGCTGGGACCTCACGCATCCAACCCCCGCCGGCGCCGAAGTGATCGGCGACCTATTCTTCAAGGCCCTAACGACAGGCTACGACGCCTACAAGAGCCGCAAGAAGTAGTCGATGGTCGATGGTCGATGGTCGATGGTCGATGGTCGA